>Ga0307378_10001484_pt1 | contig 38187 bp, 24 predicted proteins | sample UN1MG_FD_202238 | JGI IMG/M metagenome (GOLD analysis project Ga0307378, IMG submission 202238) | Soil microbial communities from Risofladan, Vaasa, Finland - UN-1 | ecosystem: Environmental > Terrestrial > Soil > Coastal area > Acid sulfate soil | place: Finland: Risofladan, Vaasa | collected...
GTACTTTGCAAATCTTGCCTTTCGCATCGATTCGTTTGATATTGGCGGCCTGAACCTTCCGGGCAGGACGTAGCCGATAAGCTCCTGCGCCGCCCCGAACGGACATATGTAGCCGCAGTAAAGATTGCCGAAGATAATGACAAGAAGCGGGACTCCGACAATGAAAAAAAACGTACCTGTTACCGCTATCGAAGGTGTTTGCCAGGATAGTATGGTGACTATTTGTTCGCTGGAGTACTGTGCGTTCAGCCATATTCCCCCGATGCTTAGGCTCAGGCAGAGAACAACCAGCCGGCTCCGGAAACCGCCCAAATATGTCACGATCAAGGCAAGGGCGAAAGCGCCAATCAGATATATCGCGTTAATGTCCGGCAGATACTTTGCTCGATGCGCTCGTTGTTCGGCGAGTGGTTCGACCTGCCTGCCGAGGACTTCCGCGGCGAATCTTTGTCCCGATGCCTGAAGCGCCGAGAGAATAGCCTCGGAGCTGACGGTAGCTCCGGTTACGGCCTGAATATCAGCGAAAGGCTCAGACTGAAAGAGGTTGCGGCCGATTAGAGAATCGCTCCACTTGCTGAGAAGCTCAAGATACGCCGGAGTTTCGTTCGACCTAATCATGTGAAAGCCGATGAGACTGCCGTCAAGGTCATCCACGTAGACGGCGAGGTTAATCTTCCCGCCGAAACCGCGGACTTTGGGCGACAGGTCTTCCGAGCTGAAGATGTATCCGGCGGGTCGATCGTTAGCGTCCAGGACTCTGAAATAATCGACTTTGCGAGCGCTCTCGCGAAGAACAGCCGATTGCTGCTCAATTTGCAATTCGCCGGCAAGTGTTTGAGCTGAATATAACGGCAGTGACGGCCTTAGACGCGCTCCGGCATAAGTCAGCAGGTTGGAACATAAAACGACGGACGCCCCGATGCCGAACAAGATGTAGCCAAGGCTGCGAAACCTCAAAACGGTTGTGTCCGAAAACCATGCCTTCTGCGGCCTGGAAATCTTCAGCACCGCCGGCGGCAAATTCGCCAGAATGAGCATCACAAATACGAGCAGCGCCATTTTGGTTCCGAGGACGGGGACCAGGGCAAGACTTGCCACCGCCCCGCCTGCCGCCGCCCCGATATGGTCGGCGGTTTCGAGCATGCTGCCGGTGAGGCCTGTCTCAAAGCCGGAATTGGTCAACTGTCCGGCGGCTATCGGAAAGTAACAACCGGTGCAGACACCGCACATGACAAACGCAATCGCAAATGTCACGTGTGACCACTGCTCTCCCGGCCAAAAAGCGATTGCACAGAGCACAAGCGAATGAATGAATATCACCAGCAGCAATAATCTTTCGTTGCGGTTTGTTTTCTCTTCCGACAACAAATGCCGCACCGAAGCCGCGCCGGCGGTCAGACCCGCCATAAACAAAGATGATACTACCCCGATGTGCAGATACAGCGAGCCGAAACGAGTCTGGTAAAGATACATCAGAACAATTACCGCCCCGATGCCCACCGCTCCCGCCGAGAAGACCAGGAAGCTGCTGTCGAAGCTTGAGGGCCTGCCTTGCTCGGCCGATTTCAGAATGTAGAGACTCCTCAATACCACAATGACCAGGATGGGGATCAGAAAAGCGAGCGGGCCGGCCAGGGTCAGGTGTTTGATTAGTCGTGCGGCCGGTGCCCCTGATTGTTTGGCTGCGAGCAGCAAGCTGTACAGGTGGGTCAGAGGCCGTGAATCACGATTTATCAGAAACTGCTCCGGCAGATCCGCATCCGAATAATTCTTCATCGCCGCGGCGGCACGGTCCGGCAGATAAACCGAAAGCAAACCCTCCGGAGTAAAGAGACGGCCTGCGCCGTTTATCGAAGCGAAACGGTCTCGCAGGATGCCGGGCTCGCCCGTGATGCTTTCGGAATCGGACGCAATAAACCATGTATCTTCGCCGGGAGCCAGAACAAGCTGCGAAAAAACCTTCTCAAGCGTTTGCTTCGTCGAGGCGCCGAGATTGACAAGCTCGGTGCCCATAATGTTCTCCCCCCCTGCCGTTCGGACGGCGAATACGCCGGTCGGGCTCAGGGACTCCTTTATCCGGCGATAGAATTCGAGCGTGTAATACCGGTTCAGCACCGAACTGGTCGCATCGGGCAGATTGAGGATGACGATGTCGAATGATTCCTGCTTTGTTGCCAGCAGGGAGCGCACGTCGGCGGCAAGAGGTTCAAATCGCTCGTCGGTGATTTTAAGCCCCGATGGTATGAATTCATTGACCTTCTGCACATACTCGCTGTCGCAGTGCGTCCATGTGACATTTTTAATTTGCGGCAGTTGCAGAAGTCCGCGGCAAAGACCCAGCCCCGAGCCTATGACAAGAACCTTCCCTGCATCGGGTTTCTGGCACAGGGCAATCGCCGCGATCCTTCCGGCCGCACTTTCATCGGGCAACGCCTCTGCCACACTACCTTCGCGAATCGCGATCCACTGGCCCTGGTAAGAGCCGTAGAGATACTCGGCCTGAGCGGTCTGGAACGAGCCTGCGAGAGCATTCTTGGGGAGCAGTTTCGTCCACTTGACAATCCGCATATGACTCATTAAGGATTCATCAAGGCCCCGGACAAGGCAGAGACAAACAACAAGGGGCACCAAAAATGATAACGCACAGACGGCGAGCCGACCTGCGAGTCCGGCGGCCCTTCGCGGGTCCGGCACGAAAATCCCGGCAAGCTGAACGAGAAATACCGACAGTGCTAAAATAAAAGCGAGCAGAAGGAAAATCCTCGCCGGGCTTATGCCGAAACCCAGCAGGATTGTCACCCCGATGCCGCCTGCGAAACTTCCCGCCGCCTCAATCATGTACACGTGCGAGACAGGGAATCTCCCGCCTCGCTTGATCGCACCGGACCCGACCCAGCGGCAGGCAATGGGAAACAGCATCCCCGTGACGAGGCTTATCGGGGCATTGACGATTATCGATACGAGAAGAATGTCCCGAATGGACCAGAGGGCGTATGATTCGATGCCGGCAAGCTCCCGCGCCTGAATAATCAATATCGCCTGTAGAATAAAAGCCGGCAGGTAAGCCAAAAATAGAAATTCGATTTTTCCGAGCAGCTTTTCGGCAAGGGCTTCGGCTTTGCGAACGAGCACTGCTCCTAAGCCGACCCATAAAAACCAGGAGCCGAAAAAGATGCCGACGCTGATATCATTGCCTTCGAATGTGGTGACGAACTCGCGGAAAAGCAGAGTCTGGGCCGCGATGGAAAACAGGCCGTAACTGAATATCAGCAAGCCTCGGGCGAATCTCATTTCTCACTCTCACCAAAAACTTCCGCCTGAAAAACCAGAAAGCTCGCGCCTTCTTTCCACCCATCGGCGGCCAATCCGGCTTTCCGGGATAATTGCGTTAGCATCTGATCGACATCCCAGCCCTGCTCTGGCGCGACCTGCGGCAGAAATACGGCGGATTGACCGTCTTTATTTAGTACGACGCCGTCGATACCTATGCGGATTTCATCAGGCGATGTAATCGGCGCAGGCGCCGTCAACGCGGAAATTTCGATTGTGATATCTTTTAATTCGTCCTGCGATACGGGCGCAAAGCGCCTGTCGTTCACGCAGGCGTGAATCGCGTTTGTTATGACCGACTTATACAAAGGCCGCTGCGGGAAGATATCGCCTATGCAGCCTCTGAGTCGCGAATTTTTTTTCAGCGTCACAAACGCCGCACGGGCAGGAAGCATCGCATTGCTGATTGTAATCCCAAGATCGGACGCCTCCGGAACGCGTCGATTCTGCAGGGCATAAACCATCGTCTTGCGGGCCAGCAACAAAAGTTGTTTCTTGTCATCATCAGTCAATTCCGTTGTAACTGTCTGCTGTTGAGCTTCCGGTCGGGCTTGCCATGCGCCGGCGAATGCGACGGAAAGATAGCTGACTGAATTGGTGTAATCGCCCCCCTGCTGGCCGGATGTCGCATACTCGATTAAATGAGCCTCGGCCGGTTTGCTTAACATGGACAGCAGTATCGTGATTGGGACATAGCCGCAAATCGTCGCCCCGGTATTCCGCCTGTAATCGAGAAAGCCGGGGCCGTCCAGTTTGGCGATGTATTCATACGCCCCCATATCCAGCTTCTTTATTTCTGCTGGTATGTTTTCCTTGAAAGGGACGTAGCCATAGTTCGAGCCGTAATGCACGAAATCCGAGCTTGCTATGACGAGCGTTGCATCGTCAAGGAGGCTTCTCAAAATGCTGCCGGCCTTGTCAATCGTCGCCTGAGAGCAGCTCCCGGCGACAATCGGCACAAGCTTGAAGCCGGCCTGACAATGCTGCAGCAGCGGGACCTGTATCTGAACGCTGTGTTCGTATTTGTCCGTCTCCGGCACGTTCTGAAAGACAGGGTATTTCAGAAGCTCGCTTATGAACTCGACATCCAGCGGCACCTGACCCAGAGGCGTTTCGTAATGCGTCGCCCTCGATACGCTCAGCACTTCTTCCATGGGGACCCTGTGGCTCGGGCCGATAACGACGATACGCTCGTATTTTTTGCCGGCGGTCTTGAGTCCCATCGCTGCGGCCCGGCCCGAATACTGGTAGCCCGCATGAGGAAGAATCAATGCGGTGACATTGTTTACCGGCTTGACGGAAGCTTTCTCGAAAAACTCCTTAATTTGCTCTCGAAGCTCCCCGGCATCGGCGGAATACCACGTGCCCGCCAGCGACGAACGCAGAACGTCTTTTGCAGGCTCGGCGGACTTTTCCGATGAAACCGCAGCCGCTGCGCTCGACGGAGCGGGAGTTTCTTTTTTGCACACGCATACAAGAAGAAGGGCGAACACACACACGCAAAGAGCCGGCAGGTGCAATAAACGTATTCGCCGGTCGGATTTATTTAGCTGCCTATCCATATCAACCGCTCCATTTGCCTTGTTTTAGAATATTTTGCATTGGTTTGACGGGGCCGGGATAACCTTTGACGCGGAAAGCCCGTACGAATTTGTGCCGCTTGGCCTCACGGGAGCCCTGCTTCGATCCTAACGTAAAGACACCCGCGGCGATTACGGTACATGCCTTTATCAATCTGCGAACAAATTTTCTGCGTGTCATTTCCAGACTCCGTATATTTCTTTGCTGCAATCCGGGCATCGGTCCTGCCTGAGCCGGTTCTGCAGAATCGTATAGCCGCTGCGTTCGATCAGCAGCTTCTTACAGCCCGGGCAATATGTGTTCTGCCCTTCCCTGCTGGCGACGTTACCGATATAAACATAGTTCAGCCCTTCGCTCATCGCGATTTTGCGGGCCGTCTCCAGCGTTTTCAGCGAGGTCGCCGGCAGGTTCCGCATTTGATAGCGGGGGTAAAATCCGGAAAAGTGCAGCGGCGTATCGGCGCCAAGATTCATTTTGATCCAGCGCGAAAGCTCTCGCAATTGCTCGGGCTCGTCATTCAGCGTCGGAATCACCAGGTTAGTTACTTCGAGATGTACTTCGCTGGCCTTAGCCAGAATCAGAGCGTTCTGGACGGGTTTCAATGTCGCCGAGCAGACCTCCCGGTAGAAATCTTCGGTAATTGCCTTCAAGTCTATGTTCGCGGCGTCGACATGCTGTAGCAGTTTCTTCCAGGGCTGCTCGTTCACGTATCCGGCCGTCACGAGAACGTTCCGTAGCCCGGCCTCATGCGCCAGTTTCGCACTATCGTACGTGTACTCGTAATAGACTATCGGATCTGTGTAGGTATATGCCAGCGACGGACACTGATATTTATTCGCCTCGGCGACAAGCCTTTCGGGCGGGCAATTGTACGCCGGGACATTCCCTTCCTCGGGATTCGCCTGCGAAATCTCCCAGTTCTGGCAGTTTTTGCAGTGGAGGTTGCAGCCGATAGTCGCTATCGAAAGAATGCTGCTGCCCGGCAGAAAATGAAAGAGCGGCTTCTTCTCGACCGGGTCGATATGAATGGAACAGGGATATCCGTAGACGACGGTTCGCAGGACGCCGTCGATATTGATTCGGACCCGGCATTCGCCGCTCTGGCCGGGCTGAATCAGGCACAACTTCGGACATAATTCGCACTGAACCTTCACTCTTATGTCTCGCACTTACGTTATATCCGGGCAAAAGCAAGTTCACGCCGTCGCTGCAATTTCGCCTCATAAATCCCGACGGATTCAGACGTTTTGCGGATCGGGATGAACCCACGGCTGACGGTACGGCCGACGCAAAAGACTGTTCGCCTCATCATCGTCCACCACCCGGCCTTTTTCTGGATCCCAGGCCAAACTCCTGCCGAGCTTGCACGCGACGTTGGCCAGGATGCACGATGTAGCTGTGATATAACCTTCCTCGATATCGGATACGGGCCTGCCGCGGGAATCTATCGCATCCAGGAAGTTCTGCCAGTGCCGACGCATGGGTGCGGCCACATGACGTTCCAATGCCTTCTCGGTCTCGTCCTCGGGGTACTTGTCGTACTCATAGAGCGCATCGCCGTGAGCCTTTTCGCCGCCCCTGCCGCGCGGAATGAAATCGTACTTATGGACGTCTGCCTTGAGCGTTCCTTTGTCGCCGTAGATGAAACCCGCCCACGGATATTCCGGATCGGTCGGGTTACCCCAGGTGCGGTGCGTCCAGACTACCGGTATTTCGCCGAAATCGAACGTGGCGATCTGGGTATCGCTGATATTGGCCCTGCTTTCCTTGTCCATCAGGATGCCGCCGGATGAGCTGATGGTCTTGGGCCAGCCCAGATCGAGCAACCAGCGAACCATATCGAGCATATGCACGCCCATGTCACCCATGATTCCGTTGCTGTATTCCATAAAGGCCCGCCAGCCCCGCGGGTGCTTCCATGAACAATAAGGCCGCATCGGGGCCGGACCTGTCCACATGTCGTAATCGAGATTTTCGGGCGGAGCCGTATCGGGCGGATTGCCCCGGGCGCGCATGGGGTAATAGCAGCAAATCTCGACGTGGCCGATTTTCCCGAGCTTGCCGGCTTTGATGATATTCTCGCGGGCTTCGATCAGGTGCGGCGTGCTTCGCCGCTGCATGTTCACCTGCACGACACGCTTGTACTTTCGTGCCGCAGCCAGCATCGCCTGGCCTTCGACGACGTCCACGCTGATGGGCTTCTCGACGTAAACATCCGCCCCCGCCTTGACCGCGGCAATCATCGCCAGAGCATGCCAGTGGTCCGGCGTCGCGACGTGAACGATATCGAGCTTTTCCCGTTTCAGCATCTCGCGGTAGTCGCTGTAGGTGTTCGGCGTTTTTTTCGACACCTGCCGTTCAGCGACCATTTTGGCGGCTTCGGCTACCATATTCTTATCCACGTCGCACAGAGCGACGACCTCGACCGGTTCGATCTGAAGCAAACGAAAATGTGCGCTCTTGCCGTACCAGCCTGTGCCGATAATTCCGACGCGTCTGGGTTTTGGCCGGGCCGGTTCTCCGGCGTATGCGCCGAGAGCCGAAAGTGCCACCGAAGCTGCGCCGGCTTTAAGAAAATCACGACGATCCATAAAATACCTCCAGAAAATAACCTAATAATGGACCAATATCATGCCGGATTATACCTGCAAATAGAATTGTTTGCAAGCACCTCCTCGAATGATTTCGAAAAGCTTTAACTCGGCATTAAGATATGGTGTCACAGGATTTCTTCATAATTCACGGAAAGGTATTTTGCTTTGCGTAATACTTATTGCCGTTGTGTGGTATTTCCCATATAGAGTGTACAAAGAACCTTTAAGTTCTTTTTCATATTTGGTTGGACCGATGATAATACTAACTTGTCTCCAAAAGTCTTCATTCTCAGGAAGTTTTATACGAATATAAGGAATTATCAAACCGGTTTTTGTGCGAAATTGCGGTTCTATTTTATTTTTGCCGCTTTCGTCTTTTTCATATGCGTATCTATGGTCAAATATTAATCGCCATTCTTCTTCTCTTTCAAAAGAAGGATGTTTTAATATCGAACATGTTGAAGAAAGTTCCCATAGAAACTCATTAACTCCCCCTGATACAATAGCGGAAATCATATCCGGAGTGCATGGAATTTGTGAAAACTGCTCAGGATTTTCGATATAAGGTATAACTCGTGAGTCGATTAAAACATTAATAATATTTTGTTGCTCGGTAGAATTATAGACACATTCCTTAAGCTCAAAGTGCTGATTTTGTATTGCTTCAACAAGACCTTTACGAGGAAATCCGATTGAAAAACCTCCCTCGCGACAGTAGGCTTTCCATTGACTTAGTTCGTTTTCAGCTTTTGAAAGCGAACAAACATAAACAGGCCTTTTATAATCGGGACCAATAAATGATAGATGTGTATCAAAACTCTCCAGACGTTTCTTTTCGTCTCCACCTAATGAAGAAATCTTCTGTTTAATAATCTCACGAGCAATATTGATTCCATACATGAACTCCGCTGAATCATTCAAGTAGAAAACATCTGTGGCCCACAGGGAACTGCTTTCGATAATACCAGTCAATCCTTTAGGACTTGTATAATGCCATAATAGGTCGTTACTTCTTGTTTTCTGCTCATTCATATCTATTCATATCTTGTGAAGAGTGAATCGCTTCTCTCGGCTTTAGCCCGACGACGGCTAACGACTATTCACTATATACAGTCTTTCTGAATGTGTAAATGTTGTTTAAAAAAATCTCAAACTAACTGAATTTTGGATTGTCATGCTGAACGAAGTGAAACATCTGGGATAAGAACGGGCATCACGCATAGAGAATCGAGCATCTAGCGTCGAACACTGATATACGAAATGCATCTCACGGAGATTTTTCCTGAATTTACTTGATAACCAACATATGATATGATATAATATGTATCGAACATACGTATTTCGTGTGTCGTATATGGTATGTAGTATGTCGAATTGTGAATTGAGAATGAAGAAAGGGGAAATCAAAGAAGTAAAAAGGTAAAAGGGAAAATGCAAAAACTCTAATTCTCTGCGATCTTAGTGAACACGTCAGTTAATCAGAAAAACAGGTTAATAACAAGGGGAAACGACGACAAATTTGAACTAAAAAAAGCAAAAAAAGCCAATTTTGTGTAGGTTATTGGTGTTAATTCGTATTAATTCGTGGCTAATTTGAAAAAACAAAGCCCATTTACGAAAGGGCAACTTGAGCGTAAGTGTCTATATGAAAGGGTATTATGAGGAATTTTGTGGTTTTGGGCGGCGAAAAAACAAAGCCAATTCAAAGCCAAACAAAGCCAATCTGCCAGGCTTTAGCTGGAAATCGAAGCCCGAAACCCGAAACGAGTTGAAAGGGTACATTTGAAAAAACAAAGCCAATTTATTAGCGTTCGGTGTTCTGCGTTCAGCGGGCAGCGTCAAAATGAGGAAAAGGAACTTGAAAAACAAAGCCAATTTCTTTAAAGCACATATGACTGATACAGGTTCATGCTTTATACTGCCTATTTGGTCAAAGTATAAATACTGTTGAAAGGGAAAATCGTAATGGCAAGGCACATAAACAGGAAAATATGGTTTCTTGCACTATTGTTGCCTCTTATTTTCGTTTGCCACCCGCTTTGGGCAGTGGAAGTCTGGAAAACAGGTCAGTATTCTGTTGTGGAGCTTAGATTTGACGGGCCGGTGCAGGGCCAGAAGGACGTGCCGGCACGGGATATCGATTTCTGGGCTCGATTTCGGCACGAAAGCGGCTCACCAGAATATAAGATTCACGGCTTCTGGGATGGCGATGGCAATGGAGGCACGACCGGCGGCGTTTTCAAAATCCGCTTTTGCCCGACAAAACCCGGATGTTGGGACCTGGTTGAGGTATATTCGAACAAACAAGAGCTACATGGCCAAAAGCAGGGCCAATACGTGACCGCCACAGCTTCTGACCATCCCGGCTTCTGGATTGCCGATTCCGACAGCCCGGGCCGCCGGTGGTACATGCGCTCGGACGGTTCGCATCAATATATCTTCGGCAACACCCATTATACGTTCCTCTCCGGTTACCAAAGCGGTGGCAAACCCAGCGGAAACGACATTGCCGCCGACATTGCGGGCAACGCGAAATATTTTAAGAAACTTCGCTTTAGCTTGTATGGCGGGCGTTATGTGAACCCGGAAGAAAAGCCCTTCTTCGATAATGACGGGCATTTGAGCGATTCCGGCGACGATTCACACCGGCCAAATCCCCGCTGGTTTGGCAACCGAGCCGACCTGGCCGTGCAAACCGCCTGGGAGCAAGATTTGATTGCCGATTTGATACTGTGCGGCCCGGATACCAAAGAATCACGCTCCGTACTGCGAGCAGGCAATAACGGCGGCGACCCTACGCCCTACCTCAAGTACATCGCCGCCCGTTACGGAAGTTATCCTAACGTCTGGATATGCCTGTGCAACGAATTCGATATCAAGGAGCCGAAATATTCCGAGGAACAAATCGCGCAATTCGGACAAATCATCAGGCAATACCTGCCATATCCTACGCCGCTGAGCGTACACACGGTGCCGAGTACGCTGTGGCCGGCGAAGTTCGATGAGCTTGCGCCCTGGAACGATCATCAGATTATCCAGAAGAAGATTCGCAATCTTCCCGACGCCGCGGACGCGATACAATATACATGGCGAAATCCGGACGGCAAAGGCCCGCGCAACAAGCCGACGATTAACGATGAATTAAGCTACGAGGGCAAAGGCGACAAACACACCGAGCACGACACGATCGAGTCCCATCTCGGAGCTTTTCTCGGCGCCGGCTACGGCACGACCGGCGAAAAACCGGGCAACAAGCTGGGCCAGTATTTCATGGGACGCTTCAATCCGGCAGAGCACACAGCCGCCGACAATCTGAAATACCTGCGCGAGACCATCGACAAGAATATTACGTTCTGGAAAATGGCGCCCGATACCGGCATCTTTTCGAATCTGCACCCCGGCTTCCGCGGCCTTGCCTGGGCCGGCCATGAATACGTGCTCGGCACAAATAAGGCCCATAAGAAAATCATCGCAAACCTGCCAATTGGAACATGGACGATCAGACGCTACGACATAATCAGCAAAGAGGACGAAACTCTCAGCGAAGCCACTCGCGGCAGCTTCACGTTCGATGCCCCCGACATCCGGGCGGCAATGTTCCACTTCAAAAAAAAATGAAGAAGGGAAATAATAATGGCCAGCACTCTATCACGACGCAATTTCTTAAAACGCACATCAGCATTCTCAGCGACTGTAGCTTTTTATCCCGCAGCTTCTATGGCAGTGGAAAATTCGAAAGACCACCGGCGCCCGAATCTTGTGTTTATGTTTCCCGACCAGTTTCGCCGTCAGGCTATCGGTTTTATGAAAGAGGACCCGGTCATTACGCCCAAACTGGACGAATTTGCATCCCAGAGTCTGGTGCTTACCGATGCTATTAGCAGCTATCCCGTTTGCAGCCCGTTCAGAGCCCAGTTGTTTACAGGCAAGTACCCTGTCTCGAACGGCGTCACTACGAACTGTAATTCCAGCAAAGATGTCATGCTCAAACAGAGCCAGCTCTGTCTGAGCGATATTCTTCACGACAGCGGTTATAGTCTGGGCTATCTCGGAAAATGGCACATGGACAAGCCGCATGAGCCTTACGTAGGACGCAGAAGAGGGCGCACGGGAATGCAGGGAGGCGGCATTGTGTGGGACGAATTCATCCCGGCCCAGCGGCGTCATGGCTTTACTTTCTGGCATGCTTACAATTGCAGAGACCAGCACATGAATCCCCGTTACTGGACGACGCAAGCCAAACGCGAGGAACCGACTTATTTCGAGGAATGGTCCACAAAGCACGAAGCTGACGTTGCTATCGAATTTATCCGCAATCCGCAGGGCAAATACCGCGATCCGAACAAGCCGTTCGCCATCTTTATTGCTCCAAATCCTCCGCATACTCCCTTCGATCAGGTACCCCGGAAATATGTGGACATGTACGAAGGCAAGAGCTACAAGGATCTGCTCAATCGTCCCAATGTAGAGATGAGTAATCCACATCCCCAGGCAAAACAGCATGTCAAGAATTACTTCGCGGCGGTAACGGGCACTGATGACCAGTTCGGCCGAATCCTCGACGCTCTCAAGCAGCAACAGCTCGAAGATAATACCATTGTGGTCTTCACTGCCGACCACGGTGAGATGATGGGCTCTCACAATCGCATGCACAAAGGTGTTCCTTATGAAGAATCCATCGGCATTCCTTTTATCATTCGCTGGCCTGAAAAAATCCCCGTCCGGCGTGATAATCTATTGCTGAGTCCCGCTGATATCATGCCCAGTCTGCTGGGCCTGATGGGATTAGCTCAATCTATACCCAACGACATCGAAGGCGGCGATTACTCCACAATTATGCTGGGCGGACCGGGGGCAAGGCCGACGTCTGCACTGTACCTGAACTGTTCGGGATTAAATGGTGGCAACCGTGGCCTGCGGACACACCGATATACCTTTACGATTAACCGGCAGAAAGATGGAAAGAATGAAGTTCTGCTCTTCGATAACAAGAAGGACCCATACCAGCTTGACAATGTTGCCGAATCGAGCCCGGAAACCGTCCGCAGGTTAACCGGCGAACTGAATCAATGGCTTAGAAAAACAAAGGACCCGTGGAAAGCATAGCGAAACATATCCATGCAAGATGAATAAGCTGCAAACATTATAATTATTCATACCGGTGGAGTTAAACAGCCGGCTTGACTGTATATTTCATCCAGGGACATGTTTCTTTCTGGGGACATTCTTTGCAGCCGTGTTTGGTCGATACCAGCGGCAGAATGATAAAAGCGTTAATGGCGAATATGATAAGTAAAACCAGCAGGGGCAACGTGAAGCTGCGTATTAGGGGGACAATACCGGCTACGATCGGGATGAACCAGAGCGGAACGATAACGGGGATATGCTTCTTGAATTTTTCGTTGAAGCATTCGACCGTTTCTTTGGCGCGAAACCTTGCCGCGATGTGCCCGTATCCGCAGGGACACGACCGCGTGTCGAAATACCTGCAGTACGGGCAGACGAAGACCATAATCCAGACAGAGCCGATGATGCCGTACGCCAGATACGCAATCGCGGAGATCCAACCCCCTGCCGAGCCGCCGTAACTGAAAATTAGAATGACTGATCCCAGCAGAATCATAACGATGTATGCCGTGTTGTTGATCAGTTCCTGGGCGGCCGAGTACTGCCGCATCGCCTCGCCTGCCCGGCCGTTATTGTCCGGGGCCGTTTGCTTGGCCATTGGTCTTTCCTTTCACGGGAATCCGGGGAAGTCCTGCCGGCTCGACTATCCCTATTTTGCTTTTATATCATATACCATCAGGACGTCACTATGGCGAACATAAAGCTTGCCGTCAACAATCACCAGGTGCGACCAGCCCGGGCCGCTCATGCCCGGCCGCTTGGGCAGCTTGAACGTGCTTATAAGGTTGTAGTTTTGAGGATCGGCCTCGATAAGCGCCATAGTGTTGTCCTCGTAGCGAAAGTACAGATTGCCGTCGGCGTAAAGAACGGCCGACGAGCCTCCGCCCGGCTGGTCCTTCTGCCACATGACCTTTCCAGTCTTTGCTTCAATGCAAGTCGGCTTGCCCTTACCGTGGCCATGGCCACCGTAAATATAATCGCCTACGCGAACGAGGCCGCCGTGATGGTTCTGGAGGGTTTTGTCGTCGAGAAAATAAATCTCTTTCGCGTCAACGCCGTCACCTGCCGCGGTCAGTTCAAGCAATGCGCTGCCGGTGTCGTAGGCGGTCGAGCAGAATATGAAGTTTCCGTAAACGATAGGAGTCGGAATATTAGCGACACTATTTGCTATCTTGTTGTATCCCCAGAGGAACCTGCCGTCACCGGCGGCAACGCCGATCACGCCCTTGTTCGTCAACTGGACGTACTGGCGGACGCCGCCCGCCTCGGTGATGACGATGGACGAATAGCCAGCTTCATCCTTGCCTCTTTTTCCGATGTCGGGCATCGAACATTTCCAGATCAGCTCTCCGGTATTCTTATTGAGTGCTACCATGACAGCGTCCCTGCCGCCGGGCGTACAGAGCAGTTTGTCACCATCAATAAGGGGCGATTCGCTGTATTTCCAGCCGGGATTCTTTCCCACGCCCAGGTCCTTTTCAAAATTCTTGCTCCAGCGTACGCTGCCGGTCTGAGCATCGAGACAAACCAGGTCGCCCGACGTGCCGATTGCGTAAACAGCTCCGTTATCTACGGTCGGCGTACATCTTGGTCCGCCATCATTATGTACAGGTCCGACTTTGGCCGCCCACAGGCGCTTATGCGTAGCAAGGTCGTAGGCAAGAACGCACTGCGTTTGTCCGGAGTCGAGGGAAATATCGCCCATCGTATAGAGCCTGCCGTCTACGATTGCCATACTCGAATAGCCCGGGCCAAAACCCGTAGTTTCCCACAGAAGTTTGGGGCCATCGGCCGGCCAGCTCTTGAGCAGCCCTGTTTCACTACATACGCCGTCGCGATTGGGTCCGCGCCACTGCGGCCAATCCGCTCCCTGTGCGGCATTGTTATAGCCGAGCACGCCCAAACAAAGAACAAGTCCAATGACCGACGCGAATCGAGATTTTCTGATTATTCTCAACATACTCATAATCCTTTTTATAAGAAACTAAGAGTTTATATATCCGGAGACGGCATATCCAAAGCGCCGTCTCCGTTACTTCAACCAAATTGTGCCGGCATAATCTCAGCTTTAACCGCTGACATCGAGGCATACCAATTGACCATCCGCATTGCGGGCGTAGATTCTGCCGTTGGCGAGGACCGGATACGTCCAGCACTTGCCCGTAAGAATCTCCGCCGAGGCGAGTTCCTTAAACCCTTCCGGCGAAGCCTCCGCGATGACCAGCTTGCCCTTTTCGCCGAGGATAATCAGCTTGCCGTCGGCAATCATCAGCGAACCGGTGCCCATGCCGCCCTGCGACCACTTCTTCTCGCCGGTTGCCAGGTCGAGACACGTCAATTTCCCGCCGCCTCCGACTTGTCCGTCGAAGCCGTATATATGCCCTTCCCAGAGTACCGAGCAGTTGATATGGTTCCGCATATTCTTGTTCTGCCAGACTTGGGTGGCATCACCGCCGCTGATTTTCACCAGGGCACAGCCTTTGTTGTACCCGGACGAAATGAATATGGTGTCGCCCGAGACAATAGCATCGGACGAATTTATATCGTAGCTGGCCTTCCATGGGAATTTCCACATTACCTTGCCCGTTGCAGGATTCAAGCCTACGAGTTCCTGGCTTACAGCCATTGCTATGCCCTTTTGGCCTCCGATTTCGAACGGGACGGCGGTTGTGTAACCACACGCATCTTTTCCGCTTTCCCATGCCGGGCTGCCGTCAGCTTTTTTAAGTGCCGTTCCGTAGGTGCCTGCGTTGTAAATCACAAGGTCTCCGGCTATAAACGGCGAGCCGGCAAAGTACCAGGTGGGGAACTTCAAGCCCAATTCCTTGTTTAGATTCTTATGCCAGACGACCTCGCCTGTAGCCGCTTTGAAACGGATGGCATCGCCGTTTTTGCTGAAGGTGTAAACTGCGTCACCATCTATCGTGGGTGTCGCGCAGGGACCGCCTTCATGGTTCTTCTTGTACAACGGGCATGGATAGGACGTCTTCCATATTTCCTTACCCGTGGCGGCATCCAGACAATAAAGGATGTCGTTATCGTCGATGTTGCCCATGGCGTAAACCTTGCCGTTGCTTACGGACATCGATGCAAAACCCGTCCCCAGCGAAACTTTCCACAGTACCTTCGGGCCTTCTTCGGGCCAGGTTGCGGCCCAGCCGGTTTCACTCGATATTCCGTCGTAATTGGGTCCCCGGTAGTTGGGCCAGTCCGCCGCCTGAATGGTACTGCAAATAATCGCAGATATACCGAGTCCAAGGAGCAATACATGTACATAACTTTTCATCATTCTTCGTAACTTCATAAAACTTCTCCAAAAAAACAACAACGTCTGTGAGAGAGATATATACACGAATATATCTTGATTGTCAACCTCTCTATTTTGTCAAGATTTCTGCTTGTTATTCCGTAAATGCCAAAGCCCCGGTCGGGCACGCGGCGACGCATTTGGCCGCGGATTGTTTGAGACCATCGGCGATCGAACGCTCGAAAGGCACGGCCACCCGGACATCAAAACCCCGGCCGATAAAGGTCAGGCCGAGTTCTTCGCCGGCCCTGGCGGCAATCTGCACGCAGAGACCGCAGTCGATACACTTGCCGGATTCGTAAACGATCTTCGGGTGCTGGGCCTGCTGGACGAACAAACGGCGCTCGCTTTTGTATCGAGTCGGCCGGGCATCGTAGTCACGGGCGTATTGCCTGAGTTTGCAGCTATCGGCCTTCCGGCAATCACAATGCAGGCAGCGTGCGGCTTCCCGCCGGGCCTGCTCGTCGGTGAATCCCCCGCCTTTCTGAGACATCGTCACGCGGGAATCTTTGCTCGCACAGGCGGCGAATCGCTCTTTCTCGTCGTCCTCGATTTTGCCGATACGCGTGTTAAATTGTTTGGCCGGGCCCGTTACCTCGCCGCCGGACAAATACTGGCTGATGGATTGGGCCGCTTCCTTGCCGTCCGCGACGGCTCGAACCGTCAGCCTTCGTTTGCGGACGGCGTCTCCGCCTGCAAATACGCCGGGCAAATTCGTCTGGTAAGTCTTGCCGTCAATTGTAACGCCGTTCGCACTCGTCTTGAGGCCCATCGAATCGGCAACTCCGGCGTCCAGTGCGCCAAACGCGACGAATACAGCGTCAAAATCCTTACGCAGTTTTTCGAGCGACGCCGAATCGCTTATTCTCGTTTTGCCTTCGAACGTAAGGCCGAGCTTCTCAATCCGGGCAATTTCCTTGTCAAGCACATCTCTCGGTAAGTCCTCTTCGGAGACCCCGTAACGCAGCATTCCGCCGGGCTGTTCGTGGTCGTCAAAAACAGTACAGCCGAAGCCCGATTGCTGCAGATAATAAGCGGCGGCAAGACCCGCAGGTCCGGCGCCGATGATGGCGACCCGCTTATCCTGAACAGGCTTGCAGGCCGGCAAATATGGCTTGGCGGATTCCAGGTCTACGTCGGCGACATATCGCTTCAAGAGGCAGATAGAAACCGCCTCATCAATCGCCGCTCTCCTGCATCCCCGCTCGCAGGGCTTGGGGCAAATTCGTCCTAACACGGCGGGCAGAGCAATATCTTTCTTTACAGTCTCAATCGCGTCGCGCAGCTTACCTGCGGCGATCTGGCGAATCATCAGCGGAATGTTCATCTGTGCGGGGCATATTGTATGACATGGCCCGAGGCAGTCGCCCACGTGGTCGCTTAAGAGCAGCTCCAGGGCCGTCTTTCTTGCCTGAAGCACTTCTTCACAATCGCTTTCGACGCGCATCCCGTCTTGGGCAAGGGTTCCGCAGGCCGGCAACAGAACGGCTCGGTTATCGACTTTGACCACACAGACCATGCAACTGGTCGAGGGCTGAGACCCTTTCATAAAACACATGGTCGGAATGTCAATTCCAAGCTTCCCTGCGGCGTCAAGAACGGTCGCGCCGTTTGGAACTTCTACTTCACGATTGTCGACTGTTAGTTTTGGCATTGATTAGCGAACCTCTACAGCGTTTGCCGGACATATATTCTTACATGTCCCGCAGCGAATACATTTCTCGGCGTCAATTTCGTGCTTTTCATACGGCTTCATTTCAATGGCGTCGACCGGGCAGTGCTGAGCGCACAGCGTGCAGCCGATACAATCATCCGTTACCGAATAGACAATCAGTGCCTTACACTTACCGGCCGGACAGCGTTTCTCGACGTGGGCTTCATACTCATCGCGGAAATATCTGATCGTGGAAAGAACCGGATTCGGAGCCGTTGTGCCAAGCCCGCACAGGCTTGTTTTCTTGATCATTCTTGCCAAATGCTCCAGCTCTTCGATATCGGCCTTAACGCCCTGCCCGGCACATAACCGTTCGAGGATATCCAGCATCCGCCGGGTGCCGATCCTGCAAAACGTGCACTTGCCGCACGACTGGTTCTGCGTAAATTCCAGAAAGTAGCGGGCTATGTCCACCATGCAGTCGGTTTCATCCAGTGCGACCAAGCCGCCGGAACCCATCATCGTTCCGATTTCTTTAAGCGTCTCGTAGTCAACGGGCAGATGCGACAGCTCCGCGGGCACGCAGCCGCCGGACGGGCCTCCAACCTGGACCGCTTTTAACTGCAATCCTCCGGCAATCCCCCCGCCGATATCTTCTATTATCTGGCGAACGGAAATGCCCATCGGCACTTCGATTAGACCCACCCGGTCTACCTTTCCCGCCAGGGCAAAGACTTTTGTTCCCTTGCTGCTGTCCGTGCCCAGCTTGGCGAATGCTTCTGCTCCGTTGCGGATAATCCACGGCACTGAGGCATAAGTTTCGACGTTATTGATTAGTGTCGGCTTGCCCCAGAGGCCGCTTTGGGCGGGATATGGCGGCCGTAACCGGGGCATCCCGCGGCGTCCTTCGATACTTGCCATAAGGGCGGTTTCTTCGCCGCAGACAAAGGCTCCGGCACCGGGCATGATTTTCAGGTCGAGCGAAAATCCGCTTTTGATAATCTCGCCGCCAATAAAGCCTCGCTGCCGGCAATTATTTAAAGCCTGAGTTATCCGCTCGATAGCAAGCGGATACTCCGCCCGGATATAGAAATAGCCTTCGTTGGCGCCGACCGAGTACGCCGCGATTATCATACCTTCGATGATGCGATAGGGATACGACTCCATGAGCATCCGGTCCATGAAGGCGCCGGGGTCGCCCTCATCCCCATTGCATACTATGAATTTCTTATCGGTTTTCTGATTCCGCATGGCAGACCATTTAATGCCGGTCGGAAAGCCGGCCCCGCCCCGGCCACGAAGCCCGCTGCGTTCGACCTCGGAGATGATTTCTTCAGGGCTCATTTCCCGGATGCATTTCTGCAGCGCGTTGAATCCGCCGCTGGCCGTATATTCATCGATATCTATCGGGTCTATGTCGCCGTGATTCTCTGTAGCGATGTGTTTTTGCCTGCCGAGGAAATCGGCGATCGGCTTGTCCCGGACATCGATTGAATGGCGCGTCACAGGCTCGGTCTTTTCATCGCTCAGAATCGTATCAAGCATCTGCGAAACCGAGGTTGAAATTCTTTTTTGTATTCCGTTTACCTTGAAATGCCTCAGGATAACATCTCTTGCATCCTCCGGCTGAACACGGGCATAGAGAAAGGATTTGCCGTCGGGCGGCACAACTTCCAGCAGCGGAGTCTGGTGGCACATACCGACACAGCCCACACGTTTGACCTGCAGTTTGATGCCGGTATCGACCAGGGCCTTTTCCAGAGCGTCCCGCAGCTTTCCACTGCCGCGAGCCACACAGCATGAACCCAGGCCGAGACGGACTTCGCCGCGGGATTCGGATTTGCCGGCCTGAAGTTTTTGTGTTTTCTTCTTCCGGCCCGCCTGGCTTTGCTCGTATCTCAGGAAATCGCCAATCACAGTCGAGACGGTGTCGGGAGTCAGGTGACCGTATGTCACGTTATCGATCTGAACAGCGGGAGCAAGCGTGCAGCATCCAAGGCATGCGATTTTTTCCACTGTAAATAACTTTTTGGCGTCCGTATCCTCCCCTTTAGTAATGCCAAGATGGCGATAAAACGCCTCGTAGACGCGGTCGGCTCCTTTGACATGACAGGCCGTCCCGACGCAAACGTGGATAATATGACGCCCCACCGGCCGATGCCTGAAGTGGTCGTAGAAGCTGGAGACACCTTCAATCGACGCCGGGGTAATCTCTGTGATCTTGCAGACTCGCTCAAGAGCTTCACGGGGCAGGTAGCCGAAACGGCCCTGGACCGCGTGCAATATCTTAAGCACGTTCTCGGGTTCGGTGCCGATTTCATCGACGGTTCGATCCACAAATGTCAAATCCAGTTCACCCATTAATTACTACTCCCGATGCAGTACAGGTTCTCGACTCCCCGGATATATATGCGTCCGTCGGCGAAGGCCGGCGAGGCGTGACACTTCTCATCCAGCTCGCACTTAGCCAATTCCTTATATTCGGATCCGGCCTCGGCAATAAACATGACGCCCTTCTCACTCAACATATACAGGTTGTCGCCTACAAGACTGGGCGAGGCCAGGAAATATTCCTTCATATCCTTCTCCCAGAGCCTCTTGCCGTCCGAGACATTATAACTCTCAAGCAATCCCTCGGTTGCCAGCAGGAATACCGATTTACCATTACTGACAGGCGAGCAGATGTCCGGCCCGCCTTCCTCACTTACCCATGCGATATGAGTTTTGGTCACATCGCCTTTGCCGTCCGGTTTTATGGCGACCAGCTTCGAGTACGGTTCTATGATAAAAACCATTCCGTTTGCGTATATCGGCGACGGTGCAATATCGCCGGACAGGCAGTTTACCCGCCATAATTCCGCGCCGTCGGCCGGGTTGTATGCGACTACCCAGGGATCGCCGCAGGTGATAACCTGAAACTGCTCGCCGATACTCGCGACGATGGGCGAACTCCAGGAATTTCCGACCGGCCGTTTTGTCTGCCAGGCAACCCGGCCTGAAAAGCCATCTAAAGCGATTAGCTCGGATTTGTTATCCTCAACGCCTCCCTGGTCGTATTGAATCAGCAGCAGATTCTGATACATCGCAAGCGAAGATGCATATCCATAGGAACTATCCGGCCTGCCCAGGTTTTTCTCCCATACTTTTTTCCCTTTGAAGTCGAAACAACCGACATCGCCGGTTGGAAATATAGCGTAAACCCGCCGGCCGTCCGTTGCAACGGTGGGTGCGGCAAAGCCGGTCTCCTCCATCATTTCGAGAGGCTCTTCATCGCTCTTGGGTAAGCCTAAAACGTCGCCCTTCCACAGGAGCCCGCCTGTGGATGTATCGAAACAGAAGACCTGCCGGCTGTTGGGATCCGCTCCCGAGAGGAAAACACGATCGCCCCAGACGACAGGCGAATTGTTCCCCGGCAGAGGTATTCTGGTTTTCCAGAGAATTCCTTCTCCTGTTTTTCCGTCCCAGCGGGAAGGCACATTGGCATTAGTACTGACCCCGGCTCCATTGGGACCGCGAAAGCTCGCCCAGTTCTTGGCGATATCGTCTATAGAATACGAAGTAGTACCGGCAGCGCCGGCCTTGACAAAATCAATCTTCGGCCTGGTAGCCAGAAAAAGCGAGCCCGAGCCTAATATCACCATGCCGCCGGTCACTGCCCACCGAGCAAACTTTGCCTTGCCGACCTGTTCGTTGAGTTGATCGGCGCCCGGTTGTGGAGACGGAGGCTTCTTCTTAAACGCTATCGCAAATCTGAGACTAATAATGAAAACCACAACTCCGGCCAGGAGCAGATAGCTGCCTTTGCGCGAGCGATCCACCGCGCGAATCCGCTGTTGTCTGACCTGTAAATCGAATTGGCGAATTCGGGACAAAAGCTGCTCATCATCGGGTTTGCTGCGTATTTCCAACCTGAGATCCGCCATCGCCGTTTCTTCGGCAGTGCCTACCATTTTGCTCCGGCCATAATTCATGAGAATAAACGCACAGACAATAATGGAGAACACGCCGCTTAGAACAGCAGTTGCGACTGCACATCGGTACCATGAGCTTGTCACCTGAACGTGCTCAGGAGCACTGTCATTGAGAGAGTTTGTTACCATTTGCCAGCCACCTCTTTCGCTTTCTTCAAACGGACGTGCTCCCTGGGGCAGTATTTAAAGCATCGGCCGCATGCAAGGCAGCTTGCCCGGTCGGCTTCGTAGTCGGTCCTTTGACGCCAGACGGAAAGTCCGATCAGTTTCAATCCGATTACCAGTCCGATGAAACATCCAAGTATCCAGCCGCCAAGTTCGAACCTGGCCCGGATATTAGATGCTTGATCATAAAGCTCCTTGATTTCCTGGCCCGTGGCCCTGAAGGCTGTGCTGGGATCTGTAATCTCTTCGGTTTTGCCGGCCTCTTCCATGTATATCTGCTCGGCCAATCTGACCGTCTCGTGCGCACGTGATGTTACGCCTTTGAGGCTGGAACCGGCCCATCCACCCAGGAAAACCAGCACGGGCAATAGTAAAAGCAGAAACGCCAGCCTTTTTTTGGCTACGTGATACTCTTGTGCCGGCCACTGCGTTGTCGGCTTTCTGATCGCCCCGAAGGGACACGAATCCTCGCAGAGTCGGCAACGGATGCACTCATCCGGGGTAATCTTCACGCGCCATTTCGAGAGTCTTGATAGCTGCCTGAGGATAACGCCATACGGGCAGAGAAACCGGCAATAAGGACGGCCGATGAATACGCCAATAAGCAACAGGCATCCCCCGAGGATTAAAATGTTGAGGCTTCCGCTCAAACGAAAGATTGAAACGAACGGATCGTATCTGCATATAACGAAAGCGCTGCCGGTAGCGGCGAACAGGACCGCCGCCGCTAAATAAACATACGCAAACAGTCTTAGTCCACTCTCGAGCCAGCCCGGCACGGAGACCGGTCGCGACAGAACCATGTCCTGTATCGCGCCGAGAGGACACACCGCCGCACAGAATACCCTTCCGAAAAAAAGCGTAAAGACGAGCGGCAGCAGGAAAAACGCCACAATCACAATCGGTACAGCGTAGTCTCGGTCAAAAATGGAAAAAACAATATTCTGAATAGATCCTATCGAACAGACGCAACCATGTCGCCAGAAGCCGAAATATAGCAGCGAAAAAATTGTAAGGGCAAATATGGCCCGCCGGCTTCGCTTCTTCAAAACAAGATACGAAGCCAATCCAAGCGCAGCTAAGAGCACCACGGCGTCGATATACTCGTAAATGTCCTGACGCGGCCCCGGAGTGGTCGGGCTTGGTATGACATGGTCGGTTTCGACGAAATCGGGCGGAGGAAAACGCTCTGCACCCGAAGTGGCGCCGGCTAAAATGAGGGAGATAGCCATGCCAAGTAAAATATTGCGAAAAGGTCTCATTAAGCTTGATCCACCTTCTTAAGCAGGTAAGGCTCGTCGGCGGGGACCCGCTTAAACGCCCCCGAGGGACAAGCCACGGCAATGGAACATTCGTTACAGTTCAAACAACGATCATGGCGCACCTGAAGGAAAAGTGAGCCGTTTCCGAAGGCGGCACAGCCCTTGACGCACTTGGCACAACCAATACAGAGAGCTTCATCAATGTCGTATTCGTAGTATGGTTCTTCGACGAAAGTCCGTTTGATCGCCCCGGTCGGACAAAGCTCATTTTCGGCACCGGTATCAAGCACTGTTGCTCCCAGCTCTAAATAACCGGGACAGAAATCACAATATCCGCATATAGCGTATTGCTGAATACATTTCACAGCAGAGTCTTCCAATACACAAAAAGTTGCGCATCTGTCACAAGCTATGCACTTGTACGGATCGATCTGCCAGAGAAGGTCATTTTTCCTGTTCTTCCGGGCCGAAGCACCGGCCACAACCCCAAGGGTGGCCAGGCATCCTCCCCAGAGCCCGTCTCTCAGGAAATTGCGCCTGTTAATTGCTTTATCATTTTTTGCCATTATCAACTCCCGTCAGAGTTCGTCTTGCCGAGGCCGCCTGAGGCAAACTACATCGTCCCAGAACCTTACAGCCGGCACAGATTCCACTGTTCGTGCATTTACCATTTCGCACGAGTCTCTGCCTTTTGGCAAATAATGCAACTGAAGCCGCTGCAATTAGCCCTAATGTGGCGTATCTCAAAGCTCCGGCAAACAGCTCTCTGCGGCTCCGAAATTCTCCGGATTGTTTTCTCACTATCGGCCTTTCACTCTGGTAAATACTTTTACGACATTGTCAACTGTGTCCAGCACGAAGATGCGGCCCTCTCTGTCCACAGCGACATCAAAACCACCGGATTGACATTCCTCCGGGAGCATGCAGATGCTGGATTTGCCGCCTGCGCCGAATTGCTCCGGCCCCGCAACTACACCCACAAAACTACCTCCGGAATTATAAATCTTGACGCGTACCAGGCCCTTCTCGCAGGTAACGAAGCCGCCGTCGGGCAATACGGCAATATTCACGGGATTGCAGCATCCGCAGAATCCCTCCAATGCAGCCGAAGGCTGACCCCACCAAAATTCGATATCCCCTTCGATAGTATACGCCTCGATACGAAGACGGCCGGGATTAACCACACGTAGCAATCCGTCTTTCGGTATTGCGATATCGAAATAAGGACTCGGAATCACAAATCCAGGGATATTTCTGATGGAGTCTTTTCTGCCAATCTCATTAATAATGCTGCCGGTCGTATCGTAGCGGATAACAATACGATGGCCCGCATCGGCGACAAGGACATCGTCCTCCGAGACAACAATACTGGTTAAAATTGCATCCTGGCCCAGACTTTCCCAACTCGCCTGTTGTTTTCCCTGGGCATCATAGACCTCAACGTGGTCCTTCATCCCGGCGTATATCGTGCCACCTGCTGTCACAGTCAGGCACCTCGGCATATCGTCAAGTTTTATTTCGCCGAGTCGATCTCCACTCTGAGCAAAGATACGGATGGCTTTATCACCTGCCACATAGACCGAGCCCTTCGAATCCACGGCGATGCCGTGCGTATTGGCAAAGCCGGTCTTAATCGCCCCGGCGGATTCTTCGTAGAGAATCAGGTTCGGGTCAATGCGCGTCAGCTCATTGACGTCATACTTAAACTCTTTGCCGAGCCCGCCGCCCTTACTGCCGAGCACGTCGAGTCTTACAACCGCAACGACGGCAACCACAACCGCCAGGGTAATGAGCACACCGATGATTGTCTTGACATTTATTGTTCCGATTATTCTATTCATCTTAGCACCTTAGGTTTTCATTATAGCACGAAATTCTCATATTTCAATCCAGCATTTTTACTTCTCGGATATGTCAAGGCATATCATTCGCTCCGTGTCGCGCACAATTAACCGGCCGGACGCGATTGCGAACGGGCCCCAGGATTCGTGTCCGTCCAGAACTTTCGCATGGGCCAGCGGGAGATAGCCGGAAGGGCTGGCCTGTGCCAAAGTCAGCTCTCCGGAATCGTTCATCAGATAAATGAGTCCATTTACGATAGAATACGGGCCGTTTCCGAATTTGTTAGCGCTCGTACTGGTCCAGACAACATTGCCCTGCAAGTCGAGACAGACCAATTGCTCGTCCAGCCTGACTCCGTAGATATAGCCGCCGTAATAGATCGGGCTATGCTGTATCGAGCCAAATACTTCGGTTGTGTGGACAAACTCCGTTTTTGCCGTTATTTTACCGTCGGTCTCGGTCAATCTCATCATCGTGCACCCAAGCTCGTATTGGCCGTAGCCGGCAGAGAAGAATAGCCTGTCGGGACCGACAACAACGGGCATCGGAACGTTAAAGCGTACTTTCCACTCGTCGGTCTTCCACAGAACGCTGCCGTCTTCAGCGGATACTCCAATTACGCCCCCCTTGATTTGATTGCCGCCGCAATAAACGTAGAATCGCTTGCCGTTAAACTCCATCGGCACAATTGATGAGTGCGTCATTACCCAGCCGTCCGGATTCGGGGTTTCCCAGAGAATTTCGCCGGTTTCGCAATCCACTGCCATCATCAGTACCTTGCCCGCCGGGGCGATAATTGCCCTGCCGTTTTCGATGATCGGGCATTGTGCCGTGTACCATTGCGGAACCGTGGTTTTGAATTCCCTGACGAGATCGAACATCCAGCGAAACTCTCCCGTCTTCGAATCCAGGCAGGTCACATGGCATTTCGGCCCCATTGTCACCACATATTTGTCCGACACCGCCGGGACCGTTCGGCTCATCCCGTGCCATCGTTTGACTTTGACGGGATAAGAATACCGCCATATATCCCTGCCGTCATCGAGTGACAGGCACCTGACGACATCCGCCTGCTGCTCGCGGTCGTAGTCCATAAGATATACGCGTCCTGCAAGAATCGACGCTCCGGCAAAACCTTCTCCGACATCGATCGACCACAGTACTTCAGGGCCTTTTGTCGGCCATGTCCTTGCGGGTGTGATATCTTCAGAGCTAACTGCGTCGAAGTTCGCTCCTCTGAAACGGGGCCAGGCACCGGGCAATTCCGCCGGGGCACCGTCTAACTGCACTAAAGTTCCTTGTATTTTAACCGCACTACCTTCGCCCTGAAGCGACTGGGTATTATCCTTTGCAGCCGGGATACGTTCCGTCAGATCCATAGCTGCATCAGCGCTGAGCCAGACATAAAGGAATACAATGCCAAAAATGGCCAATCCGACAGGTATTGTCCGTGCAATGGTAGATTGTCTCATACTGTCCTCACCATGACCTTGTATCAATTACTCACTTCTTAACGCGTCGAGCATTTCGCCGCCCAGGGCTAAGTTCGCTGCGATCCATATCCATATCATGCCGCTGATTCCTAATGCTGCGATCGTCAAAACCAGTGAAAACGATGCCGCTTGCGCTCCCGGGGTTTTCAGAGCAGGACCGACAGCGACCAGCGCGGCGATAACTCCACACGCCAAACCGCCCAGCATCAGGCCGCTGTGCTCGTGAAATATCATCTTTCTAAGCGTGATTTTATCGAATCCCACGGCCCGCAGCATAGCAAGTTCGCCGCGCCTGTCAAGCACGTTGCGCAGCACTACCAGCCCGAGCCCAATACTGCCGAGAATCAATCCTAAACCGCCCAGCATCTGAAAGATCGAAAGATACGTGTTCTCGACGGAACTAAACTCCGCCAATCGCTGGGCCGCCGGCATCAGGTCCAGTCCGAAATCCTTCAATCCGAACGAGAGTTTGTCCGTCACGGCGTCGATTTTCTGCTCCGGGCAATCGATAAGCAGCATTCTGTATCCTTCCTCGGAAGGGAAACGCCTGATAAACTCATCTCCGGCAATAATCAAACTGCCCTGAAGGATGGAATTTTTCAGCAGTCCAACGATTTGCAGCTTGAAACTGTTGCCCTTGTCGTCGCTGTATTGCAACTGGTCCCCAACGGATTTGCCAAGGGCCCATATCACGGTTGCATAATCGCCGACAGCCGGCACGATATCCTGCCCCAGGTCGCGATTGAGCAGATTCCAGGCTTCTTTATTCGCCGCCCCTTCAATCACATCGGTAAATGTAAATGAGCCTCGCTGCTTAAGCTGGTCCGGCTGGACCCCCAGCAATTGCGGGCTCTGCGCGCGATTCAAATTGAAGCAGCTCGCATCATCCCCATCACGGATCCGCAACTGAACCACCTGCACATCTTCGAGACTGCTGTCGTCCAGGCCCATGGATCGGCGCCCCGCCCCGCTGCTCAGATCGTGAAGAATCCCGATAGAGGACTGGCCGAACAGCGCAAAGCCTCCCGTTCCGGAATCTCGTTTGTGGGCGTCCGCCAAAGGATCGTGCCTGTTGGCTCCCACGGCAATCACCAGGAAAATCCCGCACGCCAGCAACCCGACAACCGCCAGGCTGCGGCCGCTTCGCCTGGTTGAGTTGCGCAATCCAAAACCGGCTAACGATGTGATTGTCCTGTTCCAACTGCCGGCAACGATTTTCAGCAAGGAATGAGTTAATCCAAGTCCGGCGATCAAGAGCAACGCCCCAGCTCCAAAAAATGCAGCCGAGACGGCACTGCTGTCTCCTTTTCCGAGTACGGCGAGCAATACTACAGCGCCAACTGCCGCCGTTATCGCTATTCCCAGCCCAATTCTGCCTTTGGAAACCCGTTTTGATCCGAAGAATTGCCATTCCGGATTCCCGGCAAGAAGCTCACGGGCCGGCCGGGAGACCTGCTTGCGCAAGGTCAGCCATATTGCGATTAGAGATACTATTACCGCCGCGGATGCTCCAGCAAACAAAGTCGTTGGTTTGGCATAAAACCGTATTGTCGAGCCGGCGACCGCTGATTGCCAGGCGGTTGCAAGTCCGTATATCATTATCTTTGTATAAAGCAGTGCCGCGGCGCTTCCGAGAATTGCGCCAAGCACCGCCAGCGTTCCGCTTTCAATCAGCAGCAGTCGCCTGAGAAGTTTCGGTGAAAATCCGACGGCCAGCAGCATTCCGATCTGCCCGCTGCGTTTCTCGACACCGAATACAAAAATCAGACTCATCAAAATCAGAGCCGCTATGATAAGAAACATGCTCAGGCCGAGGAAAAGTCCGCCGAAATCGGTCGAGCCGCCTCCCGCTTTTACGCCGCTCTCACGCACAGGCTGAAAAAACAATCCTACTGAAGCGGGATTTACTGTTTTTAGCAGGCTCTCAGCTAAATTTTCTACGGATGTCGTGCTGCCGGTGTAACGCACGCCGGTCAGGTTTCCATATCTGTTCGCCCACATTTTCCGGCCCGCTTGGAGTGTGATAAACGCTTTGGGGGCGCCGCGATATTTATCCCAATAGTCCTCGTCTTTCTGGCGTATCTTATCCAGATCGACGGGGATGCTTGAATCCCAATCTCTACAGTTATCGACATCCGCCATTCCGGGGAAATCCGGCATAAAGTCCGGATCGACGGCCGGGCTCGTCATCGGAATAATCTCCCGAACCCGGAAACTCGCTGCCTGCTCCAGGAGTTTCCTCATCGGTGTCAGAGCAAAATAACGAAGCTCGATCATATCGCCGGCTTTGGCGCCAAGATCGTCGGCAACCCACTGATTTATAAGAATTTCATCATCCCGCATCTCCATCGGAACTATGCCGGCTGCATCCGGGGAACGTCCCATCGCCGTGACCATCGAATAAGGCGTTGCTTTATCGCCAAAACGCAGCTCATTGACGAAATACGTCAGGATTCCAACAGCATTGCCGCTTGCGCCCATGGCGGCTTCGGCCAGTGACTCATCGATAAATATCCGCCTGCTGCGCACCTCGACGGCATCCTGCTTGTCCAATCTGCGAAGTTTAAGACCAGCATCGGCAAGCTGCCAACGTTTCTTTATCGCTATGTTTGCGTTTTCAGTACTAATGCCTCCTTCGGGATTCTCGGCAACCAATAGCACATTGGCCTGTTCATCACGGCCGAGTTTGTCCTGCATCCAGCCCAACGGCACAAAAGCATTCAGCGGTGCGACCTGATTGGCGCGTAAGCTGAAACGCCCAAATTCCGCTTCTGTAGCGACCGCCCTGACCTCAAGCCGGAAAGCGACAGATAAATCCGAATCAGGCGAGACCGGCAGGTCACGAGACATAACGCTCGGTTTTTCAATCCGCAGCAGGACTTCATCCCCAACGGCGACCTTTAGTCTCGTTGCCAATTGTTCGTTAAGGACAACTCCCTGTTCCCTATCATTTCCATAGGGATTCCCGCCTGCTCCGACACTAAAAAAGCGTGCGTCCACGCCGAGCACCTCAATTCTATTGGCGCGTCGTTTATCGTTGCCGTCGGCGATCATTCCACGCACGCGCAGCACGGGAGCCGCTGAAGTGTTTAGCTCGTCTGCCAGCTCATTTGCCAATCCGACAGTGAAGAACCTGTTCTGCGGGACAAGAGCAAGCTGCGTTTTGCCCAGGCGGGACCTGGCCATCATTCTCAGGCTGTAACGCACCGAATCGCCGACAACCAGCGCACCGGTCAAAATAGCGGTGCTCACCACCACGGTCAGCAGAACGCCCAGGTTGGTCCTCCAATAGAAGCCAAGACTTTGTTTGGCAAGTCTCCAGAGACTCATGGCCGGCTCCTGTCTTTCAACAACCCGTCGCTCAATTCCATGACCCAACCCATACGCTCTGCGAGGCTGAGCGAGTGTGTCACTACAACCAGCGTAACCTTTTCACTGCGGTTTAATTCAACCAGCAAGTCGGCGATATTTTCCGAAGAATCTTTATCCAGTGACCCGGTCGGCTCGTCGGCAAGCAGCAGTTTGGGCCTGTTAATCAGCGCCCTGACTACGGCGACACGCTGCCGCTGCCCCCCCGACAACTCGCCGGGACGATACAGCAGAAATTCTTTAAGCCCAACGCGCTGAAGCAGTTGCACCGCCCTGTCGCGAATTTCCTTCATAGAGGGACGCTTCTTGTCGGCGAGCGTCGGCACCAGGACGTTTTCGAGAACCGTGCATTGCGGCAAAAGATGGTGCAATTGAAAAACGAAACCGATTTGTTTATTGCGGATTACCGCCAGCTCCTTCTCGCCCAGAGCGGCAAGATCCTGACCGTCAAACAGCACTTTTCCGCCGGTCGGATGATCCAGGGTGCCGATGATGTTCAAAAGCGTGCTTTTACCGCAGCCGGATGGGCCGACAATGACCAAAGACCGGCCCGGCTCAACCTTTAGCGTGATATCTTTCAGGACACAAAGGCCCAGTTTATCCCCCGGAGACTCATATTTTTTTGCCACGTGAATGAGTTCAAGCATTATGATCCTTACACTTCTGGGCAATTTGTCCATATATACGAACCATTTGCTCTGCGGTTTGCTCAATATTAAATTTTTTGGTAACTGCTGCTCTGCCCTGCTCTCCCAGCCGTCGCGCTTTGTCGGGATCGAGCAGTAGAGAGCCTATGGCGTCCGCCAGGGCTTCGACGTTATTTGGCTCACACAGCAGTCCCCCGCCGGTTATCTCTAACAGCTCCGGAAAGACGCCGCTTGCCGGCTCGACCACCGGCACGCCCGCCGCAAGGGCTTCGAGTACATACAATCCGTAAGCGACAGGCTGCTTTTCCGGCACAGAAAGAACCGAAAGACTCCTCAGAAATGCAATTCTGGCTTCGCGGTCGAAATCATGTAGAAACTCGACGTCGTCAATCACGCCGGCAGAGCGTAACTTTTGTCGAATCTTCTTCAAAAACGCTTCATCGTCGGATCTCTTGCCGCCGGCGAGACACAACTTCGCATTTTTCAATTTTTCATCTTTCTTCAATTTGAGAAAAGCATCCACCAATGTATCCAAACCCCTGTCAGGACACATGCGTGAAAGATAACCAATAGTGGGAACTTCCGGGCGGGCGCCCTGAGACTCATATCCATCCAGCGAAATCCCGGTATATACAACATAAGTTCGATCCGGGTTAAGCCGTAGACGCTGCTGCATTGTTTCCGTATAGTATTTGCTCACACCGATAAATGCGTCTATGTCGCCCGCTCGCTCCGAGATTATCTGCCATGCCTTTTGCGAATAAGGCGATACCAGTCCATCCAGAAATCCATCTTCGTCCTGGAGCAGACATACCACGGGCACGCCAAGTCTCTGTTTAATGGGTCTTGTGAGCCCGGCCAGGAGAATATTGGACAGGCAAATGATATCGGGTCGATTCTCCTGTGTGTCCAGCCATTCGACAAGCCTGTCCAGCTCTTTTATCTGCCGGCCCTTTTCGCCGCGTAACATTGAGATCGTTGTCTCTCCCAGATCTCTTTCACTCGTCATCCCCGCCATGCGGCCGACCCACTTTAAAAGTCTCGGTGAATCAAACAGGCGGTCGAGCCAGCGGGGAGTCTTTCGAAAAAAAGCCAATTTCTGCTGGAAGTATACGTTGAGACCGCCAAAAAAAATGGGAGAGATGCCGGCCGAACCGCTTTGCTCGCTCGGCAGCGGCAGGTAAAGGGGAATCGTCAGGCCTTCGTGCCCCAGCTTTATTATCGCTTTGGCCAGGGCCGCGTCACGCAGACAGTTCTCGCAGTAGAAGCTATCACCCGCACTTGGTGTAATTTGTATAATTCTCATACCGAGGCATTATAACAAAACATGCCTGCAAAAAAACGTCATTTTCTTGTTTATATAAACCAGAGCTCTAAATACCTTTACATTCTCACCGGTTTTAACAAGTGATTTTATATTCGGCATTATATCCGGAATTCCCATATTTATTATCTACATTGCCAGATCCTTGTGACTGCGCTAAATGTGCATGGCACGGGATAGAACAACGATGGCCTTCTGAGGTTTTGTTGGGCAGGCCGCTTCGCAAGCACCGCAGCCCGTACATTTCTGTGGGTCGATCTGTGGTTTGAGTGTGTATTCTGTCTCCGAAAAGACATAGCGAATTGCATCGTAGGGGCACCAGCGCTTGCATACCGAGCATTCCCGATCATCACCCAGAAGGCACATATTCATGTCTACATAGGGAAGACCAATCTGAATACCCATTTTCTGCTTGAGCGAAAGACGCACAATCGCGCCGCTCGGGCAGACTTCCGTACAGCGCACGCAATCCTCGCGACAGTAATCATTCTCAAAACGCAGAACCGGCGTAAACAGATTCGCCCAACCGTTTTGCCCGACATCACGCTCGATGACCCCGCTCGGGCAAACACGCAGACAATTGCCGCAACGAGTACATACTCCGCAGAACTGCGATTCATCTCGCGCGCCCGGCGGACGAAGAGGTGATGACGTATTTGCAATGACTGGCCTTGCTACCCAGGCCCAGACCGCGCCGGCAGCTATGCCGAGCACTGTCCGACGCGCTATGCGCGGATCGACAATGCTTTTCTTGTGAGTCTCGCCTTTGCCGCCAATAATTGAATGCAGGGTTCTGCGCCACCGGACCAACATATCCTGAATTGCTCCCAGCGGGCATATTCTTTCGCACCATGTTCGAGGCCATATTATGCTGAGCATGACAATAGCAGGGAATCCTATCGCCGGCAGCCACATTCCGGACTTGGGACTTTGCCGAGCCAGAAAAGGGACGTTGGCGAAGATTGCGAGCGGATCCAGCCACAACAGAAACGGATACCCCAGTAAAGCCCCGCCTAACGTTAACCAAACGATCCAGCGGCCCAGCAAAGGGGCCCGAATGGTCTGGCGTCCCAATCGTCTGCCAAGCCGGCTCGCGCCGTCCACACACAGTCCTACAGGACAAATCCAGCGACAAAAAAAGCGATGACGCGCCAGGGTGACTATACCGACCGTCAATCCCAGCCATGTTAAAGCGTGAAAAGCCCGAGTGCCAAGCAGTGATCCAATTGCAACAAAGGGACTCAGAGCAGGAACGAAAGGAAGCGAGTTCGCACTTGGTAAAACAGGCCAGATCGCTGCTGTCGCCACGACAAGGCAAGTCCCTCTGACTAATAATCGCAGCCGGCCTCTTTTCGTGGAAGCTTTGGTACCGAGCGGAGCATTCAATTCTGAATGTGGACTCAACCGAGATAGGCCTCCTGCTGCCTGAGAATTTTCTGAATCCTGTTTATATCCACATCGCGGGGGCGACAGGCATCTTCGACAGCCACAGCGCCGGCGACTCCCGCGGCATGGCCGGTGACGAAGCAGTTCGGAATCAGACGTACCAGGTCTGCCATGCGAAGTTCCGCACAGATACACCGGCCGGCAGCCAGAACATTCTCAGTCTTGACGGGAACCAGAGAACCGTAAGGAATCTGCCATTCTCCATGATCTCCTCCATCTGACCCGCCGACGCCAACCACATCCGAAAACTTTGTGCCGGCCTTCAAGTCCGCCAGCGTCACTGTTTTTAGACCATCGAGGACTCGCGTAATCCGAACGCCCAATTGGGGAGCTGTCTCGACCAGGTAAACGCGCTCATAACCCGGTATCTGCCGGGTTTTTTGAATGTTATTCCAGATGAACTTGCGGTGGTTCATCTCCATCCGCGTGAGCGTGGCCACGTCCAGACCATCCACTTCCGGCCCGTGCATATTTACCCAGTTCACCCCCGTTACGGGAGTAAGGCTTCCCAAATGTTTCGGTTTGGATGAGCCGGATGCTTTCTCTCTATCAACCTGATCCAAATTCCCGATACGCGAGACCAATCCCACGTTGTGCGAGCGGTGCTCGAATGTTGCCCCGGCAGCCGCGAATACGTCGCCGTCACCCGTGGCGTCAATGACAACCTTGGCAAGTATCGCCTGACGTCCTGACTTGCTCTCAAACACGACGCCTCTAACCACATTCCCATCGATGACAGCATCGACCCCCCAGCAGTGTAGGAAGACTTTGACTCCCGCTTCCTCTATCATTTCGACCATCACATACTTGACGGCTTCGGCATCCACAGTTGGATTGGTGCCGACTTTACGGTTTATAATTGCACCGTCCAGCTTGTCCAGACGGCGCATAATCTCCTCCCCGATTCCCTGGCAGACCTGTTTGCCGCCTTTGACGATGTGGCCAATAACAAGCAGAACCAGGCCGCCCGTCCAGAGACCGCCGAAGTGCCCGTATCTCTCCACCAGCGTAACACTTGCCCCGGCTCGTTTGGCCGCAATAGCCGCGACCACGCCGGCGGGTCCTCCACCAACCACCAGGACATCAGTCTTATCCAATATTGGCAACTCGCGACGGGGTTGAATCACCTTGCCATCAACAAGCATCGCAGCATCACGATAGTTCTCAACCTTGTGGGTTGCGATGACAGAACTTTGAAAGCCGCTGGGATCGTCAATATCCCGACCGAACAACTGCCGGGAACTGATTGCACCTAAACCTGCGGCCAGGCCGGAACAGCCAAGAACTCGCAAGCAGTCGCGCCGATTCATGGACTCCTTCATAGATCAACTCCTTATCATAGATAAGACATATTCACGTGTATATAGATGCTCAACATTAGTGTACAGGACTTAATTCCCATTCAAACGCTTTTTTTTCCTGTTGATTATCTGACATCGGGCCGGCGATGGGATCTGCAAACTTTTTGCCGTTGATATCGGTATCCACTCTGATGGGATTGCCGGAACGGTCTTCGATAGTTTGCCCGACCGTTGAAAAGACACCGACCAGCATGGAATCGACCCAAGGCCCTTTCAGACAGGAAAGTTTGTCATTCATAGAAAACCTGATCGTGACACCCAAAGGATGGCTCTCATAAGCAAATCCTGTGACAAAAGGATCAATGACGCTGTGTTCGTCTCCAAAGGAACTTTTCCCGGCACCCTCTAAAAAAATATTATAATCCGATGTATAGCCCGGGGCGTCTTTGACATCATTAAGACCTTGCCGGATAAATATATTATTGAACCATTTCTCATCCTGAGCGGTGCCGGTTTTGGTCCCGACCATTTTCATCGTATGCGGAGTGTAATATGCAGAGCGGCGTTCCGTGTCCGGATTGTATTGATAACCGCAATCGACAAACAGGTTGTGGGCAAACACCGTAGCCTCGGAATTACTACGGACCTTTTCTCCGATAAGAATATTATTATCGACCAGTGTTGGGCCGTGATTCATTTCCAGGAAAACAGTGGCGGCTTGCGTGTCGTAGATGACATTGCCTGTGATCCTGATTCCCTGGTTGGCATAGTCGATCCAGATTCCAAAGGCACCCTGCTGCTGGTGAAACACGCCGCGAATCAGATTGCCGCTGATTACGGTATCGACACTGTTATGAAACTTAATCGCCGCTGTTTCCCAACCACCGAATTCTTTGCGGTAATTCGTGTCTTCGATGAAGTTGCCCGATATGACTGAGCGAGTCGCTCCCTTTTGGCCGGCGATACCCGCCTGTCCACAGCGCCGGATGATGTTATTACGGATAACGTGGTCACCGAAGGCGTCAATATCGGTGTAATCGGTTCCCGGAGCATGTCCCAGGATTATGCCGACAGCACGGGCGTTGGTGATTGTGCAATTCTGGATGACCCAGTGCTTTCCCATCCGCGTGCCGACAGCGCCCATCTGAAGCTCCAAATTCGGTGGCGCCCAGTTTGCGGCTGCGTGCATGAAATGAAAGCCGTCGACCGTGATGTATCTCAAGCCTGTAATTTGCGGCATGAAAATGCTTTCGCGAACGTTAATCTCGGCCAGTTCCGTGTTGGGATTGGCTTTGCCGAAGTTCGCCCGGATAATGGTTACCTTGTCATCCACCCGGCAATGCCAGCTTTGCTCAGCCTTGTTTACTTCTTCGGCCGTCTGCTTTTCGTAAAACGCTTCACCATCGAGATAGACATCCCCGCGATGATACCATTTGCCGTAATTCAGCCAGCCTCCGGAGATATTCATGGCGTAGGGGTTGTAATCGCCGAAAAACGAGTTTGGTAACTCGACTTGCCAAACGCCGCTGTCTTGATGTGTCCAGGAGGTGATACGTTCGGAACCTTTTATTAAAACCTTCTCGCCTGTTGCAGCACGGTAGGTGATTCGGCTGCTATCGCCGGTACCGCCCCGGAGCGGTTTCACCCATTCGCGATACGTACCGGCGTGAACCGTAACGATATCTCCCGACTGGGCGATGGAAGCAGCTTTGTTGACGGTCAAAAATGGGCCGGCCTGACTGCCGGAAGCTGAGTCGCTGCCCGTTTTTGCCACATGAATCTCGCGCGCTGATACATCGGAAAATCCAGGGACAATTGCAGCAATAAATGCCGTGATCGAAAGAATCCATGCTTTGAGTGCCATTTCTTTGACTCCACCTAACTTGATTTTCAATTTGCTTTCAAAAATCGGGGCTCGGGAGCAGCCGCTTCGATTCTATCGCATGGCACCGAAGGCATAAACATAACCGTCGTCACAGCCGACAACAACCATTCCCCTGGCGACAGCCGGCGAAGAAGTGATTGGCTGGCCGATCTCATACGACCAGACACCGGTTCCATCCGACAGCTGTATAACGTATAGCCGGCCGTCTTCCGAGCCCACCACCACTTTGTCGCCGCAAATCACCGGCGAGCTGTCGACCTCGCCCCGCGTCTGAAATGTCCAGACGACTTTCCCATCGTCACGGCCGACACAATGCACACGTTCGTCGCGCCCTCCGACGACAACTACGTTTTCGCCGACGGCGGGCGAAGAGAAAAATGGAGCATCGCTTCCCGCATATTCCCATACGACTTTTCCGGCGGCAATATCGGCTTTCATAAAGATATTGTCATAATTGCCGACGTAGACCTGGCCTTCGAGAAATGCAGCGGAAGCCGCGATGTAGGAACCGCTGTCAATTTGCGTCACCCTGCTGCCGTCAATTAGTGACACAACGTGAATCATTGCGTCGCAGCCTCCGAACACGGCCTTCTGGTCACTGACCGCGGGTGAGCCGTTTATATAGTTATCCGATTCGTACGTCCAGACGACTTTGCCGTTTGTCGAATCCACGCAATGCAGTATATTGTCGTAGCTGCCCACAAGAATCCATACCTGACCTTCCGGGCTGCGCGTCCAGTTGGCAGCCCCGAGAATCTGTCCGTCCGTCTCGTACTTCCACTTGAGTGAGCCGTCTTTTGCGTCAAGAGCGTACAAAAAACCATCCAGTGAGCCCACAAAAACAGATCCTTCAACCACACAAGGTGTCGCCTCAATTGCATCGGTGGTTTTGTATGTCCAGACCTGTTGCCCGCTTTCCAGGTCAATCGCATAAATATTATCATCCGATGAACCTATGAAAACGAGGTCGTCAACGATGGCCGGCGAAGATTTAATAGAATCATTCGTTTTGAATTTCCAGACGACGTCGAGTGAATCGGGCAGTGTTCCCGAGGCCCTGCCTAAAAGACCACGTTCGCCCCTGAACATAGGCCAACTGCTTCGGTCGTCGACTGTGAATTTTGGCTTTGCAGATTCCGTAACCGCCTGCTCTTCGCCGGATTCGGGCCGGTTGATGATTAACACTGCAAAAAGCACACACACAGCAACAATGACAGCAATCGCCAAAACAATTCTAATGGCATTTTTCATGGCGGGTATGATAACGTATCAGCCAGGCATACGCAACAGGACTTTCAGTTTCGACAGGCTTTTTGCCGGCGCATAAGATTATGGATGGGGATTTGAATTTGAGGTATGTTAATAAGCCGCCGCTCTGTTATCTTCTTACGAAACAAGGGCGTCGGCTGTGTATTGGCTCTTTGCCTCGGCAATCAGCTTGAGCATCTGGTCGGCCTGGGTCTGAATATCGGGATCGGCATTTGTTACTCGTGAGTTCCATTTGCTGTATTCCTTATTCAGGTGTTTTCGAACCCTCTCTTTGCTCATATCCGAAGTAATCCCAAGGATAGCCTCTACATCCCTGACTTCATGCATATCGACCGGAAGGACTTTTTCCATCATGATACGAAATCTGCCGGAGTCGACTTCGAGCCAATCTGCCATGTTTTTCAAGAAAGTTAATTCTTCGGCGGTAACGGAGCCTTTTGACTGCGCTACGTACAAGCAAAGCTCCAGAATGTCGTATCGCTGGGCTACCGGAGCAATTCCAACGATTTCGTCACATATATTGTATGTGTCGAGTTTGTTGCCGCCGCGGAAAAAGGCAATGGTTTTTTCGAGTGCCTTGTCGAGTTTGCGTTCGTCCTTATCAGACGCGGAATTTTCCA
>Ga0307378_10001485_pt1 | contig 38171 bp, 28 predicted proteins | sample UN1MG_FD_202238 | JGI IMG/M metagenome (GOLD analysis project Ga0307378, IMG submission 202238) | Soil microbial communities from Risofladan, Vaasa, Finland - UN-1 | ecosystem: Environmental > Terrestrial > Soil > Coastal area > Acid sulfate soil | place: Finland: Risofladan, Vaasa | collected...
TCATGCCTTCACCTGGGAATCCGACCACAAGAGATGTCCGAAGAGCAATATCAGGAAGTTTTTCCCTTAATTTTTGGATGAATTTGAGCGCCCTCCTTCCGTCCATCCCTCTTTTCATTTTTTTTATAATCCTTGAGTTAGAATGCTGAAAGGGAATATCAAGATAAGAGCAGATTCTCTCCTCCTGCATTACTCCTAAAAGGGAGTCGCTTATTTCTTCGGGATAACCATAAAGGATGCGAATCCACTCGATTTTTTGAACCTTCAGAAGCTCTTTAAGGAGAAGGGATAAGCCATCTTCAAGACCCTGATCGCGACCAAAGTAAGTCGTGTCCTGGGAGATTAGGTTTATTTCCTTCACTCCCCGGGAAGAAAGTTTTTCGGCTTCCTTGAGAATAGACGAAACCGAGCGAGATCGGTAAGGGCCCTTTATAAAAGGGATAGCGCAGAAAGAGCACTCGTGCGAACATCCTTCGGATATTTTGACATAAGTCCAAGATGGAGGAGTTTGGATATAGCGAGGGGAGGCATGATCGTACAGAAAGCAATGCTGAGATTTTTTAAATGGTTTTTCTTCGATCGCCTGGACTATTTTATCGAAGTCATTAACTCCCAACCAGACATCGATTTCAGGGTATTTTTTCATCAAGCGTTCTTTGTATCTTTCGACATAACACCCCACAGCAACGGTTTTCTTTCCTTTCTTTTTAAAAGCGACAGCTTCTTTAAGGGCACCGCGTGCTTCTTGTTTTGCTGGTTCAATGAATCCGCAAGTGTTGAAAATTACTATATCGGCCTCTTCTGGGTCGGTAACAAATGTATACCTCGCTTTTTCCAGATACCCCAGCATCACTTCGCTATCAACAAGGTTTTTCGCACATCCAAAACTTATAAGAGCTACTTTTTCCATTAGGCATAAATTGTAATCCGTTAACCGCGAATAGTAAACAGCCTTATAATACCCCAGCTCGCGAGACTCGAAATACTAGATAAGGGGCAAAAGTTCCTGAGTCGCAGATAAACGGTTCAAGGATAGATTTTGTAGAGAAGGCGGGGAAAAGGGATGGTTTCTCTTATATGCTTTATTTTACAGATCCAGGCGAGCATTCTTTCTATGCCCAACCCGAATCCAGAGTGGGGGACAGACCCGTATTTTCTTAAATCCAGGTACCACTCGTAATCTTCCCGAGGCAGCTTGAATTCTTTTATTTTCTTCTCAAGAAGATCAAGGTCATGAATGCGCTGTCCTCCTCCGATTATCTCTCCGTATCCTTCTGAGGCGAGCATATCCACTCCCAGCGCTAATTCAGGTCGCTTTTCGTCAGGCTGCATGTAAAAGGCCTTTATTTTAGCGGGAAAGTGGGTGATACTTACAGGCAGGTCGAAGATCTCAGATATGAGAGTCTCCTCCGGTGCACCAAAATCATCACCCCATTCCATTTTTGAGCCTTTTTTCTTGAGCATCTTTTGAGCTTCATCATAAGTTAAACGAGGGAATGGTTTTTTTACTCGTTCAAGGGGTTTTGTATCCCTTTCCAGAATTTCAAGCTCTTTCTTATTTTGTTCCAAAATGCGTTTCATTATGTAAACAACAAGATCTTCCCCCAATTCAGTTATATCCTCCAACGTGGCAAAAGCCACTTCAGGCTCGACCATCCAGAATTCAATCAAATGTTTTCTTGTTTTTGACTTTTCTGCCCTGAAAGTTGGACCAAAACAATAGACCTTGCCAAAAGCCATGGCCGTGGCTTCGTTATAAAGCTGGCCGCTCTGACTAAGGAAAGCTTTTTGGTCAAAATAATCCGTTTCAAAAAGAGTGGTGGTACCCTCGCAAGCGCTGGGAGTCAAAATCGGTGTGTCCATGAGGCGGAAGCCCCTGTCGTCAAAAAAATCGCGTATAGCTTTTATGAGTTCTGTTCTTATTTGAAGAATGGCATGCTGTTTTTGTGAGCGGAGCCAGAGGTGACGATGTTCCATAAGGAAAGGAGTACTGTGAGCCTTGGGAGTTATAGGATACTCATCAGCGACCTGGAGAATTTCAACGTCCTTGATGGTTAGCTCGAAACCGCCAGGAGCTCTTTTGTCCTCTTTAACCCCGCCCCTCACAATGAGAGATGATTCTTGAGTGAGGGTGTCGAACTTTTTAAAGAGGGGGTCGTCCTTTTTAGAGCTAAAGATCGTTCCCTGGATTAATCCTGTGCCGTCTCTTATGAGCAAGAAACGGACCTTTCCGCTTGAACGCTTATTAAAAACCCAACCTCTGATTTCAACTTCCTTATCTTTGAAGTTTGAAATATCTTCTATATAAGTCCACTTCATGTCTCAAGGATTATAAAAAATAGAAAAGTTAAGGTCAATTTATATTATTCATTGACAGGATGCGAGCTGTATGGTAATTGCAAATTATTTGATGATATAAAGAGAAGAAATTTTATTAAGAGCTATAATTGCTTATGCTAAAGAACTGCTTGCTCGATCAACTAATATAAACGCAATATATATTTTTATAATGTCATTGCGAGCCCTGAAAGGGCGTGGCAATCCACCGTTGCGAGCGCAGCGTGGCAATCTCATAAAAAAAGGTTGAGATCGCCACGCTTCGCTCGCGACAGAGGATCGCACAGCCTGTTCCGAGCAAAGCGAAGGAATCTTCTTCGCTCCTCGCGATGACACTGGAATAATTGCGTTTGTATTAATATCACATTTGAGATCACATTGCGCTTGTAACTTGAGGAAGTGAAATGGGCAAGTCGATTGCCGTAAGCCAAAACCTAGAAAATATCATAACAGACATAGCAGAAGTCGCCCGGATTCTATGGAAGCTGGGATGGGCGGAGAGTAATGCTGGCAACATTTCTGTCAATGTCACTGAACACATTCCCGAAGATATTAGAGAATTGAATAAATTTCCTTCCAATGAAATCGATAAAAACTATCCCGAACTATCCGGATTTTCCTTTTTCATTACTGGCGCTGGCACAAGGATGCACGACTTGGCAAAGGAACCCTCTGAGAATGCATGTATACTGCGCATATCGGAGAAATCAAACAGATATCATATTCTATGGGGGAAGAAATCTGGCTTAGACTTTGAACCCACCTCAGAAATTCATTCCCATTTGAGCATCCACCGCTTTCTACTAGAGAAAAAGGCTCCACAAAAAGTCATTATCCATGCTCATCCGGAAGAACTGATTGCTTTGACGCTTGTTAAAGAATATAAACAAGAGAGCAAATTAAACCGTCTGCTCTGGTCGATGAATCCTGCGGCAAAAATTATCATTCAAAAAGGTGTTGGCCTTGTTCCATACTGCGTTCCAGGCTCTGATGAGCTTGCTCAAGCAACAATAAAAGCTATCGAGAAACATGATGTTGTTCTATGGGAGAAGCACGGATGCTTAGCAATCGGTGCGGATGTGCTTGAAACATTTGATCGAGTTGATATCCTGAACAAGGCAGCTCGAACATTTTTCACATGCAAGAGCGCTGGCTTTGATCCCGAAGGATTATCCGATGCTCAGTTAGATGAGCTCGAGCGTTTATTTTGGTCTAAGAAGTAAAGGAGTGAACGCTCATTGATCATAGAGTAGTTGAAGGGAAACTCGTGGAAGGAGAAGTAACTAAAAGGCGTCTGGAATAGTTTATACCTTTAGGTTATAATACGTTTTTCTTGGGAAAAGGAGTGGATATGAAATCCATGAAATTTATTTTGATCGCGACCCTAGTTTTCTCGATTTCTGCTATTTTGATAGCTCAAAACCAAATAATAGGCATTGATATAGAAGAAGTGCTTACCATAGAAGGTTTAGGCGAAAGTTTGATCTATCAACGGTGTAGTGTGACAACCGATTATGAAGGGAATATCTATATAACCGATTTAGAGGATTACTCGGTAAAAAAATTCAGTAATACCGGAGAATTAATCGCAGTAACAGGAAAAAGAGGGGACGAGCCGGGAGAGTTCCAGGGTCCGAATATAATAAGATATTATAGGGGCAAGATATATGTATCAGAGGTTTACAGTCCCGGAATTCAGGTGTTCGATGATGATCTGAACTTCAAATTTAAAATCCCAATTCCGTTTACCATGATTGATTTTAATGTTCTATATGAAGATCGCATTGCAATTTCAACTTTAATAAAAGATAGATCTGAGACCGGCTTTATTTTTTGTATATACTTTTATGATTCCAAGGGAAACAGGGAAAAAAAAGAAGAAGAAGGTGAAGAAGGAGAAGAAAAAAAAGAAGAAGACGACAAAATCATATATTCCACTGATAAAGATTTTACGATGATGAATACGGTTAGTTTTCAAGAGTATAGAAAGAATTATTTTATGATAACTTATGATTGGAAAGATAAGATTGATAGGTACTATAAAAGTGGAAGATTGGTATGGACAAGAAGTTTACTGGACAAAAAAGACGCCCAAACAAGAAAAGAAGGATACTCAGAGCGCTCTTTTGGTGTGTATCCAGTAGAAGCAGTTTATAAAGCAATTGCTTTGGACAAACAGGGGAATCTATTCATTTTAGGCGGTGATTTGTCAGAAAACGTCAGCCGGGATGTATATGTGTTGAGTAAAGATAACGAACTTATTACTACGTTTACTTTATCTGAAGCCTCTCGGACTATACACATTGACAGGAATAACTTTCTCTATTCCAGGTCTGAGGATGGGAAAAAGTTAATAAAATATGCCATAGAGTATATTTTTGAATAATTAAGTTCTTAGATTATAACTAAATTCTTTAATTTTCACTTCCTGTTAATAAGGTAACATACTAACAAAAGAATAAAGGTTGCATTGAGGTACGCATATCTAAAACAAGGCGTATTCCCTTCAGCATTCATGTAATAGTTGCGACTTTTCACTTAGCCTTGACAATACTTTAAAGCTATTGACATGCAGAAAAAGAATAAATAATATATGTCCACATTAAATAGGGGCAGAGGAGGATATAATCCCTATCGAAAACGTTACTGCCAATAAAACTCTTTTTTGAAAGGGGGGAGATGACTATGAATAAATCAATTATTTTTAAAGCGATGAAAAGAATCCTGATTATTAAAGTTCTATTCATCCTCTTATCAGCACATCTCCTGTTTTCACCTCTTTTTGGGCATCCTGTATGGGGTGAAAAAATAATATTATCTCAACCCAACGGAATGAGAATAGTGGGGTATATATACGGAGATGAATTCCACCGCAGGATAGAGACCGAACAAGGCTACACCATGATTTTGAATGAAGAGACAGGAACAATAGAATATGCAGTACTCGAGAATAATAAGTTAGTTCCTTCAGGTATGGTTGCAGGAGTGGTTCGCGTCTCTTACTTAGAACAGATTAATCTCCCTAAACATCTCAGCGACCGCAAATACAGAATTGCTGAAATCCGTAAAAAAAGCCCGGAAAGGTTTCATGAATTAAAACCCCGGTCACAAGAAGAAATAAAAATACAAGCCCTGGAAGGCACAAAAAAGGTATTTGTGGTTTGCGTTCAATTTCAGTCTGAAACCTCGCCGCCGACAGGATGGGATACGGGTCAGTATTCTCCGAGCGGCTTTAATACGCGACTTTTTAGCACCGGTGCTACAGATGTCAGTATGACCAATTATTATAAAGCAAATTCATACGATACGTTTTCGCCTGATGGATACACCTATCCAAGCTGGATTACTCTTCCCCAGACCGCTACCTGGTATAAGAATAACGATTCTTGGAAGCAGGTAATTATAGATGCCATGGATGGAATAAGAACCGTCGAATCAACCTTTAATTTTACTCAATACGCAACTGCTGGCGATATGGATATGATTCTTGTCTGGGCGGGCCGCACAATGAGCTGGGGAGATTTTTATTGGCCTCACCAGAGCTCGGCCTACGTCAATAGATACGGAGTAAGAGTTAAATATTATAATGCTGTAAACGAGAAAAATACTGATGGGTCGGAGAATACCGCTATTAGTGTTTTTTGTCACGAATATGGTCATATGACCGGATGTCCTGATCTTTACGACTATAGTTCGTTTCAGCTCAAACCTGTTGGAACATATTGCATAATGGGATATTCAGATTATCGTACCAACTTTTGTGGGTTCTTAAAATGGAGAAATTATGGATGGGTAACTCCAGTAGACATATTTTTAGATGGAACACATTCTACAGACGCTTTAGGCTCCGCTTCTGTCTCAAATCCAAGGCTGCATAAAATAGATATTGATTCTCCAGCAGAATATCTTCTGTTCGAAAATCGGTTTAACACTTCAGATGTTACTTATGAAAATCTTATCGGAAGAAGAAACGGGCTGCTAATTACTCATGTAGATGAAAATTATTCTTTTAATGATGGTTTTCCAGCTGAAACCTTTTACGGAATAGAAGCTATAGTCCCTACTTTAGACCCAACAATTACTACCCTTGAAGCGTACGCCAACTATTATAATCTAATGGTTTTTGCTTCAGAACATGGATATACCGCAGTAGGACCTGCCACTCCCGATGATAAAGCTGCCGGAGAGTATTTGACCCTGACCTCTGGTGATGATACCGAACATGTTATCTACAGAAATACACAGGGCCACACAAATTCTACAGCAATTGATATTAGCGCTATAAGTATCTCAGGACAGACAATGAGTTTTACAGTTACAATGACCTCAACCTCTCCTGCTATATCGGGTTCTGTAAAAACCACTGGTGGTGTTGGAATACAAGGAGTAACATTGAGTTTTTCTGATGGAGGGGGGTCAACAACAACAGATGCTGATGGAAATTATATCCACCCTGTATCTTCTGGCTGGTCAGGGACTGTGACTCCTTCTAACACAGGGAATATATTTGATCCGGCGAGCCGAACTTATCCGAGTGTTACCAGTAGTCAGATCGAACAAGATTATTTTAGTTCATCATCCTTTCTCAAAGGAAGGGTAACAAACAATTCTAGCAATGGGATTGATGATGTATATGTCCAAGTTTATTCAAGTGCAGGAAGCTATGTTACTTACGAATTAACAGACAGCAATGGTGATTATATAGTGGGCGGTTTGAACACAGGTAGCTATAAGATATGGTATTGGCCCGCAATTGCTTCAGGAACGTACGCCTTAGAGTGGTATGACGATAAGGATTCACTTGCCACAGCGAATTCAGTCTCGGTTACTGCCGGGAGTACAACATCAAATATTAATGCTGTGCTCGCAAATGGAGGAAGCATTGCCGGAACTGTAACAAACGTTCTCGCCGAGGCGCTACTGGATGTTTATGTTTTAATTTATAACGCTTCAGGAAGCAATGTTGCTTCTGATTTCACAGATAGCAATGGAAATTATGAAGTACGGGGCCTGAAGGTTGGCAGCTATAAGGCAAAATTCGATACAACATACGTTGTAGGAAATTACACGCCCGAGTGGTATAACGACCAAGATTCAATGGGTACAGCTGATTCAGTCTTAGTTTCAGAATGGAGCGTAACATCAGACATAAATGCGCAATTATCAAGTCCAGATCCATTTATCTCAGGAACAGTAGCAACCTCAGGAGGGGCGGGTGTTCAAGGAGTGACGATTACCTTCTCTGGTGGAGAAGGGACGACGAGTACAGACTCCAGCGGAAATTACTCTCGCAGCGTAACCTTTGGATGGTCAGGGACAGCGACTCCGACAAAAGCAGGATACACCTTTTCTCCTACAAGTAAGGATTACACTAATGTCACCTCTGATCTGGCAGGCGAAGACTACACAGGCACTATATTTACTTACACCATCTCCGGCAACGTAAGTACAAGTGATGCCTCAATAAGAATACAAGCAGTGGCAGGGCTGGACGGCGTCGTGATGAATGGGCTGCCCGGCAATCCAACAACAGATGCTTCCGGTAACTACAGTGGAACAGCGGATTATGGTTTTTCAGGGACTGTGACTCCGACTCTTGCCGGGTACACCTTCACTCCCCCCAGCAGAGATTATGCAAACGTGATTTCTGACCAGACCGGTCATAATTATACCGCTACAATAATTCAATGGACACTGACAATAGCCGCAGGATCTGGAGGAACAACAAATCCAATTCCAGGGACCTCCCAGCATGCCCATGGAACACAGGTCCAAGTTACAGCAGTCCCTGACAGCGGGTATCAATTTAGCGGTTGGACTGGTGATGCAACAGGGACAACTAATCCGATAACTATCACCATGGATTCGGATAAATCTATAACAGGCAGTTTTAGTGCCATATCCACCGGCGATGAAAATGGAGGTGGAGAGAAGAAAGGTTGTTTTATCGCCACAGCAGCTTATGGCTCTCCGTTACATCCTCATTTGGATATTCTTCGTGATTTCAGGGATAAATATTTAATGCCCAATGGGTTTGGCCGGAAGTTTGTTGAATTATACTACAGATATTCCCCCAGTATTGCTGGGTTCATAGCCAGGCACAAATTATTGAAAGTTGCTGTCCGGATCAACCTTCTCCCGTTGATAGTTTTCAGTTCCTTAATGGTGCATTTTGGTCCTGTCGCAACTGCTGTCGTGCTTGTATTTATGCTCGTATTTCTAATCATATTTATACGGTTTTATCCAGGGAGGGTGAGGGTTCTCCAGTAAAAACGCATACAGGTCAATGTCTTCAGAAAGTGAAAAAAAAGTATACGAAGTCCTGGACAGGCTTGGTATTGCCTATTCCAAGCTGGAACATCCGCCTGTTTTTACAGTCGAGCAAGCTGAGAAGCATTGGGGAAGCATAACCGGTGCCCATTGCAAGAATCTTTTTCTTCGTAACAAGAAGGGTAACCGTCATTACCTGGCCATTCTGGAAAGCTCGAAAAGCGCAGATCTTAAAGCACTGACAAAACAATTAGGTGAGGACAGGCTCAGTTTTGCCTCACCAGAGCGGATAATGCATTACCTTGGACTGGAACCTGGTGCGGTTTCGCCCTTCGGGTTGATTAATGACAGCCAAAAAGAGGTTCGGGTAGTTGTTGAACAGGATTTAAAAGATGCGGAACGCATAAATTTTCACCCCAACGTCAACACAGCCACAGTAGGGATTGATTTTACGGATTTTGAAAAATTTCTGGCCTGGTGCGGAAACAGTATCCGTTATCTACAGCTCTGAGGGTTTTCTTTCCTCTTTAGTTTTGGACATTAGCTTTTCGTTTTTTTAAGCTTCCTTTCCTCTTTTGCTCAATTTCTCCATTATCCTAATACGCCAGACCCAGACTACAAGAATAACCAAAGCAGAGAATATTCTTAGCAGAGAGGAAGTTGTAAAAAAATTAAATATTCCATGAAAGAAAGCTGCCAGCAAAATGCCTGCTATGGAAGCTTTAAATATTGATTTTTTATGGATATAGGCATTTCCAACTGCATAGCCCCAGATTGAAGAAAAAATTGTGTGGGTTAACGGTGAAGTAATAGCACGGCCAAAAAGTTCAAAACTGCTCATATATACCAGATAACCCATGTTCTCGTAGCTTGCGAACCCAAGCGCAATTACAGATGCATAAATAATTCCATCTATTTTTTCATCAAAGCATTTAAACGTTGCTATGATGACTAAAAAAGGAAGAAATTTAAAAAACTCTTCCACTATTCCGGTGACACCGATACTATAAAAAAGGAACTGAATTTTATGACTTCCTATCATAAAACTGGGGTCATCCGGCAATCCTATAAGAGGAAGAATTGCATAAAACCTAGCGCAAGCAAAAGCAGTAAAAAGGCCAAAAATATATGCCAGGCCTAAATAGATAATTGGTTCTGGCCGGAAACGGTCTTTATAGTAGAAATAAAAAATCCAGAAAATTGCTGGAGCAATAATGGCTGAGAGGAAAATCCAGGGTGTCATTTAGATGAAGAGGAACTTCTTTTATTTCAGAAGATATAAAATGCGAAGCAATTTCCCGCTTCTTAATATGCTGACATTAAACTGACTATCATTTTTGAATCTATCAAACAAATCAAACATCATTGCCACATTATTCAACTCAACTCCATTAATTTCTTTTAGTATGTCATTCTTAACGATTCCTATTTCAGTTAAGATTGTATTCTCTGGGAAATTAAGTATTTTAAATCCGCTGATGTTCCCTTTAACCATATTTGGAACAAATCTTGTTTTTTCGATAATCATCGCCCATTCCTTCTCAAGCCTTTTCTCGATTTCAGATCTATTAAATTCCTTTTTTATTATATTTGCGTCTAAGCTAGGGCTTTCTAGAGGATTATTTTTTGGTATGGGCAATTGAGCCTCATCCGGTTTTTTCTGAACCTGTTTCACAGCTTTGATCATGCTCCCTTTTCCCAGAAGAATCTGAAAGGACCTTTCTCCTTTTTTGAGGATAATCCTGTTATCGAAAACTTGATGCAGGGTGAATTCAAGGATTCTTTCTCCGATTTTTATTATGTCAGTTTTCCCGGTTTGTTTATTTTGTAAAGTAGCTACAGAGGAAGAAGCGTCTTTTGATACCACAACTCCGATTAAGACCAGAGAGGGTAAACGGCCTTCCTGCTCATTTGAAGCAGATATTCTCTGAGAGCTAAAAGAAATTGAAATAAAAAACATGCATTCAAACAAAAGAAGAGAAATAATGCAGGAACTTACTTTCTTGAATAAATTCATTTTCCGATTAACTTGGCTATATTGAACAACATAGGACTTTATTTATTTTATTTTTATTAACTAACCTTACTTTGAATCTATAACACAGGGAAAGACCGAGGTCAAATGTCTAGGTAAGTATATCCAATTCTGTGATTAGAGGAGGTTTTGAGAATCAGCCTAGCTCCCTTCAGATTTTTAACGCCATTCTCCATTCGCTCTTCTCGGCGGCTGCGTAACTCGCACTGCTCAGACATACTCGCCGCCCGACTACGTCGGATTCCCTGCTTGGCGAAAGCTGTATGGTGAAAAAACCGTGAGAAAGGCTGAGCGGGCAAGGTTCCTCTCAGAAGGAGAGGAGAGCGAAGCCTTGGGAATAAATGGGGCCTGGCCCCATTTTTTGTATGAGAGTGTCCTCTTTCTTACAAAATGGGGCCTGGCCCCATTTATTCCCCGGGGCAAAAGCAACGTGTTTTTGAACCATATAGCCTGAGCCTTTCTTCAATGGTCGCTGCGGCTATTTCCCAAAACCTATGCCATAACAATCTGTAATGAAAGATTTGGTAAAGAAAATTTTAAATGGAAGGAGAAAATATAAAAAAATTATGTTATTTAATATTTCTATTTCTTTTCATGTAAAAAGTTGGATACTATATCTATGATGATATCCTTGCATAATTACATTCATAGATATAGATTGCCTAATAAAACACTGAAAGGGAAAAGATGAACGCAGATTTCATGAGGTTTATTGATCGCAGATTAGGAGTTCCTATCTGCCTTGCTCTATCTTGTGTTCATGGATTAAGAAAAATATTCAGCAAGCCGAGATTCATAAAGAACCCAAACAAGTTCCTGTTCATAGAGCTTTCTGAAATGGGCAGTATATTGCTGGGTTATTCTCTTTTTAAAAAAACAAAAGAATTTTTTCCGGATGCAGAGCTTTATTTTCTGACCTTTAAGGAGAACCGGCAGGCAGTGGATATCCTGGATATTATTCCAGAAAAGAATGTGATGACTATTAGCAGCCGTAATTTCTTTAGTCTCCTGGGTACAACCATCAGTACTTTATGGAAATTAAGACGGGAAAAAATAAATGTAGCCCTGGACATGGAGCTCTTTGCCAGATTCACTGCTATTCTAAGCTACTTGAGTCGAGCAAAAAATAGGGTAGGGTACTTCAGGTATCACAATGAGGGATTATACAGAGGAAATTTCCTGACACACAAAATTGCATATAATCCGCATCTTCATATGGTCCATAACCTGCTCAGCCTGATTTATGCAGTAAGTTCTTCCCCTGAAGATGTTCCTTTATCAAAGACACAAGTCTTGGAGAAAGATATTATCGTTCCGAAGAGAAGGATAGCGGAAAATGCGAGGAAGATGCTTCTAGAAAGACTAGAAGATGAGAACGAGAATATAACGAAGGCAAAGAAGATCATACTGCTTAACCCGAATGCAAGCGATATTGTCCCTTTGAGAAGATGGCCCGTAGAGAATTATACGGAGCTTGGGAAACTGCTTCTCAAACACGAGGGAGTTTACATTATCATAACCGGTGTGGAATCCGAGAGAAAAGATGTTCGTATCATCTGCGATGCTATAAGCCCTGAAAGATGTATAAATTTTGCCGGAAAGACTACTTTTTTTGAGCTTATAGATCTCTATAATATAGCAGACGTTCTAATTACTAATGATAGCGGTCCTGTGCATTTTTCTTCTATGACAGATATAAGGACTTTTGCCTTTTTTGGTCCTGAAACACCCAAACTGTACGGACCATTAGGGAAGAATTGTCGTGTATTTTACTCTAATTATGCCTGCAGCCCCTGCGTATCTGCATTTAATCACCGGAAATCTCCCTGCAGCGATAATAAGTGTTTAAAAGCAGTCTCAGTTATGGAAGTTTATAACGAAGTAAAACAAATATTAGCCTGATCACTGTTGAAGCTATGCATCTGAAAAAGAAGAAGCTTCTTCTCATTTTGTTTGCCTTCATCATCCTCCTCTCTCTTTTTCTCCTCAAAGTCCAAGAACATATGATTGATTTTGAAGTAAATTACAAAGCTGGGAAAAGACTCAGGGGGGGCGAATCCCTGTATCAGGTTGCAGATGGCCACTTCATGTTCAAGTATCTCCCTTCCTCTGCTCTATTATACCTTCCGTTATCTTTTCTTCCCCTTAATGCAGCTAAAGCCTTCTGGTACTTTATCGTTGCCTTTTGCCTTGGTTCCCTTGTGTATGTCTCAGCTAAGATTCTTCCTTCAGAGGAGAAAAAATCCATATATCTGCTTATTTTCCCCCCCTTGATATTGGCCAAATTTTTCTTAAGGGAACTCCATCTGGGGCAAATTAATGCACTCGTCACGATGATCTTACTTTTTATGATCTGGTTTTTGATTTATGAAAAAAACACGATGCCCTCACAAAAAGATATATACGCCGGACTTCTTTGGGGTCTGGCTACTGCATTGAAACCTTATGCTCTGATTTTTTTGCCTTATTTTTTATTAAAGAAGAAATGGAAGTCTCTTTTGAGCGGTGCAGGCTTTATATTCCTTGCTCTTTTTGTCCCGGCTGCTTTTTATGGTTTTCGAGGAAACATTATTATTCTCAAAGAATGGATATCAACTCTTTCTCGATCTGCGCAAGCTCTTCTCGATTCGCAGGATAATATTTCTATCATAGCTTTTTTTATGAAATGGACGGGAAATCAAAATGTCTCTCTTTTACTTTCTGGTCTCGTAATGGCCCTTCTTGCCTTCCTGGTTTTGACTGTTATCCTAATAGGAAGAAAAATAGACCGGGCATCAGCGCTTGAGTGTTCCATTCTTCTTATTCTTATTCCCCTAATATCACCCCTAGGATGGGATTATACGCTTTTGATGTCAGTTTTAGGGGTAACTATAATCATTCGTAATTTCTCTGGATATTCAAAGTTTTGGAGAGGCTTTCTTGTTTTTAATTTCTTTATTATTACTTTTTCCCTGTATGATATTATGGGAAGATATTTGTATGCTAGGTTTATGTCTTGGTCTGTTATCACCATAAATTTTTTAATCCTTATCGGATATCTTATGCATCTTCGGTTTAGGAAGATTTGTTAAAGATAAAGAGTTAGGCAGACTTTCTAGGATGAAATAAGAGGATAGAGCTCGATTAACCTGAATTATTCATAAAAACTGCCGATACCTTTATTTATTTTCAATGATATCTGCCTATTAGCATGATTTTTCACGAGGTCGAAGGATTCACTTTATTTTCCAAATTTTCTTTTAATCATAATCGGCAGTTTTTACCCTTCGGGCGAGCCGATCTCACCGCATCTGCGACGTTACGGCCCATTCGCGGTGGACGATCCACAGCTTCATGGGCCGCGCCTTGCATATGCGGCAATCTCGACTCGTGAATAATTCAGGTTAAATACATTATATCATCGATAATCGGAGGAGGTTGAATCTGAGGATTTTTGTTAAATTCTTAAAACTTATAGATATACAAGGCACGAACAGCAGGTTTTGCCCCGGTAAAATACCTTTCCTGAAGTGACGCATGTCTTAGGTAATAATCATATCCTAAGCTTATCTGTGATTTAACTGAAAGGTCGTATTTGAAATTAAGAGATAAAATAGTCAGGAATTCGTCTGCATCAGTATATATGGAATGCACCCAATACTGGGAGAAGCCAGTCTCAATACTGCCAAAATCTTTCTTTCCAAACTCAAGCTTAACTTTTCCCAGCATTCCAGGTCCGCTGTAATACGGATCATTTACTTTCATCCCAAAATGACCGTTTTCTGGGTCAATCGACGGACTGGAGCCACCGTAGATTAGAGAGAGAACTCCAGAACTGTTAAAGAATATGTTCGAATCATTGGCAAAAATAGTAACCAGGCCAGGACCCATACCAATAGCAGATATCCTGTCAGCAAAATCGGATTCTATATAATCAAAAACTCCAAAAAGACCAGCCAGACCATTTTTAATTCTTTTCCCAGCAATTATTCCGGTTGTGAAGATTTCTCTATGACGAATACCGTTATCACTGATTCCTAGTCTTAAATCAAATGAGAACCAGTCATAAGGACTTATTCTTGAAAAATCTTTCTTAATGAAATCTTTATATTCCAGGTTTGCTGCGATGAGGAAGCGGGGTTTATCATTTGATGCAGTGTAAGCTCCAAATGGTATGCTCAGGTCATAAAAGTGTTTATGTTGAGGATTTCCAGCTCCGAACGCTTCGCCTGATAATGCCTTAATTCCGTAAGCAGGATTGAGGATGAAGGCTAAAGATTTTCGAAATATTCTTTCAAACCCGGAAGAGTTCTCATCCAAGAGCAGATCTCCAATCTTGAATAAAACTTCACCCAGCGTTACACCTCCAAGGGTATTAAGAATAAGATCATTTGAAGAAGGTCGAATCGATTCTAAAAAGACTTCCCAGGTATAACTCCCAAAAGAGGAACAGATTGTGGATTCCAGGAAATTTAATCCATTTGCCCTTCCTATGGAATAATGAATTGCTCCATGCCAAGGGTGTCCTAACTGGTTGGTTCTGTAAGTATCGATGTCATAAGCAAAACCGGATTTAAGATTGTTCAACATGGAATCCAGTGAAATGTTTGCCCAAGGCTGACGATCTATGAACTTATTAAAAAACCATACTGTTACATTAAGGGAAGTGATTTCAAAAGCTGCCCTTGAATAGCTCTTCTTGTTTCTCAGTATTGAGGTTATTTCGGAAGGGATTTTGAGGGAAAAAGTAGCTGGATCTATTGCTGCCAGACTAAACTGGGGTGTTGAATCTTTTTGTTTTTGAGGGTAGTTCTCAGATGAAAAGGAACCATTATCATTGGGCTCTAATATATCTTTCGACTTATCTAAATCATCAGGGTGAGACAAAGGATTAGAATTGATGTTATAATCAAATGAAAGCTTTAGGTAATTGGATGATAGAATAAAAGTTTCATATGTTTCCGCTGCAAATAAGTTAGAAAAACTTATCAAGCTGATAACCAGAGCTATAATTATAACTGTTTTTTTCATTTTTTCTTAGTTTATTCTAGTCTAATGCTTGCGAATTGTATAATCAAGATCTTCCAAGACGCTTTTAGCTTATTACGCTTCCCACTAGAAAGATAATGGATTCATCGATATTTGTCAATAGCAAAGGAAAGTGCCCAATTAAAAAATATGTTTGACATATAATCCAAATAAATTTAGTTTTATATTAGCGCCTAAAGCCCAAAAAACCGCAGATATATAAATGATTGACGTTAAAGAACATCTCTACGACGATGACCCTGCTAAGGGCCATCCTGATGTCCGGACTAAGCTCAAAGATGTATCCTATTTTTTTCTCGGTAATGGACACATTCAGGCTGCTGTTCAAATCGCTCCTTCCGGAGAGGGAACACCCGTAGGCCTATTGATCATGAATCCGGAGCATCTGGGGAAAAAGAGAGAGGCTCTAACCTATGATCCAGATTCTGGTCTGGAAAACACGATGATCCACCTCATCTCTGCGCCGACAGCTAAAACCACAGGGCCCGGGGCTCTTGAAGCTGGTTGGCTTGAAGGATATGAATTCCCGGTTGCCCAGATCCTATGGCAAGTCGGCAATTTCCAGGTCGCTGAATTCTTTTACTGTCCGCATCTGTCTCATCCTGTGATTATGCGCGAAGTTCGCCTAAAGAACATTACCAATAGCACAATTCAGGCGCGCCTAAAAACAGGAGTTCTTGATAAAACTATTGACGAGGAATTCTCTTTAGAACCTGAAAGAATAAAAAAAGTATTCCTCCGCTATACTTTAAACAGTTCAGGAAAACATGTCATTATTGATCTAGTGCCGGAAGCGGGAGTAGGTCATAAAACCCTTCAGTATTGGAAAGAGAAAGCTTGTGCCTCATTTGGTTCACCCCTCCTGGATCATTATTTTACCGCATCACGGTTTCAATTGCCGGCAGTTATTTCAAAGTCTGGGAAAGTGGATGGCAGTATCTGGCAGCATAACCGCGAGCGTGCGAGGGATCAGGCGATGATGGCGGTAGGTTTAACCATATCAGGTCACCATGAGATTGCTTACAGGATACTCAACCGCCTGCTTGAAGAATTTGTGACTAAAAAAGGGGACATCATATATTCCAGCGAAGAGCGAGGTCCAGATGAGGTTGAATTAGACCAGAATGGAGTGCTTCTCTTTGCCTTGAAAAATTATGTCCTCTGGACTGGCTCCCAAGAAATAATTACAAAACACTGGAATAAAATTGCAGCTGCTGCCGAGTTTCCTTTATCTGATGTTTTTCGTCATGCCCGCTCTGGTCTGTTGGCCAACAGAAGGGAGTACTGGGGACGACACCAGGCCCATGGGATAGTAAAAGGGATGGAGTTAGCCCATCAATTGTTTTCTGCCATAGGGCTTTCGGCAGCTTCCACCTTAGCCTCCCTTGTCTCCCGAGAATCAGAAGCCTTACGCTGGAAGGCGGAAGCAGAACGGATAAAGAACGCCATGTTAGACAAATCTAAATACGGCCTGATTGATAGCCGTGGATTCATCAAGAGACGCGGTATCGATGGCGTAACTCAGGAAATTGTCAAGCCTTTGCCCAAAGCTCAATTGCCAGAGGGAGTACCCTTGTCTTCGAAGGGAGAGCATCACCTCAATCCTGATGCTATATCTGTTTTACCAATTGCTATGGGCTTTATATCCTCAGATTCCCCTCTGGCAGCGTTGACCTTGGATAGTGTCGAAAAACTTTGGAATCAAGCTTGGAAGGACGGAGGCTACGGGCGGTATCATGTAAGTTCAGAACCTGATTCTCCTGGTTCCTGGCCTTTGCCTTCTTTATTTATTGCCAGTTCTTATATTGAAACAGGAAATTTTGAGAAAATGTGGAGGATCCTGCAGTGGCTTAATACAGTTCCCGGGGCACTGTCCGGTTCTTGGTTTGAATTTTACGGACAACATTTAGAATCATCTATTTCTCAGGTAGGTATAACACCATGGACTTGGGCAGAAATGCTAATTCTGCTGATTCACCATATCATAGGGATTCAGCCCGAGGTAGACCATCTCCGGATACGGCCAAAATTGATCCCTGGAATAGAAATAATCAAAGCGTCTTTCCCACTGAGAGATGGAAAGATAAATATCGAAATAAAAAGTGGTCACAAAAAGAAATCTTATGGCTTTCGTTCCGACGGGGAAATCATACGATCATCAGAAAAGGAAGCCTATATTTCCTACTCAAAAAAAGACATTTGGGTTGAAGCTTCTCTGCCTTAGCATTTCAATACAAGGAGGCTGTTTAAACTGGGGTAAAGTCTTGCCATAAGGAAAAGATATTTCCCTGCTTTTTGTCCTCATGCCATTCCTTCGGATAAGGTCTGAGCCCAAATATTTTTGACATCAAATTTTTCCTATGCTATAGGATTATGTAAAATTTATTCATGGCTCTTAAAAAGGAGAAGGCGAAATGTATAAAAGAATAGCTTTTATCATCGCTTTTATATGTGTTGTATGGGTGAATTATGCCTGCGTTGGACAAGAGGAAAATATTCGCTGGGTTACTTTAAAAGATATTGCTAGAAGTCTGGAGAATCAACCACCGATGAATGTTGGATTCGATATTGATGATACGGTGTTGTTTTCTAGCCCCGGTTATTACTATGGACGGCAGAAGTATTCCCCAGGAAACAAGGCTTTTGCAATTATGGAAGAATTTTGGAATGAAATGAACAACGGGCTTGATCAATTCAGTCTTCCTAAAGAATGCGCCCGAAAGTTGATTGAATTGCATGAAAAAAGGGGGGACTCAATTTATTTCATAACGGCGAGAACAAAAACAAAAACAGAATCAGTCACTGGACTTCTTGAGAAAACTTTTGATTTAGAAAATCTCAATAAAGTGATTTTTACTGGCATCAAGTTGGGCGAAAATTTAAAGATCAAAGCGATTAAAGAAAATAAAATTCAAATATTTTACGGAGATGCAGATTCTGATATAGAAGCTGCTTTTGAAGCGGGCATCCGTGCCATCAGAATTATGCGTGCTGTAAATTCTACAAACAAACCTTTGCCCCACAACGGAAGCTTCGGAGAAGAAGTCCTGGTGAATTCAGAGTATTGAGAAGCCCTATTTTAATCCTAAAATGCCGGCAGCATTTTTGTAGAGGATTTTTCTTATAGATTCTTCAGGCAGGGGGAGTTTTTTTATAGCTTCAATGTTGCTGTTAATCGTCTTTATTCCTGGCCAATCAGATCCGTAGACAAATTTACCGATGTCTTTCTCCATGTCGGGAAAATAATCAAGCAGATTTTTAGGGGGTAGCCCTGAAATTTCCAGATAAAGATTCGGATGAAGCCGAGAGAGAAAAAATGCTTTTCCGTACCATAGACCTCTCCCGCTGTGAGCCATGAGCAGGGGGAGATCAGGGAAATCTGAAGCTACATCATCCAAATAGATAGGATCAGCATATTTTATTTTTGAACCTTTAAACACAGAAGAACCTGTATGGACGAGAACCGGCACTCTATATTCTTGAGCTATTTCATAAAGAGGATAGATGCAGCTTTCGTTTGGATAGAAGTGGTTGTAAGAAGGATAAAGTTTTATTCCTTTTGCGCCCATTTTAATATATTTTCTAAGCTCTGGTGCTGGCTGACTGACCAGGGAAGGATTAACAGTGCAAAAAGGAAGGAAAATATCATTACCCTGGCAAAAATCCATGACATATTCATTAGAGACAACACCGGTAGTAAGAGGGCTTATTTCAGGCAAGATCACGGCCCTTTCTATTTGATGGCTTTTGAGGTAGGCAGCAAACCTCTCCGGATCAATCATCTCCTCATAGCGTTCGTAATACTCTGAATGAGCTTTCTTTTGGTAATCGTGGATCCATTCATACCAGTGCTCTTTGAGGCCGATGTGGACATGAAAATCGATGGTCTTTAAATCATCTATTTTGTTCATTTTCATAAGATTTTTAAGAATATAACTTCATCTAATGCCAGAACCTTCTGGAATATTCAATGTTTTTGAGAGGAAAAAGGGGGGCAACCATTTTTTATGGGATTAGAAAAGATAGCGGCACAGGAGACGCTAGTAGATTTCGGTCTCTGAATTTTTGTTATATGTGCTCGTATATTTAACTGCTGTTTTCTTCTTTTTTAGCCTTTAATTTTTCCTCGAGTTCTTTTACCTTTAGAATGAGTGTTTCTTTTTCTTTTTTCCTCGTCCTTTTCAGAATTCTAACAACCACTCCAACAATACAACCCAGAATCATGATGTTTATAATAGTAGCAACTAAGTAGGGGGACTTTATTTGCATAGTAAAAAGGATACCTAATTGTGACAAGAAGGATAGAATTACCAAAACAAGCAGGAACAAAACCCACCATAGCATTTTGCACTCTCCTTCAGGGTAATGAAAATTCCCTTCTCGAGTTTAGATGCAAGAATTTCTCGTATAGCTTATAGCAAAAGAAAACTTGAAGTCAAGCGAGCATTTTATTCATATACATACTCTCTATTTTGTTGCCTTCTTTTTTACTTCGTTCAGATGCAGTCCTGAATAATAGGGCTTTTGAGCTGCAAAGGCCTTGGCCTGTTCGAGTAATGCTTCTTCAACATACTTGGACGTGTAACGCCACGTTATGTAATCAAAAGTCACTGAACGTGTGAAATAGAGGGGCTTAAAGGCTTCGACAATGTCTTTCCTGGCTCTTGGAGAGCCATTCCTGTAAGAAAAGAGCAGCTGATAAACCAGCTGGGTCCACATCAGAATGTCAATGTTGTAAACATCGTGTTCAAACATTTTTGCCAGGCTTGAACTGGCATAATCACTTAGAATTCTTTTGAGAAGCTTTTCTCTTGGAAAGTATTCTTTCCTCAATTTATCTTTTAGCTCTCTCATGTCGATCTTCAATTCCTGCGGTAGACCGAGCTCTTGAAGGCCAAATCTTTTTTTAGGCTTAGGCTTTATCACTGGAATACTTATCCAGGATGACTCTCTGGAGAGAAGGAGATCGAATAATGTTGTAATCACTTGAGTAAACATAGGTCCGAGTTTTGGCGCGCTGGCTTTGTGTATTTTTGCCCCAAGGCCTGTTTCGCAAACCTTGAAGTTGCCGAAAATGGCGTGGAGCGCCATAAAGACATCGACACCATACTGTCTTGCCTGAACATCCCATTTTTGCTTCAACCAGTGATTCATAAGTGCAGGGGAAAAGCCAAACTCACCACCAATAGGCTGTCGCAAATGTTCACCCAATAAACCATAGAACAGCGGATAGCAGATATGATTGGTTATCGTTCCATCGAATTGATGCCGGGAATACAGGGGCAAAGTGTAATCATATCCCTTAAGAATTGGCTCACCCAGGTACTTTACCCACTCAGGAGTAATCGAACGCAGATCAGCATCAACAGTTAAAGCTGCCTTTAGAGTAGCAGTATGACTTTTCGCAAACTTTAAAAAATTAAGGAAGTTATTTCCTTTACCTTTCACTCCTTCAGGAGTCGTAATGTAGTGCTTTGGATTTTTGGTAACCGTAGAAAGAAATGCTCCCTTTGTGTCGTCTTCGCTATTGTTATCAACGTTAAGAATAATTGACTTGAGATTGCCATAGTATTTTGTGAGCCCGAGATCGACCTGCTTTGTAACAAAGGGTATGGTATCCGCCTCCATGTAGGAAGGAATTGCAACTATAAATTCAATACCGGACCTTAAGCTTCTCATGCGGAAAATTCCTCCTCTTCCTTTTTTCTTTTACGTTTATAAATAATCTTAGAAATTATCAAGCAAAGTCGTTTCATCAATAATTTCGATATCTAATATGAATTCTCTCTGGCGGCAAGATGCCCATTGTAGGCAGATTTTATATTTTTTTCCAATATTAAAAGCATTCTTTTGGATGTTTTCTCTTCCATCAGGCTTAAATAAGCTACAAGTATATTTAATTAATAGCTTTTGTCAAAAAAGTATAGAGTAAGGTAAGTATCTCCATTTCCGTTATAGAGAAGGTTTTGGCAATGAGCGTTAACGGATTTAGAGATGCTTCCCATGATCAGACATATTCGAGTGCTTAAAAATAATACGTGGGCTTACATGGGAACAGGCACCCTTATCTTCTCCTTTAAGCAGGCTTAAAATGGTAGAAAATAGGCGAAATTGGCATTTAAAAGCATAAATAAAAGGTTATTTTTTCCTTGAATAAATTTTATTTTTAATTTATAAATTGTATTTCGACATAAGAAATGGCCCTGCTTTATCGGGGGTCGGCTTTGCTCTAAAGGATTTTCCCCTGTGACAGAGCCGCGACCTAAGGCTTGGGACCATAAGAGAAAATTATTTAAAGGAGGTCGACGCTTTGCCAAAAGGGATCGTAAAGTGGTTCAACGACAAAAAGGGATACGGCTTCATTAAAGAGGAAGAAGGTCGGGACATATTTGTTCACTTTTCCTCTATCACCATGCCAGGCTTCAAAACTCTCGCTGAAGGCGAAGAAGTAAGTTTTGACGTGGAAGAGAGCGATCGAGGACCCGTAGCCAAGAACGTCGTTAAGTCTGAGTCATAGCACAAGAGCAAGGTCTCCGGATTTAGGGTTTGAAGGGGTAGCCCTTCATTCTTTTCTTGCAGCAAAAGTAGTTCTTTGTACTGATTCATCTGCAACCCTATGGTATTTAGTGTATCCTTTTGATCGAAGGAAACACGTTAAAGACTGTTAGATCATTAAAAGGGTGGAAAATACGAATTACAGCCGCCTTTATCTCGAGGGTGGGCGATTCAGGTATGAACTGATAAGATAATATCCCTCTTTTTTCAATAAATCAATCTTCATGTCATTGCGAGGGGCACGGAATATTCGTTCGCTTTGCTTGAAACAGGCCGGACAATCTCATTCAAGAAATTGTCGTTGTGAGGAGCGTAGCGACGCGGCAATCTCAACATATTTTTATGAGATTGCATCGCCCCTGCGGGGCTCGCAATGACACGTGAGGAATCTTCTAGGCTCCTCGCAATGACACAAAGGAATGAACAATCCATATTTTTCCATAAAGCAATCATGGGAGAATACGTGCTATTGCGTGAATAAATGAAAAAAATTTAAAGCAGGTATTGAAAGCAGTTCTGCTTTTTGTTCTAATAAATCAACTGCATAATGATAATGGGCGTTATCAATCGGTTTTATTTAAAGAGGAAAAAGATATGACAAAGAAAGATTTATTCAAACTAATATTATGTCTCATCATTTGCCAGTTGGCAGGATTTGTGGGTTCTTTATTTACTTCTCCTTCAATTCCCTCATGGTATGCTTATCTCGATAAACCATCTTTCAATCCACCGAATTGGGTGTTCTCTCCTGTATGGATAAGCTTGTTTGTGATTATGGGGATATCTCTATTTCTTGTGTGGCAAAAGACTCTGCGCAGTCCAGAGGTAAGAGTTGCCTTATTATGGTTTGCTGTCCAGCTGGTTTTAAACATGCTTTGGTCAATCATATTCTTCGGCCTCAAATCCCCTTTTTTTGCCTTTGTAGAGATCATTTTTCTGTGGATAGCAATCCTGATAGCGATTATTAAGTCTTTCAGGGTGTCAGGATTGGCAGGAGCGCTGCTTATTCCCTATATCCTTTGGGTAAGCTTTGCGGCAGTCCTTAATTTCTCGATATGGAATCTTAATTAATGAATCTAAGCCCAATATATATTTTGGGTATTTTCTGTCCGAAGGTACCTCTTTTTCTTCGCAGACCATGTGAACTTGACACCTATTAGCGAAAAAAAAGAAGAAAAAGAGCCAAAGAAAGAAGAAAAGAAGAGAGATAAATAAAAAGTATAAGAAAAGAGGAGAATATGTCAGGAAAGCAATTATTAATATCATTGATTGTATTGTTTATGTTTGTTTCTTTTAAAAGCTCCCAGGAAGCGCGGAAGCCTGGAAAGAGTCTGAATCCTGCCGTCGGTACAAAAGGAATGGTCAGCACCGCCCATCCGCTTGCGACGCAGGCTGGCCTGGATATTCTTAAAGCTGGTGGTAATGCTTTTGATGCTGCGGTTGCCATCGCCGCCACATTGAATGTCGTCGAACCGATGAATTCTGGAATTGGCGGCTACGGAACAATTCTTGTCTATGACGCCAAAACAGGCAAAGCTCGTTTTCTTGATTCGAGCGGGAAAATCCCTATTAATGTCGATTCAGATGCTTTCCGGCCTCCTACTCCAAATTATAAGGAGAATAGGCGAGGCTCCAAAGCGGTCTCGACTCCAGGAAACGTTAATGCCTGGTGGGCTATGTCCTCAGAATACGGAAATCTTAAGTGGCCCAAGCTTTTAAAAAGCGCTATAAAAGCGGCTGAACAAGGATTTGAGATTACCGAACGATTTGCCAGGACTATTAAACATGCATTTTCCGAATTCAACAAGTATGGCCAAGATGTTTACGGTAAAGAGGGCAAACCGCTGGGAAAGGGAGATATCCTCGTCCAGAAAGACCTTGCTCAATCGCTTCAGCTGATAGCCGAGCAGGGGGCCAAAGCTGTCTACGGCGGTAAACTCGGAAAGATAATAGACAAGGCCATGCGGGAGAGCGGTGGATTTTTGACGCTCGATGATCTCGTTGCTGACCGCGCTGAATGGTGGGAGCCGATCAGCATTAGTTACCGGGGGTACACGGTGGCGACCGCCTCGCCGCCTTCTACGGCATTTCCCTCTCTAATTCGGTTAGGCTTAATGAGCCGCTTCGATAATGCCCGCATCGGACACAATACGACAGATTATCTTCACTGTTTTGCCGAAACCACCAAGCATGCTTTTTGGTGTCGTCTCGCCCATGCCGGAGATCCGGAAATAAATCCTCCGCCCCTGGAAAAGCTACTTTCTGAAGAATATTGGAAAGAGGTTGTGGGCAAGATTGATCCTAAGGAAGCAAAGCCGTTTAGCTCACCCAAAGTTGCGGTCAAGCAGGGACGAAACACGACTCATTTTGTTGTAGCTGATAAATGGGGTAACATAGTCAGTGCAACCCAGACGCTGGGCAATTCATTTGGCTGTCGCCTAATGGTGGAAGGCACTGGTATCTGGCTTAATAATTCGCTTGCCTACTGTACGTTCGAACCTAAGGGGAATCCTATGGACGCCCATGCCGGCCACCGGAAACTTTCCGGCGACTGTCCGACAATTGTTTTTAAGGACGGAAAGCCTTGGGCTGCTCTCGGAACACCGGGCGGTCATACAATAGGCCAGACCGTTCCTCAAATGGTCATGAATATGGTCGATTTCAAGATGGATATTCATCAGGCGATCGCAGCGCCGCGCATCAGTTTTGCGGAACCCGACTTAATTCTTGTAGAAAATAGAATAGCAGCGTCGATACAGAATGCTCTAAAAGAAAAGGGACATAACATCCGAGAAGTCAGAGGGTTGGGTAATGCCCACGGCTTAACGATTGAGTATGATACTGAAGGGAAACCTGTGCGCTTTTTAGGAGCTGCCGATATACGCGGGAATGGACTGGCAAAAGGATACTAAAATACTTTTTAAGAATTAGGCTATTCGAGCTCTACTGTAGTTGATCCTCCATAGTAAATTCCGTTAAACAAGAATTTAAAGGTTCCATGGGGTTGGGCCCGGCGGGTTATCTCTGGTCCGTACAAGAATAGCTTCCCTTGACCCACATCGGCCTCAATAACCGCAATGCCTCCATGCAGGTAATGCTTTCCCCAAGCCCAGCCACTTCGCAGAGGATTCTCGTTATCAAACCAGGCTACTGAGCGCACCTCTTCTTTGATAGCTTCCGGTTTTATCCGAAAGACGGGACTGTTATTGAAAGATACATCTACTTTCTCGGGTAAGCCGTAGGCCAGAGGATTTGTGTTATCGACGCTTACTTGAAGAATTGAGCCAGGTACGAAATATTTTTCCTTGGGCATGGATTTTTCCTTCCCATCCTGAAGCTTTTCGACCAGAGCATTGGTAATAGGTAGACCGGCGTGGTATCCGATGCTTGTGGAGCTGCTTATCGCCAGCAGAGTGCCACCATTTTTCATGAATTCAAGCAGTTTTGGAACTGTTTTAGCCACGGTTACTTTGCCAAGTTGTTTGCGGAATTCTGAAGGAATGCTTTCTGGCTTAGGCTGAGGGGAAGAGCGAAAGCGAGTCTCGTCAGGAAGGTCGCTGAGCGGAATAGCATCCCTAACGAAAATTAGTACATCGTATTTTTTATTCAAGTTGCCAGCATCAAGGGTAGCAGGGTAGACCACTTTAAACGGGAACTCAAACTGTTCAAGTAGCCACCGTACCCAGCCGGAAGGTATTGATCCTCCATATTGATCCCACAATCCAATGCTCAATGGTCGTAAACGGATAGCTTTGCCTGAGGGCTTGGAATCTATGCCCTCAAAATTTAGCCCGGTCTCCTTGGCTATATTCTCGAGTTGGTGCAAAATGGATGACTTGGCTGGGATGTAGATCGTGCCAGCAGGGTATGTCTTTTCCTCAACCTGAAAAGCCTCTTTTAGCCAGTATACCTCTTCTTTTTTTCCAAGGAGGCGGTTGATAGCAATGAAGGCATCATTGACTCTGTGGTCTAAGAGAAAGCCAACAGCATTCTTGCTCTGCGTGACCTTTCCAGCAGGGGACTGGGCAACGTCTTCAATCTTTTCGAAGGGGCCTTCGACACTTTCAAAAATCCGGTCGAATTCCACTCCCATTTGATAAGCCAAAGTCCAGCCAGCATTATCGTAAGGAGGAATCGGCGCTCCACTTGGATACGGAATGTCATCTGGATGATCTTGAGGTTCGAACATGGAGAGGATGTGGGGACGGAAGGCTTGAGCGGCCTGGACGATATAAGAACCAGAAGTATAGGACTTTTCGCCTACCTTGAAGGAATCATCTGCTCGAAGAACAGTTACTCCATTCTTGATGAGGGTATTCACAAATTTAGTCGCAGTTAAAAAGTCGGGCTGATCGGAGGGAAGAATGTACGCTCTAGGATCACGCTCAGCCGGGTCAAAGAGCATCTCATAATATTTGCGCGGGTAGCCTTGGTTTCGGCCGGAGCCTACTCGCTGCGCTTTATCTTTTTTGATTGCTTCCTCGACGGCTGCAATCCGTTGCGGATGGATCGTCCAGTTGTCGCGGCTTCCCCGTTCTATGGAGTTTTTTCCCATGAGATAGATGTTGAACAGGAAATCTTCGCGGTGTTTGGAAGCCAGGTCGAGAATTGCCCTGTCAGCTGTAATCGAGTACTCAATTGACTGGCGGAAATGCCACTTCTGTGGAGCGATCGGAGCCGGAAGATCATTTTTAGGGAGTTGTTTTTGAGGAAGAAACGGAATCTCCATCGGCGTAGGGCTCCCGATGGTTTCTGTTAGAATGCCAATCATGTTGTGAAAGTAAGCAGATGTCCGCAGTCCGCCGTTCCACCAGGTCGAATATCTTGCTCCTGATCTCATTGTGGCCCCTGCTTTGCCTTCAGCAACGAAACGGCTGTGCATGGCAGCTCCGACGAGCTCGATTCCCAAAGGAACAAGGGGATCATAGCAGTAGTTGAACGGATCGCGGAACGGAGGAGCAAATAAAACTGTTCCTGCAGGACCAGATTGATGCTGGTTGTACACGATTTGAGGAAACCACTCGCGGTACAACACCCGGTTTAAAGCTTCAGTCTCAGGTTGTGTGACCATATAAAAGTCACGATTATTATCGTGGCCGACATACTTCTGATACAGGCGGGGAAGTCCCCTCATAGACCTCTTGGTTGGTTCTTTTTCCCTCATATACCAGTCCGAAACCAATTCCATTCCATCTGGATTCGAGCTGACGGCCAGCAAAATGACATCATTCAGGATTCTCAGCGTCTCAGGATCATTTTGGCTTGCCATTTGATAGACAAGTTCTATTAACTGCTGAGCTCCCAATACTTCAGTGCCGTGTAAGCCTCCATCAATCCAGACCACTGCCCGTCCTTCAGAGGCCAGTTCTCGAGCCTCGCTATCAGTAAGTCCTTCAGCTAACGCCAGTCGCTTTGAGATATCTTTATAACGGTTGATTTTCCTTTGATTCTCTGGAGAGGTGATAATGGCCATATACATCGGCTGTTCTTCAGCTGTTATCCCAATACCGGCAAGAGACAGCCGCTTGGATTCCAGGGAAAGTTTTTTCAAGTAAGCCATGAATTGAGTGTAGTTGGCCAGATAGTAATCGTCCCCTGGAGTAAATCCAAAGTGTTCCTTGGGAGTTGTGATTTTCCGCTGGGCCAAAACAGGCGTGGCCAATAGCGCTATTAAAAGAAAAAGTGAAATAAGAATCTTATTCTTACGCATAAATTCCTTCCTTTCCCCAGTTAGGGATAGAAACTTGTTTTTCTGTCTGTCATAGCTCTCCGCTCCCACGACGATCATAGAAAAGTCTTATGCAGGCATTTGGTTAATCGAACATCTACTTTAGCAAAGGAAAAATTTGATGTCAAAAGCTAAATGATTGAAAGCTCAGAATTGAAGATCTTATTTAGAGCACTTTTAGAGTCTAAATAGAGCATTTCCAAACTTTAGATAGTGCATTTTTAGATTTTAGCTAGCATCCTCGTTTTTCAGCTTGTGAAAAAAAAGATAATGATATATTATTCTTTGCTTTCCTATTTTCTGAAAAAATGGAGTTTAAAAGACTTTTTTTATCCTTTTACGTATACTTCATTAGGCACAGAATGTCTCTAAAGATTGGGCATCGCTAAAAATAATTAAAGGAGGAGATTATGCGTACACGAATTATCTCATTACTGGTAGTTGCATCTATTTTTATTTTTGGATGCGCTCCCCAGGAGGAACTACCTCGCCTTATCCCTATGAAAGACTTTTTCCGGAATCCTGAAAGTGCTGTGTTTGGGCTTTCTCCTGATGGAAGCCACCTTGCCTTTTTGAAACCTTGGGAAAACCGGCTAAATGTTCATGTGCAAAAAATAGGGGAAGAAGAGGTTGCACGTATTACCGGTGCAACGGAAAGAGATATTGCCGACTATTTTTGGGCGAATAATAATCGTATCGCTTATGTGCAGGATACTGCAGGAGACGAAAACTTCAGATTATACGCAGTCAACATTGACGGCTCTGATCTCAAAGAACTCACTCCGTTTGAAAAAGTGAGAGTGGAGCTGATTGATAGGCTGAAAAATGACGACGAGCACACTCTGATCTCGATGAATAAGCGTAATCCTCGCTTGTTTGATGCTTATCGTATTAACATCAACTCGGGCGAGATGAATATGATAGCTCAAAATCCAGGAAATATCGTTGGCTGGCATACCGATCATGACGGCAATTTGAGGATCGCCGTGACCTCAGATGGTGTTAACACAAGTGTTCTTTATCGTGATACCGAAAAGGATAAGTTCCAGACTTTGGTTACGACCAATTTCAAAGAATCCATGTCACCTTTGTTCTTCACGTTCGACAATAAAAACCTTTATGTTGCTTCCAATATAGGCCGGGATAAAACAGCTATATACGAATATGATATTAAAAATAAAAAACACACTAAATTATTATACGAACACGCTGAAGTTGATGTTGATGTTTTATTAAAATCGGATAAACGGAAGAAAATTACAGGTGTTACTTATGCCATCGATAAAAGACATTATCATTTCTTTGATGATGAGAGAAAGACATTGCAGGAAGGACTTGAAGAGCGGCTTCCAGGGTATGAAGTTGTGATCGTAAGCCGAAGTAAAGATGAGAGAAAAGTTCTGGTGAGAACCTACAGCGACAGATCGCTTGGCTCCTATTATTACTTTAATCGCGACACGAATGACTTCAAAAAGTTGGTGGATATCAGTCCCTGGCTGAATGAAGATGAGCTGTCTGAAATGAAGCCAATTACTTACAAATCACGGGATGGGTTAACCATTCACGGATATTTAACCGTGCCCAAAGGCATGAGAGCTAAGGACCTTCCTGTTGTTGTCAATCCTCATGGTGGTCCCTGGGCCAGAGATACGTGGGGCTACAGGTCAGAAGTGCAATTCCTTGCTAATCGAGGCTATGCAGTCTTGCAGGTGAATTTCAGAACTTCTACCGGCTATGGACGCAAGTTCTGGGAAGCCGGCTTTAGACAGTGGGGGCTTGCCATACAGGATGATATAACTGACGGAGTAGAATGGCTTATCGACCAGGGAATTGCCGACCCGGAACGTATCGGTATCTATGGCGGTTCATTTGGCGGGTATGCCACGCTGGCTGGAGTAGCATTTACTCCTGATCTATATGCCTGTGGTGTAGATTACGTTGGCGTCTCAAACCTTTTCACGTTAATAAAAACAATCCCCCCTTACTGGGAACCGATGAGAGAGATGTTCTACGAAATGTTGGGTCATCCGGAGAAAGACAAAGAACTCTACGAGAGAATTTCTCCTCTTTTCCACGCTGATAAGATTAAGGTTCCTATGCTCGTAGCACAGGGGGCCAATGATCCTAGGGTGAATATTCAGGAATCAGACCAGATTGTGGAAGCCCTGGAAAAACGCGGTATTGATGTTGAATATATGGTGAAAGAAAATGAAGGACACGGCTTCCGAAACGAAGAGAATCGTTTCGATTTCTACAGAGCAATGGAAAAATTTCTCGGTAAGCATTTAGGAGGCAGAGTAGAAGCGGAAACTCAAGATTAAAATGTAACTTTTTCCCTAATTTTTTCGTATATATATATAGAAGTGGAGAGCAGAGAATGAGGTTAAACAATGAAATTAATAACAAAAATGGAAATCTTTCTCATGGCTGCCATTTTAACCTTTTTCCTGTTCAACATGATGATTCCTTCCTCTGCAGTAGAGCTCCTTAAGATTGGAAAGCAAGCTGGCTATGAAATTATCGTAAACGTAGTGCCTTGAGATCTGGAAAAAACGCCTTTCACATCCTTCAGGATAACATCTAATACAACTTTTCTATCTCTTCGGTATCAAGGTGGAGATGCCCTTTGCGTTTTTGGCCCCTAAGAGGACCTTCAAACCAGGCGACGGTCACCAGGCTGAGGGCTTCTATCCTGTGGGTTTCTCCCATGGGAGTAAATATCATATCACCCGGACCTGCCTCGAAAGGATCAACTGAACCAGTAACAAGAGCCCGTCCATTGATGATTATCCACCATTCATCACAATCATGGTAATGTACATCTGAAGACGCTCCCTCGAATAAAGTGTCGACACCATAATCACAAATTAACGAATCCTTTGGCATGGGATCTATGGGTGAGATTTGAGCCGTAATAAAAGCAGGAGGATTCTCGTGTTGTTTTGCTCGAATATGTCGCATGAGACTTTCTCCTATATGTTAAATTCCCTAGCTATCTTATGAATAAATAGCTATCCTCTAAATAAATAGCTACATCTAGGCCAGCCAAACACGGCGATTCGGTTTCCGTCCTTCTTCCATAATCTAAAGAAATCAAAATTTTATACAGAAAAGATTCTACGACATAGAAACATAAAAGCGTGCCGGCTGTCAACAAGCCTATCCTTTCTTAATGAAATTTTAAGCTGGAGCGTTTTGCCTTATTTGAATTGTTGGTTTTTTGGCTAATTTTCAATTAAGAAGAAGAAAAGTCAACGATAATTTTCCATGATGCAAGCATCGCCAGTTAACAATAAAAACACATTTGACTATTTTCAAAGTAATTGTTATTCTTTTGCCACTTGCGCAGAGGGAATAATAGGATATGCAAAGCCTTTTACTTTCTGAAATCAAAGGCCAGAGCGAAGACAAAAAGATTCAAATACGAAGGGAAAGAAAAAGCAAACAAGATGCAATAAGTACCAAGAAATAGCGCCTAAGATAATCATAGATGAGAAAGGAGGGATGAGCCATGTTTGCCAGGCAAACCACATTTCATTACAAGATAGCCGGGTTAGATAATGCTATAAAGATAATCAAGGAGAGTATTGTCTCCGAGGCTAAATCACAGAAAGGCTATCATGGGTTTTATTTCATGATAGATCGCAAAACAGGCAAAGCTGTTGCCATTGTTCTGTGGGATACTGAGAAGGACGCCATTGCTAACGAGAAGAGCCACTACTACCAAGAACAGTTAGTCAAGACCATGCACTTATACAGAGAACCTCCTATTCGCGAAGGATATGAGGTTGTCATCCAAGAATAAGTAATGCCCCTATATAGCCCCGTGAATTTTATTTAAACACCTGCTTGAAGATGTCGACAAGATCCAGAGCATACTCAACCTGGGTCAGAGGGATTCCCTTTTCTTTGGCTATGGTGTCAAACCGTCCGTCCTTATTCCCATCAGTACTTACCACAAGATAATCAGCGGAGGGAGCTACGGCATCGATCATCCTTTCGTTGTCGCTCCCAGGAGCACCTCTTTTTGAAGTACCTCCAACATGTACGGCAATGATGAAGATCTTTTTTTTCTTACAATTATCAATAATCTTTTTCAACCGGCTTACTTCGTTTTCTACAGTGAGACCTGATGCTCCCATACCTTTCAAGCTGGCTCCGATAGCTATAATCACTGTTTTATAAGGAGTGCCTTCAGGGAACTTTCCCATATCGGTATAAACCTCAACATGAAAGCCAGGGCCGGATTCTTTTCCTGCAAGGCCTACTCCCGCATCCACAATTTCAACATCAGGCACATCGCAGTAATCGTATTTTATTCCTGCCTCTTCGAGAACGATGTTTACTGTTGTGACATCTGGGCTTTGACCGGCAGAAGTTGTTAGTACAGGCAATTTAGCTTTGGAGATTTCTGTCTTTGCAAAACCAGGCATAGTTAGACCGAGAAAAAGAATAAAAGAGAGGGGCAAAGTTAAACCTAATATCTTTAATTTTTTCATTTGAAACACTATCTCCTTTTATGTATTTAATACATACGCACTTAATTCATCGCTACGTTGTTATGGCGAGCGACCTAGTAGTGCGAAATTACTTGTCTTCTTTCTTTTTGGGCGGCTCCTCTGGCTCCAGTTTATCATACTTAACGAGTTCCCTGAGCCACCATTCAGGATACTCCAATCTGTTCGTTTTTCTCGTTTCAATGTCATAAAGCCATAAGTGGTTGTATTTGACGAGCAATTGGTCACCTAGTTCCCACCAAGCATCGATAACTCTGTTTGCGTTATTTAGACAGTAGTCGGTTAAAAATTCTTTTGCTTCGGTTGGGTCCTTCTTGTAGAGTTCATGGGCGAATTTATCGATTGTGAGTATCTTAGCCACAGCGCTCCCTTCCCACTTTTCTTGAGCCTTTCTTACATCTTCGATGGCATGCCAGTAGACCACCTGCGCATGAAAATCCACATAATCAAATGCCCAGCGCGCAGATTTTCTGTCGAATTCCCAGTGGTCTCCGATCTTAAATGACTCCGGGATTTTGGTAATGCCGGCATAAAGAGGCATGAAACAGGATGTGTCCTGAGCGCCGAATGCCAGCCATACTATCCCTCCGATTATATTCGGCAACCATTCCCTGCACTGGGTGACGGTTACGTATTCTGCTCTGTTCACACTTATGAATCGGGTGGTATTATAAGTCAGATCATCAAGTTTAAAAGGTCGGGGAAGGTAGTTCGGGTTCTTGAATGGTCCGCCTTGAAGACCTCTAACCGGGTCAAACGGTGTGCCCTGGCACTTGTCCCGGGTGATGTTCATCACATCCTGTACCGAAAGTTTATTATCTGGCTTTACCGAGAAGGGAAGCTCCATGTTAGGTATGTCTGGGCTGATTTTACTGGCGGGAGCTACAATATCAAAAAATCGCCAGAGACGGACACGTGTTCCTCTTGAGCTGGTCGCGCTATACTCACTCGGAGAGTAAGCTTTTTTCCAGTTAAAGGGTTCACCACTCTTTGGGTCATAGTAGCCGTTCTCAACAGCATAAGAGATAACATTCGGGGAAGCCATGAAGTAATCTGGGTTCTTGAGGTTGATTTCTCCTATCCTGGATTCATTCGGACAGACACTAACATGGTCATCCGGTACTCTCTGAGCGCACCATATCGAGCCCGGTTTTCCGCTTGTCGGGGTCCATAACGGCCCGACGGGCATGATCTCAAAAATCCAGGCTTCGTTCGGATCAGCTACTGCGAGCATCTCTCCATCGTCGTGAAATCCGTATCCGTGCTTTTCTGTTATTTTTCCCATGAACATGATGGCCTCGCGCGCTGTCCTGCATCTCTCCACGGCAAGAAGGGTCAGCATTGACAGGTCAATTTTGGCCGAAGGAGTCGAATTTTTCATCTTATCGCGGCAGCCGATAGTTGATTCTCCTATGGCCAGTTGCTGATCATTCATGTACCCGAACATCCCATGAAGATAGGCATACGTATGCGCTATTTGAGGAATTTCAAGACCGGTAAAGTCATCCTTATAGTTTTCCCATTTAAGCCCTTCCTCTGGAGGCCATGTCTCATACTGCGATATGTGATAGATTTTGCGCATCGAGCCAGGCTCATGATCTGCTGCAGGTACATGACGCCATGTCCAATCACAAAAACTGCAATCACAGGTATGGGTGGTCATTACCGAGCCATCTACCGAGGCATCTTTCCCGACGATGACTACAGTACAGCCATCAGTTGGAAACTCTGCCTGGCCCCAATCACAATTTTCACATTCTGGCGGTGTAGATACCAGGGCGCTGAGTAAGATTCCTGTAGCAAACAATATCCACATCACTAAAAATAACTTTTTTAAATTCACTTTTTACCTCCTTAAAAGCCCATAGTTTTTTGAATTATGCACGTAAAAAGAAGCTGATTATTCATAACTTTTAACTCTCAACTCCAACCTCGCACAAATTCAGAAAAATTATATAATTTTTCGGCGCAATGCCAAAGTTATATAAAAATATATATCAAGTTATAATTATTGTTAGATAAGTTTCGACATTCGGGCTTTTCACTTTTTTGCTGGTTCTTGCGGTTCCAGGTTGTGATATTTGATAACCTCTTTGAACCACGATTCAGGATAAGGCAAATTGGTCCGTTTTCTATTCTCTGTGTCATAAATGCTCAGGTGATTGTACTTGACGAGCAAGCGGGCGCCCAGTTCCCACCAGGCATCAATAACTTTTTCGGCGTTATTTACACAGTAATCAGTTAAGTATTCGATTGCAAGCGTCGGGTTCTGCCCGTACAGCTCTTTAGCCGTTATATCGATGGCTGGTACTCTTTCTATTGCTGCCTTTTCCCATTCTGCTTGGGCCTTTTTGACATCTTTGATAGCGTGAGAGTATGCCACCAAAGTATGGAAATCAACATAATCAAACGCCCATCTTGCAGATTCTCTGCTGAATACCCAATGATCTCCGATACTGAAGGATTCAGGGATTGCTGTTATCCCGGCATAGAGGGGCATGTAACATGATGTGTCCTGAGCACCAAAGGCAAGCCAAACGATGCCTCCGATTGGATCTGGTAACCAATCTCTGCATTGGGTGACAGTCGTGTACTCTGCGCGGTTGACACTTATTGTTCGGGGGGTGTTGTAAGTTTTGCCCTCAACCTTAACGGGTCTTGGATGATAGTTCGGGTTACTGAAAGGCCCTCCTCTAAGTCCCTCTGCCGGATCAAGAGGCGTCCCCTGGTATTTGTCTCGTGTGATGTCTATAATATCTTGTAATGAAAGTTTTTTGTCTGGCTTCACCGAGAAAGGGAATTCCATGTTGGGTGTTTCCGGGCTAAAATTACGGGAAGGGGCAACAAGATCAAAAAAACGCCAGAGGCGAGCTCTTGTCCCTCTGCTGCTGGCGGCACTGGCTTCGGTGGGAGAGTAAGCCTTCTTCCAATTAAACGGCTCACCTCTCTCAGGGTCATAGTAACCATTCTCTACTGCATAGGAAATAGCATTCGAGGAGGCCAAAAAATAATCCTTATTGTCCAAATCGATCTCCCCGATTCTTGATTCATTCGGGCAGACGCTGACTTGATCATCCGGAACCCTTTGGGCACACCATACTGATCCCGGTTTCCCGCTTTTTGGGGTCCATAAGGGTCCGACCGGCATAATCTCAAAAATCCAGACTTCATCCGGATCAGCTACTGCGAGCATCTCTCCTGAGTCGTGAAACCCGTATCCGTGCTTTTCTGTTATCTTCCCCATGAACTTGATAGCCTCGCGTGCAGTTTTGCATCTCTCCACGGCAAGAAGGGTCAGCATTGACAGGTCAATTTTGGCAGAGGGAGTCGGGTTTTTCATCTTATCGCGACAGCCAATTGTCGACTCTGCTATAGCCAGTTGATGTTCATTCATATACCCGAATACTCCATGGTGATAGGCATAACTATGAGGCATTTGAGGGATTTCAACACCGGTATAATTTTCCTTGTACATATCCCATTTTAGGCCTACATCTGGCGGCCATGTCTTGATCTGTGAGATATTGTAGATTTTACGCATCGAGCCAGGTTCATGATCGGCTGCAGGCACATGGCGCCAGGTCCAGTCACAAATACTGCAATCAGCGGTATGCGTGGTCATTACAGAACTGTCGGCTGAGGCATCTTTCCCGACCATAACTACAGTGCAGCCCTCTGCCAGCGGTTCAGATAGGAGGGATTCATGTTGCTCACCTTCTGGTATAATAAGTATAAAGATGACTGCGACCAGCGCCAGCGTCGAAAGAGACAACCCAAATATTAAGAATATTTTTTTTAGACTCACGTCTTAACTCCCTTTAAAATTTTTGCTCTTAAAATATAGAAAGAATTTTATAATTTTTCACGCGTAACACGAATCGGGATATACTACCTCATGCCTAATTTGTCAAGAAAGATCCCCTCCCCCTTTATGCTTTATACTATGTGCTTGACGATGGAAAGGTGTTATTTCCTTCTCTTAATTCGTCCCTGATCTAATTCTCTCTTGGCCTTTTCTGCATTCTGTTTGGCTTGCTTTAAGTTCTGGAATGTTTGGATTATCTCTCGCTGCATCTCTGCTCTGTCATACTGGTTCTCGAAGCTGAAAAATCTCTGCTGCAGTTCGTTCATCCTTAAGGTAAAGAGGCTAACGCGTTCATTTGCCCTGTTCCAATTCGCTTCAAGCCTTGCTAGCTCTTCAGTATTCTCTTGCTCTATTTCTTCAATCGGGAGTGATAAACTATCCTCATCAAAGGCAGGCTCGATAATAGACACAGCTGGCCCTCTTCTAAGGTTTCTCAGGTCATAATTGGTTACTACAACGGCTGTTTTCCCCTTAAGCTTTGCCCTTCTCTCTTTCTCCTTTTTGGCTAATTCGACTACGCTTTGAGAACAAAGAAAGCTTACGAATAACATCATGGAGAAGGTTATTGTGATGATTTTTTTCATACCCATCTTCCCTATAAATATTTTATAGAATTTGATTTCTTTAGTCAATATTATCAATTAAAATACACATCAGCTTTGTCTGCTTTATCAGGGTCACGATAATAATGACCGACACCGTTCTTCACAACATCCGTATAGCGTGGCACATTTCGGAGTTTGATTGCCTTATCCGGGAATTTTCTTGAAAATTGACGTATAATCTCGAGGATAACCGAACAATGTTGCCCAACTCTTTTTTCCATCGGCCATCCCGTCTCATCATAAGGCACAAACAATTTCTTTTTCTTTGAGAGGCTCAACAAAAAAGGATCCTTCCCATCCAAAAGTAAATCCACAGTTTTTGGGCCGGTCGGCTGGTCTAAAAAGGGGAGAGGTGCTTCCAGGAGAAAAGGCAAAGTATCAGAATGATCTCCGATCTCCCGGTGGGAAAGCCCGCGGAATCCAGATGGGGATGGCTCAACATGGTTATCAAATTTTTCTCTGGCTTTAACAGTAAGAGAGGTCATTGTTGCTATTCTTATAGATTTTTCAGGAGCCACTATGCAGTTTGTAACCGGGAACATCGTCTCAGCCCCATGGATGTCAACTGCGATATCAACCTTCTCACTCCTCATGATCTGCATTGCTCCATAAGTAACCCGCTCCATTAGAGGACCATCAGGCCTACCAGGCCATGTCCTGTTTGTGTTTCTGACATCGAGAAAAGACAGCAACTGTTTATCAGGGTAATGAACATAAACGTCCGGGTCCGGCCATTGATCTAGGGGAGAAGCATCACGATTTCCCATCCTGAATTTTTTACTGCCCCAATCTGTGGGGATTTCGTAGTAAAGGGGATAGCCGTCTCCCGGTCTGGTGTTGCGCCCTGCGCTGTTGTTAAACTCGGGAATTATAATGAGTGTTCCCTTATCGACTACGGCGTTTTCTACAAATATGAGGGCAGTCAATATCGCTGCTGGCTCGTTGGAATGTGTATTAGCTATGATAAATATCTTCCCGCCTTTCTCTTTTCCTTCCAGGTGAAACACGTTGGTATCCGCTGCAGTACCTTTCAAGCCCTCAGTATAATCGCTCAACTTTGCAACTTTCGTTACTCCCGGTCCAGCCACTACGGGCATCCTGAAGTGACGATGCTTATAAAGCTGTGCTCCTGCAACTGTCATCAAGGCTATTATGATTAAAAGAAGCATTGATTTTATTATCCATATGCGAAACATATTTTTCTCCATCTTCACATCGCCTTATTTTACAC
>Ga0307378_10001486_pt1 | contig 38144 bp, 24 predicted proteins | sample UN1MG_FD_202238 | JGI IMG/M metagenome (GOLD analysis project Ga0307378, IMG submission 202238) | Soil microbial communities from Risofladan, Vaasa, Finland - UN-1 | ecosystem: Environmental > Terrestrial > Soil > Coastal area > Acid sulfate soil | place: Finland: Risofladan, Vaasa | collected...
CGAAATGGCCTAGACTGAGGAAAGCGACGAGGGAGAATACCAATGGAGACAATCATGGGACGTGTCTTGACGCGAGTCATCGTGGAGAACTTGGGGGATATTGTCGAGGTCGAGCGCGGGGCGCGCTCGACCGGCGACGTCCGCCGAGTGACGGCGGAGGATGCGCTCGTTGACACCGGTGCCACGACGATCGCTCTGCCGACTCATCTGATCCGTGAACTGGGGCTGACGAAGGTCTACGAGAAGCAGGCCAAGTCGACGCGGGGCGTCGGCCCGGTTTCCGTCTACGAAGCGGTGCGACTGACTATCGAAGGCCGCTTCTGTAGCGTGGACGTGATGGAAGTCCCCGACGACGTTCCGGTCCTGATCGGGCAGATCCCGCTGGAAATGCTCGATCTGGTGGTCGACGTTCAAGGACGCCGTTTGATCGGCAACCCCGCCCACAACGGCGAGCACGTGTTGGAGCTGTTCTGACGACGGCCACAACGACCCCGGGCGGCGGCGCGCGTGGCCGAGCCGGCCGGCCGTTCTCGATCGCCCGGGACTCCCCCTACCTGGGCCGGGCGCAGGACGCTGGATTTTCCGCCTCGGCCGGCCTACACTGACTGCCGTGCTGATGGGTCGTCTTTCACGCCCGTCGCCCTCGAATTTCTTCCGCAAGCTAGCCAAACCGTTTGGAGGTTCCCCGATGAAATCCAGCACCAGCCTACTCACAGCCGCCGTGCTCCTGGCCCTTCTGGCGGCGCCGTCGGGCGCCAGTTGGGCCGCCGCGTTGGAGGCCGGCGTCGCCGTCGCCGACGTCACACCGCCGCTCAACTACCGGATGTGCGGATACTTCCACGAGCGGCTCAGCACCGGAACGCACGACCCGCTCCGGGCCAAGGCGATCGTGCTCCGCCAGGGCGAGCGCCAGGCGGCGATGGTGATCTGCGACCTGATCGGACTGCCGCGGGAGATGACCGTCCACGTTCGCCGGGTCGCCGAGCGGGAGACGGGCATCCCTGCCGCGAACATCCTCCTGGCCGCCACCCACACGCACACCGGCCCGTTGTTTGCCGGGGCGATGCGCAAACATCTTCATGACCTGGCCGTCGCGAAGGAAGGGCATGATCCGGCCGAGAAGGTCGACTACCCGGCCCAGCTCGTCGAAAAGCTGGTCAAGGTGATCGTCGATGCCCAGGGTGCCCTCGGGCCGGTCAAGCTCGAAGTGGTGACGGCGAAGCAGGAAGGGCTCTCCTTCAACCGCCGGTTCCACATGAAGGGGGGCGGCCCCGTGCGGTTCAATCCCGGCAAGATGAACCCGAACATCCTCCGCCCGGCCGGGCCCATCGATCCGCAGGTTCCCTTCCTGCTGTTCCGCACGGCCGCCGACAACCGCCCGCTGGCCTCGCTCGCCGTGTTCGCCTTGCACCTGGACACAGTGACTGGGCTGGAGTACAGCGCCGATTTCCCGTACTACGTGGAGCAGTCGCTGCGCCAGGAGCTGGGCCCGGACTTCGTCTCCGTCTTCGCCAACGGCACCTGCGGCGACATCAACCACGTCGACGTCTCCCACGGCCGCCCACAGAGCGGCCACGACGAGGCCCGGCGGATCGGCGAGACGCTGGCCGCCACGCTCAAGGCCAAGCAGGGCGATTTGAGGCCCGTCGGGGGACCATCGCTCGACGTGCGGACCGAGGTCGTCGACGTGCCCTTGCAGAAGTACAGCGCGGAGGAGGTCGCCTGGGCCAAGGAGGCGATGAAGAAGGTTCACACGAGCGAGATGCCGTTCCTGGACCGCGTCAAGGCGTACAAGATCATGGCCCTCGAGTTGCTCGAAGGCGACACGCTGCCGATGACGGTCCAGGTGTTCCGCTTCGGGGCGGACGTCGCCTTCGTCGCTCTGCCCGGCGAGGAGTTCGTCGACCTGGGCCTGGCCATCAAGAAGGCGTCCCCGTTCGCCACGACGATGGTGATCGAGCTTGCGCACGACGCCCCCGGGTACGTGCCCACCCAGAAGGCGTTTGCCGAGGGCAGCTACGAGACGGTTAACAGCCGCATCCAGCCGGGCGGCGGCGAGATGCTCGTCGAGACGGCCGTGAGGCTCCTCAATGATTTGAAGTAGGATCGCACTCGTTCGCCGCTTCCGAGTGGGAACGCACGGAGGGGACGCTTCGCGTCCGCGGCGGCGTACGGCAGTTTCCCACGACGACCGAAGGCAAGGGGGGGACGCGAAGCGTCCAAGCCGGACGTTACGACGCGAAGCGCCGTAACGAGGATGAAACGTCACGAATGCAACATGGGAGGGACGTCCGATGACTGGCAACCACGCGCGCAATCCACGCGAACCGCAACCCGTGCTCAGTCGCCGGGGATTCCTTGCCGGCGCCACCGCGCTCGGACTCGCGGGCTTGGCACCGCGAATCGCTCGCGCCGCGGAGGGCGTTACGGCGAAGCACCGCGTCGGCGTCATCGGGCACACCGGGCGGGGCAACTACGGACACGGACTGGACACGGTCTGGCGGGAGGTGTCGGGCGTGGAGGTCGTCGCCGTGGCCGATGCCGACCCGCAGGGACTGGCCGCCGCCGTCAAGCGGACCGGCGCGCCCCAGGGCTACGCCGACTACCGCAAGATGCTCGACGAGGCGAAGCCCGACCTGGTGGCCGTCGGCCCCCGGTGGATCGACCAGCATCGCGACATGGTCGTGGCCGCCGCCGAGAGCGGCGCGCGGGGGATCTACTTCGAGAAGCCGATGTGCCGCACGCTGGCCGAGGCCGACGAAATGATCGCCGCCTGCGAGAAGAACAAGGTCAAGGCGGCCATCTCCCATCAAACGCGATATAGCCCCAGGCTGGCCGTGGTCCGCGAGCTGATCGCCTCGGGCAAGATCGGCCGGGTGCTCGAGCTGCGCGCCCGCGGCAAGGAGGACCGCCGCGGCGGGGGCGAGGACCTCTGGGTGCTGGGCACGCACGTGTTGAACCTGACCCACCATCTCGGCGGCGACCCGCAGTGGTGCTTCGCCACCGTCGAGCAGGAGGGACGGCCCGTGGGCAAGGACGACGTCGCTCCGGGGGCCGAGGGCATCGGCCCGTTGGCCGGCGACGAGGTCCACGCCATCTACCGGCTCTCGGGCGGCCGCACCGCCTATTTCGACTCCACGCGGAACGCCGGCGGCCAGCCCTCTCGCTTCGGCCTGCGGATTTTCGGGTCCGAGGGCGTCATCGAGATGGGGACCGGATACCTGCCCCCGGTCTTTTTCCTGCCCGATTCGTCCTGGGCGCCGGGCCGCAGCGGCAAGGCATGGATCCCGGTCAGCTCGGCCGGCGTGGGCGAGCCCGAGCCGCTTTCCGACAGTGGCCTGCACGGGGGCAACGTGCTGGCCATCAAGGACCTGATCGCCGCGATTCGTGAAGACCGCCTCCCGGAAAGCAACCTCTACGAGGCACGCACGGCCACGGAGATGATCGTCGCCGTGTTCGAGTCGCACCGCGTCGGCGGGCCCGTGACCTTCCCGTTGGCAAACCGCCGGAATCCGTTGACCATGCTCGAGTGACGCCGCGACCGCGGAGCTCAATCGGCGGAGCGGCTTTCTTTGGAGTGCGGCGACTTGTCGCCGCTTTCTTAAGCGTCCTGCCCAAGCCACCGGCGATCTCAGAGTTCACCCGAAAGCCGTCTCACTGCGTCTTTCGGCCGCTCAGAAATCGGTGACAAGTCGCCGCCCTCCAGAAGGGCGCTTGCGCTTCGGGTTAGTGTGGACTGCCGGATTCGTCACAGTCCTTCTCGAACGGGCCACAGCACGTCGGCACCGACCGGGCCGCCGTCCGGTCGTATGTTGCGTGCCGGGCTGTCCGGGGCGAGCCGGTAGTCGCCGTTGGCCGCGTCGATAAACTTGGGATCGGCGAACCGCGAGTGGGCGTCGAGCCCCGTCGTCTTGCAGTAATCCTCGAAACCGGCGATCTTCTCGCGGAACCAGTACACCATCACGCCCTCCCGGCTGAACCAGAGGTTGTGATCCATGTCGGGCAGCGTCTTCCAACCGCTGGAATACCGGCTGCCCCACTCGGTGGCGTTCGCGAAGACGTTGTACTTCACTTCGATGCCGGACGTAACCGCCGTGTTGCTGTAGAACATCAGGTGGCTGCCGTTCCGGTCGGGGCGCTGGGCGTGCGCCCATCCGCCGCCCGCGTTGACACACGTGTTGTTCACGAAGCGGACGTTCTTCGTCACCGCCGTCTCGGGATGGTTCCAGTATTCGAACGAGTACTCCGAATTCCAGATGACGTTGTTGCGGTAGGTGATATTGACCTGCTTCGAAGACGGGCCGCGTCCCTGGTTGGTCAAAGCCGCGTCGTAGACCTCCCAGATCCGGCAGCCTTCGACGAGGTTGTCGTGCGCCGCGCCCCAAAACTCGATCGCGTTGCCGTAGCGCACCGGGCGGCCGCTCGGGGGCGTGAACTGATGCCCCCCGCCGATGTAGCCCAGATCGCAGTTCCGGATGACCAGGTGGTGTGTGTTGCCGCCTCCGAAACCGTGGGCGGCGCCGTACTTCACGGCCAGGCCGTCGTAGACCACGTGATGCGCACTGCTCTGGTCGACGATGTGCCGTTTCATGGCCAGCTCGATGCTCTCGTGAAGCGTTGCGGGATTGGCCGTCGCGTGGAGGAAGACCCGCCAGGACGAGCCGTCATAGTAGTAGTCATACGGCTTATCGAGCTCGTCCACCGACCACTTCTTCCAGCCGCAAACCTTGCCGTGATCGAAGATGACGTTGCCCACGTCCACCGTAAGCGGATCGGCGACGCTGGCGGTCACGGCGTCGAGGCTTTGCGGCTGGAAATCGAAGACGGCACCTTCGGGCAGAATCCCCCCGAGGTTGAAGTGCAGCCTGCCGGCCTCCGAGGATCGGGAGACGTCGAAAACCACCTCGCAGACCCCCCACTCCGGACCGATCTCCCGGTCGACCGGGCCGGCCGTCCCGAATCCCGTCCACGGAGAGCCGGCTTGGAGAATCGACATGCCCGGCAACCGGAACGGTTTGCTGCTGCGAGCTCGGAAGGTCATCCGCAGGCAGGTGCCTTTCTCGACGGCCAGATCCGGCCCCCAAACCTGGACGTGATTCGACGCCTGTCCGCTATCGTGGCACGTGAACCGGAGGAATCTGCCGTCCGGCCCCTCCTCCTCGGCGACGCTCACGTTGGCCCCTGCCTCCTGATGACGCCCCCACCGGCTCTCTCGCAGATCGGCGACTTGCTCTCCCGGACGATACTCCATCGGGAGCGTCGCCCAGATGTTTTCCCGGACCTCGACCCAGTCCTCGGGGCGGCTGCGCGGCAGGGAGCCGAGGATCAAAGGCTTCGGCCCCTCTCCATAGCTTGTGTAAGTGACCGGCGCGTTCTCGTCGCCGCTGGCCGGCACAAGCGAGCCTCGCCACGCGCCGCCGCACCGGAACCGAACCGTGTCGCCCGGCGCGAGATCGGCCGTGTTGACCCGGTCCAGACTGCGCCAAGCCCTTTCCTCGGATCGCCCGTCGTCGCTGTCCCGCCCACTGTCCGAGTCGACGTGGAACGTGCGGCCGTCTCCGCCCAATGTGGCAGCGTCGGTGCCCTGGCACTGCCCGCAGGCGGAGAGCAGAACAACCATCAGCCCGGTCCCCGCGGTCAGCCTTCGATTCCATGCTTTGCCCAGCTTCAAGTTTTCCATCGGTTGCCTCGGGTTTCTTGGGAAGTGAAGTAGATCGAGGATCGTGCAGGTACCCGGATCCCGCCCCAAGCAGCGGCCGTGTGGCCGTTGTTGCCGCCGCCCTCCTCCACGGAGCCGGACGAATTATCATTATAGACGACGCCGCGGCGTTTCGTATGCATGTTGTATCCGCCAACGCGAGCGAGTATTCTGGTGCTGGCGGGTTCAAAGCGCCGGAGGCGCCCGCACCTAGACAACGATCCCGGCCGGAAAGGCCTTCACCATAAACGGACTGATACCATGGACGGACTGACTCTCGCGGCCACGTCGTGCGGCGGCGACAGTGCGCGCCGGCCGCCGAACGCGCCAAACCCGTTGCGGATGAGGAAGACATGAAAAACCCGGCACTCTATATCTTGCTCGCGATCGTACCGTCGCTGCCCGCCCGCGCCGGCGAAGCCCCCGACAAGGAGGCTCCCGAGTGGAAGGTCGGCGTTGCATCCGTCCGTATCACGCCCGAACGGCCGCTGCAAATGGCCGGGTACGGGGGGCGAAAAGACCCCGCCGAGGGCACCGAGCAGGACCTGTTTGCCAAATCGCTCGCCCTCGAAGACCGGGACGGCAATCGGGTCGTGATCCTCACCATGGACCTCATCGGCGTGATCGATCGACTCCGAACGGCCGTTGCCGAGCAGGTCGAGCAGAAGTACCAGCTCCCGCCGCACGCCCTCCTGATGAACGCGTCGCACACGCACTGCGGGCCGGCTTACGGGCGCGACGAGGCTAAGGACTACTTCGACGGGCTCACGAAGTCCCTCGTCGACGTCGTGGGCCAATCGCTCGACCGGCTCGAGCCGGCGTCGCTCGCCTACGGCCACGCCCGATGCGGGTTCGCCATGAATCGCCGCACGCCGACGGAAGCCGGCTACCGAAACCATCCCAATCCCGAGGGGCCGGTCGATCATGCGGTGCCCGCGCTGCGCGTCACCAATCCCGAAGGCGAGCTCCGCGCCGTGCTGTTCGGATACGCCTGCCACAACACCACCATGGGCTTCCTCAAGTGGCTGGGCGATTACGCCGGATTCGCGCAGGAGTGCTTCGAGCAGGATCATCCGGGCGTGGCCGCCCATTTCCTGATGGGATGCGGCGCCGACCAGAATCCGTATCCGCGCAGCGAGCTGCACTACGCCCAGAAGCACGGGCGCTCGCTGGCCACGGCCGTCGAGGCGGCACTCGAAGTGGGCCAGTCGAAGCTTCTCCATCAACGCCCGGTGCACGGCCCCCTCCGCTCTGCGCTGGAAACCGTCGCGCTGGAATCCGCCAAGCCCGACGGCCCCGACTTCCCCTACCCGGTGCAGGTCATCCGGTTCGGCAACGATCTCTCGATCGTCGCGCTCGGCAGCGAGGTCGTCGTGGATTACTCGCTGCGCTTGAAGCGAGAGCTTACCAAGCCGGATGGTCCGGCCGTCTGGGTCGCGGGCTACTCGAACGTCTACGACGATTACATCGCCAGCAAACGGGTTCTCGAGGAAGGCGGCTACGAAGCGAGCAACTCTCCCTGGAAACCCACCCTGGAAGAGCGCATCGTCGCCAAAGTCCACGAGCTTTGCGACCGGCTGAATCCGTGAGGACCGGCCGAGAGACGGCTTCCCGACTTCAGTAGCAGGCACACGCCGTGTGCCGTCCGCTGGCTACGGCAGAGGGCGTGTGCGGTCCGCTGGTTGCGGCACACGGCGTGTGCCTACTACGACACAAAGGAGATGAGGATGGCCGCGAAGCGATGGTTCCGGGGAATGCCCCCGATTCGGCTTCTCGCCGTTTGGCTGGTTGCCGTCTTGGCAACGTCTGCGATCATCGCGGCGGATACGCCCGCCAAGCCGATCGGGCCCGCCGAAGAGATCATTCCCGACGAGCTTCTTGACGAATGTCTCGAACGAGGGAAGAGCTATGCCGAGTGCGGCCTGAGTGCCCGACGGCTCTTGCAGGGATGGATCGACAACAACTACGACGCGAAGACGAAGCTCGTTTTCCGCGAAGTCCGCGGGCGGCGTTTGCGTTGGGACTACCAGGACGTGGCGGCCGACTACTACTCCTCGTTGGTTCACGTCGCGAACTTCGTCGCGCCGGAATACAACCAGCCGGGCGCGAAACTCCACGAAACCCTGTTGGCCTCCAAGCGACTCTGCACGCTGCCGAACGGTATTCCGGGCGTGTACTACCACGACACGGGCAAGGTGGAAGGGGAAGCCACGTACCTGGCGCTCTCCGAGTGGCTGCGCGACGGGCTGATCCGAATCGTCGAGAATCTCGGGGCCGACAATATCTGGTACGAGGAGCTGTGCCGGCTCTCGGACGCCATGATCCGCGTCGCCCACCAGCGCGGCGGCCTGTATCCCCAGTGCTCCCGCAGCACGGAGGCGATGGGCAACATGCTCCAGTCGCTTTCGAGGCTCTACGTCATCTCCGGCGAGAAGCGCTATCTCGAAGCGGCCGAGGAGATCGGCGACGCCCTGCTGCTCGACCCGAAAATCGACACGTTCCGGAAAATGGTCGAACGGCGCGACAGCTTCCGCGACCACGGGTGCGAGATGATCCCCGGCCTGGCCGAGCTTTTCGTCGTCGAGTGCAAGCTGGGAAGCCAACGGGCGGCGTCGTATCGCGAGCCGCTCGTGAAGGTGCTCGATCAGATCCTCCAAACCAGCGCCCATCCGGAGACCGGCCTCTTCTGCGGCGATCTCGACAAGAACGGGAACACCGTTTGGCTGCAACCGCCCGACACGTGGGGGTACGTCCTCTTCTCCTACGAGAACTTCGACCGCGCGACCGGCACCGACCGCTACCGCAAGGCCGTCGAGAAGCCGATCCGCTGGCTCCTCGAAAACCGCAAGGACTTCGACGAGTGCAAGAAGGCGAAGCTCTGGCCGCAGGCCGCGCACCGGGATACCTGGAGCGATTCGCACGAAAGCATGATCATCCTGGCCAATCGCCTGGGTGTCTTCGACAAGCAAGTCTTCGAGTGGCTCGACTGGATGACGCTCCAGAGCGAGCACCGAAAGCACGTGGACGAGCAATACGGCCCCTACCTCAACGCCCACGACGACGGCAGCACGGGCCGCTGCCTCTCGACGCACATGATGGCCTGCTCGCGGGGCGTGCGGCATGTGCCGTTCCAAGAGGGACTACGCATCGGCGCGATGCCCTTCGGCGATGGGTTGGTGCTGAGCCTGGAGTCGGAAAAGCCCTACCAGGGCAAGCTGCGGTTCGATTGGCCTCGGGGCGTCTATCCGACCGGCACGCTCGACTGGGCTCGGCTGAACGAAATGCCCGCGTGGTTCGTCGTCGAGCCCGAGAGGAAGTACATCGTCACGTTGAACGGGACGGCGGAAAGGACGACGTCGGGCAAGGAGTTGATCGACGGCGTTCCGATGGCGGTCGAGCCCGGCGCCGTTCGGACGGTCCGCGTGCAACCGGTCGAGGATTGAGCGTTGCCGCTGATGCCTCCGGGATTCCCTGAGCTTGCGTCGTATCCGGTGCATCTACTCGACCCGCGAGCAGGGCTCCGCCCATCCACTTGGCGAACGCTCATTCGCATCCCGGCAGTCGGCATCCCCCTCACGGCGCATAGCGGACCCCCCAGAACGTGCTGGTCTCCTCGTCTTGGCCGGGCCACCAACCACTCGTAATCGCTGCGGTTTTCTTGCTTCCGGGGGTTGACGGGCCCAATTGTTCCATTACTATGTCAAGTGTTCTATATTTGTTCTGCTATTGTACTCTTGTGCGACCACCGATCCGACCACCGACAGATGGCCAAGTTTGAGCAGATTGCCCGCGATCTAACGGCAGAGATACTTGCCGGGCTGCACGGCTCGCCGGGGGACCGTTTCATGACGGTTCGGGAGTTGGCGGGGCGGTTTGGCGTCGCACTAACGACGGCTCAGAAAGCCGTGCAGAAGATCAAGACGCAGGGGCTCTTGATCGGTGATTCGACCAGCCCGGCCAAGATCGGTCCGGCCGCGGCACGCCAAGCGGCCGGAGCCAGTGCGGCGCGATTCTCCCCCCGCCGGCTGGGCCTGGTCGTGACGGACATCACCAATCCGTTCTTCAGTCGCGTTTGCCGGGACGTGCAGCGGGCGGCGGGCGAGCAGGGCTTCCAGGTCCTGGTGGGGAGCAGCGAGTCCGACTTCCAGCGCGAGCGGAAGCTGATCGAAGGGTTCTTGGAGATCGGAGTCGAGGGGCTCTTGATCTGTCCGGGGCTGGATGAGGCCTGTGCCGCGTTGTACCGCAACCTGATCGATCAGGGCGTCCGGCTATTGTTCGTGAGTCGCCGTGTGGGGGGCGTCGAGGCCGACTTCGTCGTCGCCCACAACTTCGTGGGCGGGGCCGCGGTGGCCGGCCATCTGTTGAGCCTCGGTTACGAATCGTTCGGCTACATCGGCTTCGGGCCGCGGCTGAAGCGCGACGAACGTCTCCAGGGGTTCCGCTCGGCGCTGTTGGAAGAGGGGGTCGAGCTTGCCGCGGATCGAATCGCCGACGGCGACGGTCGCGACATCCTCCACGGCTATCGGGCCGTCGAGCGGCTGTTCGAGCGCACCAGCCGGCCGCGAGCCCTGTTCGCGTTCAACGATCTCTTGGCGATCGGCGCGTTGCAGTTCTGCCAGGAACAGGGCATTGCCGTGCCGGACGAGGTGGCCATCGCGGGGTTCGACAATCTCCCGCAGTGCCGCGTCACCAGCCCGCCGCTTACGAGCGTGGCCTACCCGGTCCAATCGATCGCCCGGCTGGCCGTGCAGAACCTGGTCGACCGGATCGAAGGGGCGGCGGAGCGCCCGCCGTACCGTATGCTGCTGGAACCGCACCTGGTGGTCCGCCGGAGTACCGATCCGCAGGCGAAAAGCACCCGTTCGTCTGTGGCCTGGGAAGGAGATACCACCGAAATCGTCTAGCAGGCGATTGGCACTCAAGCGGGAGGCGAAACGACAATGGCCGTTCAGGAGACCGGCGTCAGCTACTACGGGCTGAGCTACGTGGAGCACGCCGAGCGCGACTTCCGGGAGATGATCGACCACCACTGCACGGCCGTGCTGCTGGCGCTGTCGGAGTTCGACCTCGATTTCTGGCGGTCGAGCATCCCCGAAGTGGTGCAAGCCGGCAAGGAGATGGGCCTGACCGTCTACCTCGACACGTGGGGAATCGGCAAATGGTTCGGCGGCGAGCCCCCGAGCCTGTTTCTGACCAACAACCCGGGCAACCGGCAGGTGTCGGCACTCGGCGACGAGCCGCTGCCGGCGGCCTGCTTCAACACGCCGGCCTTCCGCGAATACTTCTTCGAGCTGTGCGAGCGGCTCGCCCGGGAGGTCGATGCCGACGGGTTCTTCTGGGACGAGCCGCACTACGCGCTCCCGAAGAGCTACGCCTCGATCACCGGGGGGGCGGGCGACGATTGGAGCTGCCGCTGCGCGGTCTGCCGGCGGACGTTCGAGGAGCACTACGGCTACGAGATGCCGCGGCAGTTGACCGTGGAGGTGAAGCGGTTTCGGCGCGACCGGGCGTTGGACGTGCTCCAGACGGCCTCGCGCCGGATCAAGGCCATCCGGCCCCAGTCGAAGATCATCTGCTGCGTGCACGCCACGCTGGGCACCTACTACGTGACCGAGAACCGCGGCTACGACGACTGGGACAAGGTGGCGGCCTCCGACGCGTGCGACGTGTTCAGCACGACCATCCTTTCGTACCAGTTGCCGCGGAGCTTCTTCCGCTCGATCACCGAGCGGACCGTCGACGTGGCCCGGCGGCACGGCGTGGGCTCGCAGCGTTGGATCATGGGGTATTACCAGGAGCCGGAGGACCTCGACGAGATCACCCGCGTCGCGCAGATGTACGCCGACCTGGGCGTCGAGAGCCTGTTCACCTGGACCTACCGCGGGGGGCGGGGCACCGTGCTGGCCGCGCCCAGGGCACGAGAAGTGTGGGACACGATCGGCAAGGCCTACGGCAAGGTCTTAGGGCGCTGACCAGAGGGGCGAGCTAATCGACTTCGCCAGGAGAGAAACCAAATGGAAAACCAGAAGCCCGACTTCGGCTATCTCGACAAGACGATCGAGCTGATGCGCAAGATCGAGCGCGAGCAGCAGGAGAACATCGAGAAGGCGGCCGGACTGATGGCCGACGCCATCGAGCAGGACCGGCTGATCCACGTCTACGGCGGCGGGGGGCACACGACGCTGGTGATGGGCGAGATGTTCTTCCGCGCCGGCGGCCTGGCCAACATCAACCCCTTAATGGAAACCGGCCTTTCCGTTTTCAACCAGGCACTAAAATACCTGGAGCTGGAGCGGTGCGTCAACTACGGGCGCAGCATCGTGAAGTACTTCCGCCTTGCGCCCGACGACGTGCTCGTGATCTTCCACAACATCGGCATCAACCCGGCCACCATCGACGCGGCGATGGAGGCCAAGGAGGCGGGGGCCAAGCTGATCGCCGTCAGCTCGTCGCTCTGGCAGCAACAGATGCCGCCGGACCACTTCATCCGGCATCCCAACGGCAAGAACCTCTTTGATTTGGCGGACGTGTGCATCGACGACTACAACGAGGTCGGCGATTGTGCCGTCGAGGTGCCGGGGTTCGACACGCCCATCGCGCCGAACTCGAACCTCATCGATTTCTACATCGCCCACCGCCTGGAAATCGAGACGGTCCGCCAGTGCGTCGCCCGGGGCATCGAGCCGCCCGTCTGGCGCAGCGCCAATGCCCCCGGCGGCGATGAGTTCAACCGGCAGTTCGTCGAGAAGTACCGGCCCCGCGTGAAGATGCTTTGAGACTCCCCCGGGCGGCATGAAAAGAGAGCAACCATGACCGAGACAAGGGCGTGCCCCGATTTGAACGATGCCCTGGCCGGCTTGTTGGACAAGTACGCGGTCGAGCCGCCCGGTCCCTGGCGGATGGCCGACGGCGGCGAACCGCCCGGCGACGCGGGCAACCTTCTGACGCTGGCGCCCGGCGAGTCGCTGACCGAGCCGGACCCGCCGGAGCGGACCGTCCCGCTCTTGCCCTGGCGACATCAGCGCCGCTTCGTCGAGCTCAAGCGTCTGGTCGATGAGAAGACGGTCTCGCCGCTCTTGATGTGTCGTTTCGCGTGTCTGACCGACGGCCGAGAGACGCCCCTGGCGGCGATCCTGTACCGCGAGTTCGATCTGGTGGAGTGGCTTTCGGGAACACCGATTGTCGGGATCTGTGCGAGTATGGCGGAGGGCCGGGCGGCCAACGTGATCGTGCGTTTGGCCGGCGGCGTGATTGCCAGCGTGGAAGCCGGTGCGACGCTCCCGGCCGGCGCGGCCGTCGAGGATCGCCACGAGTTGATCGCCCGGCGGGGCGTGGCCTCCGACCGCGTGGTCGACACCCAGGTGGCGCAGAGCTCGGTCTACGCCTGGACCGACGCCGGGCACCGGCAGCACACCGACGTGGACGCGGAGCTGTTCGGGCTGGACGCGGAACGGGCCGCCCTGGTGCGATCGGCTTATGACGTGTTGCGCCATCCCGAGTTGACTCCGGCACGGCGACGGCGGCACCGGCGTCTGCGGCAGCTTGTCGAGCTGGCCTACGCGTCGGACCGCCGACGGGAACGACTGACGGTGGAAGGAGACCTCGCGTGAAACCGCTCAAGATCGCCATGCTGTCGTTGACCCACGGTCACACGCGCAAGTATTTCCAGACGCTCGCGTCTTCGCCGAAGCTCGACTGGGTCGCCGCGTGTGCGCAAGACGAGGCGGTGCGGGGCCGGTTCGAGCGGGCCGTTCAAGGAGTGCCCTGCTACCGCGACGAAGAGGAGATGTTCGATCGGCACCCGGAGATCGAAGCGGCCGTGCTGGCGTCGGCCAACAGCGAGCATCTTCGGCAGGTGGAGGCGTGTGCCCGGCGCGGCGTTCACGTGCTGTCGATGAAGATTCCCACCTTCGACCTGGCCGAGTACGACCGGATGATCGAAGTGGTCGAAGCGGCCGGCGTGGTCTGCCAGATCGAGCTGGAGCTCCACTACAACCCGGTCGTCCGGCGCGTCAAGCGGCTCGTGGCGGAGGGCGCGGTGGGGCGAATCCTTTCGATGCAGGCGACCAACATCACGCTCTCGCCCGTCTGGGCCTTCCCCTGGCAGGGATCGCCCGAGCAGAGCTACGGCAGCCGCGTTCCCCTTTCCGACGGCGACGCGCGTTTCCGCGGCGGGGCCCTCTGCGACCATCCGCACGTCTTCGACCTCATCCGCTGGCTGACGGGCAGCGACTTCGAGTCGGTCTATGCCGACGTGGCCCCGAACATGCGGACCGACCTGGAGGTGGAAGACCTCCTCTTGGTCAACGGCCGGATGGCCGACGGCTGCACGTTCCTGTTGGACCCGTCGTGGTCGCGTCTGGAGGAGCGTCTGCCGGAGCCCGGCCCCGGTTGGGAAGTGTTTCCCAAGCGGATGGAGGTCAACCTGGCGATCGGCGGCGAGCGCGGGACGCTCGTGGCCGACTGCTTCGGCCCGAACGTCTACCACAACGGGGCCCCCAACGATCGATACACCGTCCAATACACCTATTTCGACGAATGGATCGGCCTGGTCGACGAGTTTGTCGATTGTGTGCGCGTGGGGCGCACGCCGCAGATCAACCTCCGCTGGCACCGGCGGACCATCGAGGCGATGAACGCCTGCTACCGGAGCATCGCCGCGGGTCAGCCCATCGCGTTTTGAATGAGCCTGAAGCCCGGCCCCTTTTTGAGAGGAGCGTGAGCGAGATGACCACACCGCACGCGGACAGGATCGACACTAACCCGAAGCGCAAGCGAGGAAAGCAGCGTCTTCCCTCGCTTGCGCTTCGGGTTTCTGTGACACTTGCGACACTCGTCGCCGGACTGCCGACGCTGGTTGCCGGTGCCGAGAGCGCTGCTCCGACGGTCATCCCGCAGCCTGAGAAGATGGAGGTCCGCGAGGGCGTGTTCCCCTTTGGGCCGGGGACGACCATACTCGTGACCGCCGATGCGCGTCGCGAGGGAGAGTACCTGGCCCGACTGCTGACCCCGGCCACCGGCTGGGATCTCACCGTGCGCGAGTCTTCGCCGTCGAGCGACGCGGCGAACTGCGTCGTTTTGCGTACCGTTTCCGGCAAGGATCATCTCGGGCCGGAAGGTTACGAACTGACGGTGCTCGATGACCGCGTGCTTGCCGAGGCCGCGACGGCGACCGGCGTGTTCTACGCCTGCCAGACGCTCCGCCAACTGTTGCCGGCGGCGATCGAGAGCGAGAATCCCACGACGGGCGTGGTCTGGACCGTGCCGTGCGTACAGATCGTCGACAAGCCGCGCTACGCCTGGCGCGGCGTGATGCTCGACCCGGGCCACAACTTCCTGACCAAGGACTACACGAAGCGGTACATCGACGCGATGGCCTGCTACAAGATGAACCGGCTCCACTGGCACCTGACCGACATGGGCTGGGCGATCGAGATCAAGAAGTACCCCGAGCTGACCAACCTCCAGAACCGCACGCCGATCACGAACCGCTGGCGCAACGCGTACGGCAAGTGCACGCATGGCTTCTACAGCCAGGACGACGTCCGCGAAATCGTCGCCTATGCGGCCGAGCGCCACGTGACGATCGTTCCGGAGATCGAGATGCCCGGCCACGCCACCGGGGCGTTGGCCTGCTATCCGGAGCTGGCCTGTCCCAACTGGCCCGACGAGGTGGTCGACGCGCGGAACTACCACTCCTATCGAAGCGTCTTCTGCGCGGGCAACGAGAAGGCGTTCGAGTTCCTCGAAGACGTGCTCTCCGAGGTCATCGAGCTGTTTCCCTCCGAGCTGATCCACATCGGCGGCGACGAGTGCGGGAAGACGCACTGGAAGACGTGCCCGTTGTGCCAGGCCAGGATCAAGGCCGAGGGGCTCCAAGACGAGAAGGAGCTGCAAAGCTACTTCGTCAAGCGGATCGAGAAGTTCCTGCTTGGCAAGGGACGCCGGCTGATCGGCTGGACCGAGATCGTCGAAGGGGGTCTGGCGCCCGACGCCACCGTGCAGTCGTGGCTCGATCCGAAGCACGGGGTAGCGGCCCTCAAGGCGGGGCACGACGTCGTCATATCGACCCACGGCAATTGCTACTTGAACTACCTGGGCCTGTCGCTGGAGAAGTGCTACGGCTTCGACCCGACGCCGCCGGGACTGACGGCGGAGGAAGCCAGGCACGTTCTCGGCGTCGAGCCCTGCCTGTGGGGCTTCCCCCAGCACCGGCACGACGAGCTGCTCTTCCCGCGATTGTGTGCGTTCGCCGAGGTCGGCTGGTCGCCGAAGGACGCGCGCGACTGGGAGGACTTCAAGACTCGCTTGAAGACGCACGGACGACGTTTGGACGAAATCGGCATCAACTACCGCCGCGATCCGGCGGTGTGGCAAGGCAAGAAGTGAACTGAGGAGGTTCCATGATGCGACGATCCACGATGACGCTTCTCTCCCTCGTGTTGCTGACGGCCGCTTCCGCGTCGGCCGACGGCCCGATCCTCGTCGTTTCCGACGCGGACGGAGCGGCGGCGCGGGTCGGCGCGCCCGTCTCGGCCGACGTCGATCTGGCAACCGTCCTCGACGCATCCGCAGATCGGCAGCGCTTGCAGTTGGTCGAACGGACCGACAAGCCTGCCCAAAGCAACCCCGCCGTGCCGGCGCAGTTCGTCCCCGGGTCGAAAGGTTCGACCAAGGGCAAGCTCTGGTGGCTGATGCCGCCGGGTCCCAAGGGCGAGCGTCGCTTCCAGTTGGTCGTTGGCCGGCAGCCGGTCGGGCCGGCGCTTGCATTGCGTCTGGACCGGGAGCGGCAGGCGGTCGACGTGACCGACGGGCCCATGCCCGTGCTCCGCTACAACCAGGGCACGGTCCCCCCGCCGCCGGAGATTGTCGAGCACTTCGAGAAGGAGACGAAGCCGCCGCTCTACTACGCCCGGGGCGACTACATCCACCCCCTCTTCGGACCCGACGGCGAGCCACTGACCGATGATTACTCGATGAACCACCCGCACCACCGCGGCATCTGCTGGGCCTGGCCGATCGTGCGATGGAAGGGTGAAGCCCGCGATATCTGGGCGGTCCGCGTGCTGCCGACGGAGCCGGGCGGCGTTTGGGCCCGGCCGGTGAGCATGGATCGCATCGACGCCGGCCCGGTCCTGGCGGCGATCGACGCCGAAAACGTCTGGAAGTGGGGCGACCGCGACCGCATCGTTCGCGAGGACGTGGCCATCCGCGCCTTCCGCGGGCAGAATCGCTGCCGTTTCGTCGACGTCGAGTTGCGGCTGACGGCCCTGGTCGACGAGGTGAGCATCGGCGGCCGGCCGGGCGCGGCCTATGGCGGCTTCAATCTCCGCAGCTTTCCGGAGTTCGACCAGCGGAAGATCGACATGCACGTCGAACCGCCGGAAGCCAAGCCGCGCCGGGCGTGGTTCCACCTGACGGGCAAGTTTCCCGGCGGCAAAGGGCCGGCCGGCGTGGCCTTGCTCGAGCACGTGACGAATCCCGACTACCCGAGCTTCCCCGACCCGCAGACCGCCGACCGCGTGCCGGGGCAATACCCGCGCTGGCGAAGCGTCCAGCCGGCCTGGCCCGGCGATCGCGAAGTGGCACTGAAGCGCGGCGAGCCGCTTGTGCTAGACTATCGGCTTTGGATCCACCCCGGACTGAGCGACGAGGCCACGTTGGGGTCGGTCTGGGCGTCCTATGCCCAGCCGCCGGGAGTGCAATGGGAGCAGTAGTAGAACCGCGTTCACGCTCTCGTACCCGGGTCCTGCGTACCCGGGCGAGGCAGAGCCTCGCGTGTAGTGCGTTCCCGGGCAGAGCCCGGGAACGAGGAGACCACCTACCTGTCATCCGCCTTCCAAAAAGGGAGTCCTGCCATGTCCAAGCACGACGAGTACTCTCGACGCCGCTTTCTCGCCCGGACGGCCGCAGCCGGCGTGGCCGTTCCGACGGTGATTTCGCGGAGCGCGCTCTCCGCTCCGGGCAAGCCCGGCGCCAACGACAAGATCCGCCTGGGACTGATCGGGGCCGGCGCCATGGGCAACGGCAACCTGGCCAACTGCGCGAAGTACGACGACGTCGTGGTGGCGGCCGTTTGTGACGTGTGGAAAACGCATCTCGACGGCACGCTCGCGAAGTATGGCAACAAGCCGAAAGGCTATCACGACTATCACGAGCTGCTGGCCGACAAGGACGTCGACGCCGTGATCATCGCCACGCCGCACCAGTGGCACTGCCGGCAGGCGGTCGACGCATGCGAGGCGGGCAAGGATCTCTACATCCAGAAGCCGATGACCCTGCACCTCGCCGAAAGCCGCGTGGTGAAGAACGCCGTGCTCAAGCACAAACGGGTCTGCCAGCTCGGCACGCAGATTCACGCCTCGGAAACCTACCGCCGGGTGGTCGAGTGGGTCCGGTCGGGCAAGCTGGGCAAGATTGCCGTCGCCCGCTGTTTCCTGGTGTCCAACCACGCCCCGGACGGCGAAGGGTTCCCGCCCGACGGCGAACCGCCGGAAGGCCTCGACTGGGATGCTTGGGTCGGCCCCGCGCCGTTCCGCCCGTTCAACCTCAACATCGTCAAGAGCGGCTACGCCCACACGTTGTTTCTCGACTACGGTGGCGGCCGCACCTGCGGCATGAGCGAGCACATTCTCGACTTGCCGTACTGGGCCCTGGGGCTCGGTTTCCCCACGCGCGTAAGCAGCTTCAGCTCGAAGCGGCACGTCAAGGACAACACCGACGCCCCCGACACGCACGAGGTCACCTTCGAGTTCTCCGCGGTAACGCTCACGTGGTCGATGTCACAGGTGAGCAGCTTCGGCTTCAACCTCCAGGACGTGGCCCGCTACACCGCGCACGGGGCCAAAATGGAGGGCGTGCAGCGCCGCCTGGGTTACTTCCTGCACGGCGTGGAAGGAGCGATCTACGGCAACTACACCACGTACCAGGTCGTCCCGCAGACGACCGCGCTGGCCGAGGCCGAGCCGCCGGAGGAGTCGATCCCGCCGTCGCCCGGCCACGAGCGCGAATGGCTCGACTGCATCCGCACGCGCCAACAGCCGAGCTGCGGGGTAGAATACGCGCACAAGCTGAACACGGGCAACATGCTGGCCAACCTGGCGATGAAGGTCGGCCGCGACTTGAACTTCGACCCGAAGACCGAAACCATCATCGGCGACGAGGAAGCCGCCAAGCTGGCCAGACCCGAGTACCGCGATCCCTGGAAGTTCCCCGAGGAGTACCTGTAACCCGGTTCGAGGAGGCAGTCACCGTGTCGAATTCCCATGATCTCACACGTCGCAGCTTCATCGAGAAGGCGACGGCGGCCGGCGCCGCCGGCGCCGCCGCTGCCTACTTCATTCCGGCCGGCGTGCTGGGAAAGGACGCCACCCCCGGGGCCAATGACCGAATCCAGCTTGGGCTGATCGGCGCCGGCGGCATGGGCCGATCCAATCTGGCCAGTTGCGCGAAGCACCCCGACGTCGAGGTCACCGGAATCGCCGAAGTCTGGAAATCGCGCCGCGACGCGGCGGTTGCCAAGTACCAGCGAAGCGCCAAGCCGTACGCCGACTACCGCGAGATGCTCCAGCGGGACGACGTGGACGCGGTGATCATCGCGACTCCGCAACACTGGCATTGTCTCAACGCGGTCCATGCCGCCGAGGCCGGCAAGGACGTCTACTTGCAGAAGCCCATGACGCTGCACGTGGCCGAAAGCATAGCGGTGACACGGGCGGTCGAGAAACACGGGATCATCTGTCAGGTGGGAACACAGATCCACGCCGGCGAGAACTACCGCCGCGTGGTCGAGATGGTCCGCTCCGGGAATCTGGGGAAGATCAGCGTGGCGAGGACCTTCCTCCGCATGAACCAGGGCCCCGAGGGCATCGGCCATCCGGCGGTTTGCGACCCGCCGAAAGAGATCGATTGGAATTCCTGGGTGGGCCCCGCACCGATGAGGCCGTTCACCGAGGCCATTCTCGGCAACGGGCCGGGCGGCGGCTGGAAAAAGATCTCGTACATGGACTATCGAGGCGGTTGGACGTCCGGGATGGCCCCGCACATCCTCGACCTGCCCTACTGGGCGCTGGATCCCGGCTTTCCCAGCGTCACCTTCGCCTCCGGCGGAAAGCACGTCCTCCGCGACGCCGGCGACGCGCCGGACACGCACGAAGTCACCTGGCAATACCCGAACCTGACCATCACCTGGATGATGTCGCTTGTCAGCAAATTCGGGTTCCACTTCCAAGAGCAGCGGGGCGACGACGGAGCCAAATGGCGCGGCGAGCGTTCCGATCCGAATAACATCACGTGGTGGCTGGGAACGTACTTCCACGGCGTCAACGGAACCCTCATCTCCGACTACACCAAACACGACGTCGTCCCGGAGGGCGACCGAATGAAAGACGCCAAGACGCCGGAGAAGTCGATTCCACCCTCGCCGGGCCACGAGCGGGAATGGCTCGATTGTGTCCGGAGTCGCAAGCAGCCTAGCTGCAGCGCAGCGTATCACCACAAAATCGACGTCGCGATCGGATTGGCCAACCTGTCGCTGAAACTCGGCCGCTCGATCCGTTTCGACCCGGCTACGGAATCCATCGTCGATGACGCCGAAGCCGCCAAGGCCGCCCGGCCCGAGTACCGCGACCCCTGGAAGTTCCCAGAAGAGTACCTGTAGGCCGGCCTCGAACGTTCCGCGAACCAACAGGAGAAGTGCAATGATCGGAGTACACACTCGGTCCGCTGGGCTGACATGGGCGGGAATTCTGTTGGGCCTCGTGCTGGCCGCTTCCAACGGGGCGCCGCAGGCACGCGGATCGGACCCGGTGGCTGAGAAGGAGCTGGCTGCCGGACGCGACCCGAGCTTCGCTTCCGTCAGCAGCCACTATCCGGCGATGAAACAGCCGCGCGAGGTGATCGGCGTCAAGGAGCATCGCGACGAGTTCATCATCATGCCCGACGGCCGGGTGAACTTCATGCCGGTGCGAAGCGAGCACTGGCGCGGGCACACGCCGCAGAACTCGGGGCACGCCTTCTTCTCGGTGGGGGCGGCGGACACCTGGCTCGGCAAAGACGGCAGCGGCCTGCTTGCGAAGAAGCGGCTGATGGGCGGATACATGCCCATCGTGATCGCCGACTTCGTGTCCGCGGACGAAGCCGCGACGGGGCTGAAGTGCGAGCAGACCGCCGTGGCGTGGTCCGAGGGCATGAGCCCGGACGAGCCGATTTGGGCCTTCGTCCGGCTGAAGGTCTCGAACCCGGGCGACCGCAGCCGCGACGCGGACCTCGCATGGCACGCGGACTACGGTGTCAAGGAGCAGCGGATAGTCCGTACGGTGGCCTCCTGGAAGTTGAAGTTGGCGCCCGGCGCCGAGCAGACCGTCTACGGAAAGCTGCCGTTTCTCGACGGCTACGAACAAGCCGCGGAGAGCTCCGCCGAGGAGTTCGAGAAGCGTCTGGGCGAGGCGTCCGCTTTCTGGAGGCAACTGCTCAACCGGGGCATCCGGATCAACGTGCCCGAGCAGCGCGTCAACGACGCCTACCGCGCCTGGCTGGCCTACACGTTCCTGAACGTCGACAAGATCGGCGACGCGTACGAGCCGCACGACGGCTCGGGGTTCTACGAGGCCATCTTCGGGATCATGGCGGCCAAGTACTGCAACGCGCTGGGCGTGATGGGCTATCCCGACGAGGCCCGGAAATACCTCGATTCGCTCTCGACGCTCATCTCGCCGGAGGGTCATTTCAGCGTGGCCTTCGGCACGGTGGATACGGGCGTCCTGCTGCTGGTGATGGCGCGCCACTACGAGCTTACCGGCGACCAGTCGTGGCTTCGCCAGGCGGCCCCAAGGATGGTCAAGATGTGCGACTGGATCATCGGCCAGCGTGAGACCGCCAAGGCGGAACAGGAGAAGGACTCCCTGTGCTACGGAATGATCCAGTCCAAGCTCGGCGTGGACAACCGCGGAGTCTACTTCAGCTACGTTACCGACATGGCTCTCTGCGTCGGCATGGAGGAGGCGGCCAAAGCCCTGCGCGCATTCGGCATGAACGACGACGTGGCCCGTATTGAGAAGGAATGCGTTGCCTATCGGCAGGACATCGTCAGATCGATGGATCGGGCCGTAACCGAACACGACGGCATGAAGATCCTGCCGATCATGCCGGATACGCACAAGTACCTGAAGCGTGCCCTCTACACCGCCCACGAGGAGGCTCCTCCCGGCAAAGGCTACACGGGTCACGGCTACTACTCGCTCTTTGCCTGCATGGGCCTGGAAACCGGATTTCTGCCGGCGGCGGACGAGCGTTTTCGCCTGATCACGGAACTGCTCGAACGTCGGAACGGTCTTGAAATGGGCATGTGCGCGTTCGGTGCCAAAGGGGGCATCGACCACGCCTTCACGTACGGATACTGGATGAACTGCCTGGAACGGGGCGAAGTCGAGCGAGCCTTGCTGGGCTTCTACGGCTCACTGGCCTACGGCATGTCGCGGGACACTTGGGCGGGCGTCGAGTGTACCAACATGTCCACCGGCGCTAACGCGGGAACCCTGCCGCACCTTCGCTCGGGAACCCAGCAGTTGCGGCTGTTGCGAAACATGCTGGTTCGCGAGGAAGGCGATCGGCTGGTTCTTGCCCAGGCCGCGCCGCAACACTGGCTGGCCGACGGCAAGCAGGTGGCCGTGCTCGACGCGCCGACCCGCTTCGGCAAGGTGAGCTACACGATCGACTCGCACGCCGACGGGGGACGGATCGCCGTGAAGCTCGACCCGCCGAAACGGACGCCGCCGGAGGCCATCGTGCTCCACCTGCGGCATCCCGAAGGGGCAAAGATCAAGGGCGTCTCGGTCGACGGCAAGCCGGCGGCTCAGTTCGGCGACGGGGCCATCATCCTGGAAGGGCTCGTCCGGCCGGCAACGATCGAAGTCCGCTACCGTTGACCGGATGAGAAGCCGAGACGTCGCTCGCGCGGCAACAAGCGGATCGGAGCCTCGAGGGATACCCGCGATGACCTTGGATGCGATCGACTGGACGATCATCGTCGGATTCCTCGTGGTCACGCTGGCCGTGGGCCTGGCGGTGACGAAGCGCGCCGGGCGGAGCTCGGCCGATTTCTTTCTGGCCGGGCGCGGAATGCCCTGGTGGCTTCTGGGGATGTCGATGGTGGCCACCACGTTCTCCGCCGGCACGCCCAACTTCGTCACCGACGTCGTCCGCCAGCAGGGCGTGGCCGGCAACTGGATCTGGTGGGCGTTCCTTCTGACGGGCATGATGACCGTGTTCGTCTACGCCAAGCTCTGGCGGCGGTCGGGCGTGATGACCGACATCGAGTTCTACGAGCTCCGCTACAGCGGCCGGCCGGCGGCCTTCCTGCGGGGATTCCGCGCCCTGTACCTGGGCGTCCTGTTCAACGTGATCGTGCTCGCCTCGGCCAACCTGGCGGCGATCAAGATCGCCGGGGCCATGATCGGGACCACCCCGATTCAAACCATCCTGGTCGCCGGCCTGGTGACCGCGATCTACAGCATGCTGGGCGGGCTGACCGGCGTGCTGATCACCGACTTTTTGCTGTTCGTCATCTCCATGGGCGGGGCCATCGCCGCCGCGGTCTATCTCTTGAACCTGGACTGCGTGGGGGGACTGAGTTCGCTGCTCGCGCACGACGCCGTCCGCGCCAAGCTCTCGATGTTCCCCGACTGGCACGATCCCGAGCTGGTGGTGTCCGTCTTCGCAATCCCCCTGGCCGTGCAGTGGTGGAGCGTCTGGTATCCCGGCGCCGAGCCGGGTGGGGGCGGCTACATCGCCCAACGCATGCTGGCTGCCAAGAACGAGCTGCACGCCACCGGGGCGACCTTGCTGTTCAACGTGGCCCACTACGCCCTGCGGCCGTGGCCGTGGATCCTGGTCGCGTTCTGCTCGATCATTGTCTTCCCCGATTTGGAGTCGCTCCGGGCGGCGTTTCCCCACATGCCCGAGGGCGTGATCAAACACGACCTGGCCTATCCGGCGATGATGACGCTGTTGCCGAGCGGGCTGCGAGGGCTGGTGCTGGCCTCGCTGATGGCGGCCTTCATGTCGACCCTCTCGACGCACCTCAACTGGGGCTCGTCCTACCTGGTCAACGACTTCTACAAGCGGTTCGTCCGACCGGGGGCGTCGGAGAAGGAGCTGGTGCTGGCCGGACGGATCTCGACCCTGCTGACCATGGTGGCCGCCGCCTTGGCGGGGCTGGCCCTGAGCAATGCCCTCCAGGTGTTTCGCATCCTGTTGCAGGTGGGGGCGGGCACGGGGCTGCTATTCCTCCTCCGCTGGTTCTGGTGGCGGATCAACGCCTTTAGCGAGATCGCTGCCATGATCGTCTCGTTCCTCGTGGCCGTCTCGCTGGAGTTCTTCGGGCCCGAAGACCTGCCAAGCTGGGCCAAGATCGTCGTCGGTGTGGGCATCACCACGATCGCGTGGCTCGTGGTCACGCTCGTGACCCGGCCGACCGAGGAAGCGACGCTGCGGCGGTTCTGCGAGCTGGTCCGCCCCGGCGGCCCCGGCTGGGCAGCCGTCCTCCGCCGCGCCGCGGCCGAGGGCCGACTGGTCGAGGAAGCACGCCAGCGCTGGAACGTGCCCATGGAAATCGTCTGCATGCTGATCGGCTCGGCGGCGGTCTACAGCGTACTGATCGCCACCGGCTACTGGATCTACGGCAATTGGCTGCCCGCTTCCGTGTTGACCGCCGTGGCGGCCGGTTGCACGGCGATTCTGATCGCTACTTGGAAACGGGTGAACGTGAGCTAGCGAGGCTGCACCCCAGACTAACGAGCAGTTTTTCGGAAAATTGACTCACCTGTACGCGTTCCAGGGTACCAAGAGACTGAGAAGTGGATGCCGAAACCAGTCGGCTTCAGCCGACTCGCGCCCGATACGAAACAGCGCTCGCCGACTGTCCCTTGCTGACTGTCCCTTGCCCGACATCTGCGAAGTGAGAGACCCAAAGAGGCTCTGTAGTCCTGAGCGGGACAAGGAAAAGGCCGGAGCAGCTTGCGGGGGCACGATTCCAGGTATCGGAGCCGAGAAATCGGGGCCGCAGGGGAGAAAACGGAAGAGGATTGCCCACGCGCTGGCCACGTGGGAGGGCGCCGTGCTAGAATGGCGTCGCCGGTCGGCGTGGACCGGGTCGGGGTTGATTCCGAATCGGAGATCCAAGCTGAAGCGGAGCAACATCATGGAAACGAGGTCGAGTCTTAGCCGTCGGAGCTTTCTGAAGCGTAGTGCCGCGATGGGAGCGGCGTTGGCCGCGCCGATCGTGGTGCCGGGATACGCCCTGGGCAAGGGCGCGACGGCGCCGAGCGAGCGGATCACGTTGGGGGTGACCGGATACGGCGGGCGCTGCGGGGCGATTTTGCCCCACTTCATGATGTTCGACGACGTGCAGTGCATCGCCGTGTCGGACTGCCGGGCCGACCGGCTCGCCAAGGCCAAGAAGGTCGTCGACGACCATAATGGAAACCAGGACTGCGCGACCTATGCCGACTTTCGCGAGCTATTGGCCCGCCCCGAGCTCGACGCCGTGCTCATCGCCACGGGCGACCGCTGGCACACGCCGCTCTCGATCTGGGCCGCCAAGGCGGGCAAGGACGTCTACTGCGAGAAGCCCGTCTCGCTGGCCATCGGCGAGAGCCGCGCCATGGCCGACACGATGGCCCGCTACGGCACCGTCTACCAGGCGGGCCACCAGCGCCGCTCGGTCGGCTCCTACCGCTTCCAGATCGAGTCGGCCCGCAAGGGCTTGATCGGCAAGGTCCACACGGTCATTTGCCAGGTGTGGGAAGGGCCGACCGTCGCGCTCGACAAGCCGCGCCCCGTGCCCGAGGGCTTCAACTACGACATGTGGCTCGGCCCCACGGCCTGGCACCCGTACACGCAGGCCCGGGTGAACGGGTGGAACTACTTCTGGGATACGGGGGCGGGGCCGATCATCGGCATGGGCTGCCACTACACCGACATCGCCCAGTGGGGCCTCCAGCGCGACGACACGGGCCCCGTCACCTATGAGGGCACGGCGACGTGGAAGCGCGACGCCTTCAGCGACACGCCCGTCACCGCCGACTGCACGTGTACCTACGCCGACGGCGTGAAGGTCGTGATCCGTTCCAGCGGTGCGTTCGCCGACCGGTACATCCGGTTCGTCGGCTCCGAGGGCTGGATTCAGGTGGACGACCAGACCGACGCGGTGACCGCCGAGCCCAAGTCGATCCTGCTCGAAAGGAGCATCTCCGCCCAAGGGTGGGCGGAAACCGGCGACCACGTGCGCAACTGGCTCGACTCGATCAAGTCCCGCAAACGGACCGTCTGCCACCCCGAGAGTGCCCACCGCGCCACCACCATCTGCCACGCCGCGAACATCGGCCTCCGCCTGGGCCGCTCGCTGAAGTGGGACCCGCAGGCCGAGCGATTCGTCGACGACGACCAGGCCAACCGGATGCTCTTGCGGGCGATGCGTCCGCCCTGGACCCTGTGACCGAGAGTTCGAGAGGAAAGCGTCGGGCCCGGGGGCGGTTTCCGGGTCTCCGCCTCGACGGCACGCTCCGTACGAATTGGGTGGCACGCCCTTCGCTGCGCTTGAGGGACGTGCCATCCTGACCGGCGCGAGGTGATTGCTCGCGGGCGGGCTCGAAACGCGTTACCAGCCGCACCCGGGCGGAACGGTTGGCCCTCGGTTCCTGCGGGATCCGGTCAGAGGACCCACGGCTCCCGCATCGGGCGCGAGAGCATCCGGTTGACCTCTTCGTCGTCCGGGCTCCGCTCGGCCACCGGGTCCCAGGTGAACTTGCGCTTGAGGATTTGGGCGATGTTGCCCAGGATGCACAGGCTGGCGGTGCTATGGCCGACTTCCACCGGCTCGATCGGATCCTGCCGGCTCTTGACGGCGTCGAGGAAGTTGCGGACGTGATCCGCGTCGATGTGCTTGCGCACGTTCTCCTCGCGGGCCGGATTGCTCCGCGGCAGGTGGATCTCGTTCGGTCCGATCACCGAGTCCTTGAGGTTCTCGGGGAACGTCTTCATGGAGCCGCCGAGGGAGACCTCCAGCCGGCCTTCGGTCCCCTCGAACTTGGTCGTCGAAGGCTGGCGCGTCTCGCAGATCAGCTCGATGCCGTTGGCGTATCGGGCGCGGAAGGCCGTTTTTGTGGCCGCGGTGAACAGGCTCCCCTTCGGCGGGAACTCGGAGCCGTTGTCTTCGAATTCGACCGGCGTGGTGCCGTCCATGCCGAGGCCCCATTGGGCGACGTCGTTGGTGTGGGCGCCGAAGTTGGCCGTTTGCCCGTTGGAATAGTCGAGGATGTATCGCCAGCGGTGGAAGCACCGCTCGACATGATAGGGCGCCTCGGGGGCCGGACCGAGCCAGAAGTCGTAGTCGAAGCCCTCGGGGACGGGCATGGACCGCCAGCCGGGGCCGGGCCCTTCAAAGCTGTTGGGGTCGACCCACGTGCGCACCAGGCGAATCTCGCCCAGACGCCCGTTGCGCACCAGCTCGCACGCCCGCCGCACGCCCGGACAGGAGCGGAACTGAGCGCCCGTCTGGAAGACGCGCTGGTACTCGCGCACCGCCTTGACCATCTGTCGGCCCTGGTGAATCGTCAGCGCCAGCGGCTTCTCGCAATAGACGTCCTTGCCCGATCGCATGGCCGCAATGGCGATCAGCGCGTGCCAATGATCGGGGACGACGATGGCCACCGCGTCGATATCCGGCCGGACCAGCAGCTCGCGGAAGTCATTGTAGACGTCGCAGCCCTGGAATTGGCCGCTCGCCGTCTTTTCGGCGTAGTGCTCGTTGACCCACTGCCGCGCGGTCTCTCGCCCGAGGACCTGGTCGGGGTAGTAGTATCCGACGCCGCGCCGGTTCACGTCGCAGACGGCCAGCATCTGCACGTCGTCGTGGACCAGAAACGACGGCACGATCCGCTGGCTCTGGTGCCCGCAGCCGATGAGGCCCACGTGGATCCGGTTGCTCGGCGCGTTGGCCCCCAACACGCTCGCCGGCACGAGGGCGGGAGCGCAGCAGGCGCCGGCGGCCGCGCCCACGGTCTTGAGGAAGCGGCGGCGGGTGGTCGCCGCGGGGCGAGCGGTGATGGCGGGGCGACGTTGCGTCGCACGGTTCGGGGCATGCATGGAGGGGCTCCTTGGCAGAAGCGTGGTCGCGGCGGCAAAAAGCGAGAAACAGGGAAACCGTCCTTCCTCGCCCGGCTGCTGGGCGGGTCCAATTCGAGAACGGCGAAAGGGTTACTTCTCAAACTGAAGGCCCACGAGCTGTGTGCCACTGCTTTCCCGCAAGAACACCGTGCCTGGCGGAGTCGTTGCACTGCTTGCGGGTTTCCCGAACAACGACGGTATCCGGCAAGCAGTGCCGTGCTGCAAATCCGGCGTTTTCAGGCAATTCCGCAAGCAGTGGCACACGCAGGGCCTTCATCCGCTTTCAGTTTGAGTTACTTCTCTCGTATCAGGAATACCCGGTCGACGTAGACGGCGGCGACCTCGCCCGGCTCGCGTACGACGGGCGCCGCCCAGGCGTACGTCAGCTCGCCCAAGGCGTGGACGCCCAAGTCGATCAGCCGGTACTCTTGGCCGCGAATCGCTTCGACCGGCACCGATTTGGTGACGACGCTGCGCCGGGCCTCGTCGTCGTAGACCCCGACGGTCATCGCCGCGCCCTCGTCGGTGCTCGCGTCGCAGCGCACGCGCAGGCACACGCGCCAGCGACTGCCGTCGGTCACGCCGTAATCGCCCAGCGGGTAGCTGTGACACGCCCAAATGTGGTGCGTGTTGGGCATGCGCCGCGTGAGACCGTTCGAGGCCGCGTCGTCCTTCTCAATCCGGTACAGGTTCGGCCGGTCCCGGGGGATGTAGTCGGCCTCCTGAAGGTCGATCCAATCCTCCTTCGCCAGCCCCCGGCACGGCTCGGGCGTGTCGCCGGGCGGGGTGCGTCTCTTCAAAACGAAGGAGAAGTCGTCGCCGTAGTCTTCCGGCACCCGGTGACCTTGCCGATACTCTCCGGCGTTGTACTTCTCGAGAAGCTCGCGAAACTCCAACAGGGCGGCTTCCGGGTCCTCGGGTCCGAGAAACTCTACGCCGGTGCGCCGGGCTTCGCGCCGGAGCGAATCGTAGCGGCGCAGCCAGACGTGGTCGAGCGGCAAGCGCTCGCGGCGCACGCGCTCGGCCAGCACGGGATCGTCGGCCACGGCGGCGGCCGCCTGGTCGAACAGCGTCGCGGCGCGATTCAGGTCGGCCAGGGTCAGCCATCCTCGCGTGTCGCTCATGAAGCATCGGATGGGGATGCCCGCGCGGCGCCCCGCGACGCTCATCAGGTGGATGTACTCGACGAGGAACGGCGCCGCCGCTTCGTAGTAGCCGTGCATGAACTCGTCGAAGAGGTGCTTCTCGTCGGCGTCGGGGTTCCACAGCAGGTGGGCCAGGTACCACGCCCTGAGCCGCACGAAATCGCCGACGCGGCACCCGCTGTCGCCCTGCTCGAAGACGCCGATCGCGCCGTGGTCGACGAAATATCGAAGGTTCGGTGCCAGGACGTGGAAGTTGGGATGCGGCACGAGATAGGCCCGGAAGTTGGTCACGTAGTCCCAGATGTAGAGCTGCGGGGAGACGCGGGCCCAGGCTTCCAGGTCGCCGCGAAACGCCACGTTGGCGTCGTCGGTCCCCTCGGCCAGGGTCTCGACGAACGAGCACTCGATCGAGCAGAGCCGGATCACGACGTTGTGCCGCGGGCGCACGTGCTTGGGCGGCTTGCGCGTGTACTGGTAGGCCAGCGTCTCGATCAGCACGTCGGGGAACTCCTTCTCCACTTCTTCGGCGACCGCGTTGACGAAGTGGATCAGCGTGCCGGCGTGCGACTCTTCGTGCTCGTCGATCGCCTTGCACTTGTCGCACTCGCAGTAGCCGTGCCAGTCGTTCTGGCTGATCGAGATCATCGTCGCGCCCGGGTTCGCCCGAAGCCGCTCCTTGACCACGCGGACCATTTCCCGGCGCATTTCCTCATTGGTCAGGCACAATTGCGAGCGTTCCTTCTTGCGCTCGCCGCCAGTGAGGCTGTACCAGTCGGGGTGCTCGTCGAAATACTTGTCGACCGGCAGCAGGCCGTTGATCTGGTAGAACGTGTGGACCCAGCCGACGAGCCCGTTCGGCCCGCCGTACTCCGGGGGAATCGTGTAGTGGTCGTGCCCGTTGAGCCGCAGCCGGGCGGAAAAGACGCCCATGGCCCGCTGCTCGTCTTCGGTGACCAGGGAATGATCCGTGAAGCAGCCGTCGGAAAGCTCCAGGTAGCGGGTCGCGCGATCAGCCAGCTTCGGGGCGTAGGCGACGTCGAGCGGCGGCACGGTGAGCGTCGGCCGGTTGGGGATGCGGGCTTCGGTTTGCGTCCACCAGCGAACGCCGACCGTGTCCTCCAGAAAGGTGTACACGGCGTACAGCGTGCCGCGGCGCGGATGGCCCGCCAGCACCAGGTCTCGCGCCGCCGTCTTGATGCGGATGGCGTCGGGCGCCAGCTTGGCCGGATCGAATCCGGGGAGCAGTTTCCGCGTCAGGGGCCCGTCGCCCACCACGACACGGGGCGCGCCCGCGGGCGCCTCGGCCTCGCACACGACGGGCAGGGCCGCGCCGGTCACCTTGGCCAGGTGCTCGTGCAGTTCGCGGGCGGCCGTGCGCTCGACCGGCGCGGCCTCGTTCGGGACGACGATCACGTAGTCGCTCTTGCCGTCACGACTGAGCGTCAGCTCCTGGCCGAAGGACGTCGTGGCCGCCGAGAGCAACAAGAGGCCGAAGCAACGGATCACCATACTCATTTCCCTGGAGGGGGTTCGGACGGCGCGTCGAGCGGCAGCAGCTCGAAGCGGCGAATGTAGATCTCGGCCAGCTCGGTTTGCAGCAGGATCTTGCCCGACGACGGCACCGACTCGAAGCCCTCGCTGGCCAGCACGCCGTTGACCCGGTAGACGATGTGGCCGCCGTCGCACGTGACGTCCAGGCGGGTCCACTCTTGCCCGGGGCTGTCGACGTCGCGCTTGCCGCGGAAGCCGATCGCGTCGGTCCAATCGGGGTCGCGCCCGAACCAGTTGATCCGGCCGGAGGGAAACGTCTTGCGTGGGGCGCCCTTCTGCCAGACCGTCTCGCCGTCGCGGTCGCGGGTGACTTCGGCGGTCAGCGAGGCCGGGATGACGCTGTCGTCGGCCCGCTTGCCCGGCAACACCAACAGGTCGCCAGTGCCCCCTTCGATGATCTGCGCCTCGATTCCGGCCATGAACGTGTTGTGGAAGCTGCCGTCGGGGTCCTGGCAGTGGACGATCACGCCCGAGTCGCGGGCCCGCGTCTCGCGTTTGCCCCACGTCTTGGTGCCCCAGCGATACTCGACCACGAGGTGATAGTCCCGATAGGCGTCCTTCGTGCAGAGGTACCCCAGGCCGTCGCCCGAGATCCGCAGCATCCCGTCCGCCACGGTGAAAATCTTGCGAGGGTCCTCGTACTTGGCGTCCTGGAGCCAGGTGTAGAACCCGGTGAGGTCCTTGCCGTTGAACACCCGAATCGGGCTCTCGGGGCGGATCGGCGGATCGCCCTCCGCCGCCCGCGCGCCGGTCGACGTCGCGAGAACGACGACCACGACAAGCAAGAAGCTCCCGATCACGGCGCCGACGCCACCAACACTACGCTGCATGATCTCCTCCTCGTTGTGACCCAACGTGTCTCGCCTTCTCCGCGTCTCGCGACTGCGCGACATGGCGGCGACGTCACCCCAGCATATCCAAGCCGAACGGCCGAGTCAAACAGCTTCGGAGGTCCGCCGCAGGGCGGTTCTTGGCAAGGCGGCAGAGCGACAAAACGGCAGCCAGGGGGCCTGCAACGCTTGAACCTCGGCTCGCTGGACATTGCGCTCTTCGCATGAGAGACTTGGGGACAGTGCATCCAAGAGGAAGGCTGACTCCGCTCGAAAGCTTCGCACTCGGGAGACCCGCGCGTGAACATCCAACGACTGACCTGGACGTGCTTGTTGATGGCTGCCCCGATCCTCGCCGTCGGGGGCGAAGCGCCAGCGCCCTGCCCGATCGCTCCGTGTCCCAAGCAGTACCACGACTCGGGCGTCACCGCGACGCTCCAGCCCGCCGGCGCCGCGGCAATCGTCATCGGCGCGAAGGCGACCGAGCCCGAGCGATACGCGGCCGAGTCTCTGCAAAGCCAAATCGAGCGGCGCTTCAAGCGAACGCTGCCGATCCATGCGGAAACCGACGTGCCGGCTACGGTCAACCAACGGTTTCTCTTGGGGCAGATCGAGACGAGCACGCGGCTCGAGGCGCTCTGCCGGCAACACGAGATCGATCTGAGCGGCGAATCGCCCGGCGACGACGGGTTCGTCATCCGCTGCCTCGACGACGGGCCGCGCCAGGTGATCCTGATCGGCGGGAGCAACCCGCGGGGCGTGATCTATGGGCAGAACGCGCTTTTCGACCTGCTCCGGCAGGAAGGCGATCGCGTCGTGTTTCCCGTCGTGTCGGTCCGCGACTGGCCAAGCATCGCCTGGCGCGGCCGCCCCCATTCGGTGCTCGAGCAGCATCTCGTGCCCGGGGCACTGGACGCCTACCTCCGCTCGCGGATCAACTTCACCGACGTGCGCGACGATCCGGACGTGGAGCCGACGATCATCTTCCCGGCGCGCAAGGCCTCGATGGGATTTCCCGCGGGCAGGGCGCTCGACGAGCCGCCGATTCGCCGGATGATCCGCGAGTCGCACCGCCGCGGCCTGTTCGTCTACGGCACCGTCTCGTGCGGCGTGAAGAAGGAACGGGTCGACGACGTGATCGAGACGTTCCAGGAGCTGATCGCGCTGGGAGTCGACGGGCTGTGGATCTCGTTCGACGACGTGGGCGCCGGCGACAGTGCCCCCGAGGTGATCCGGCGCGTGGTGAAGCTCGGTGCCGAGCACGGCATGACGGGCCGCAAGATCGCCATCACGCCGCCGCTCAAGGAGTACCAGACGATCGACATGGAGTTCAACCACAAGGCGGCCGGCGAGTGGGGCCTGGCCGACGCCCAGTGGATGTTCACCCGCGTCCCCTGCACCGACGACGCGGCCACCGCCCGGCGGATCGGCATCCGGGGCCTGCCTGGATGGTGGCACAACCTGGTGAACTTCCGCGGCGGCTTTTTGCACAACGGGGGCGTGGGGTGTTCGCTTCGGGCCGACGGCAAGCCGGGCTACCTCAACATGCAGCCGTTGAGCATGGGCTGGCACAACCCGCAGTACGACGAAATCCGCGATGCCGAGAACAACACCCGCTGCGCCCTCCTCTGGGGCATCGTCGGCGGCTGGCCCGAGGAATACCAGGTCGGCGCCCTGGGGCTCTGGGCGTGGGACCCCGCCCGGCACGACTGGCTGCGGACCCGAGAGGCCGTCTACCGGCTGGTCTACGGGCCGTCGATGGTCGAGACGGCAGGCACGTTCGACGACCGCTTGTCGGCGCTCAAGGACCTGTTCGAGCTTCCGCCCTGGCGATTCTGGCCCAACAAAGGCTGGCCCTGCCGATTGAAGAACGTGGAGAGCCGGGCGCAGGCGACGGCCCTCCTCGACCAGTTGGAGCGACTTCTGGCCGCGCTTCGACGCAAGGCGCCGGACGAAACGGCGATCGACCCGGCCCGGCTCGAATCGGTCTATCTCGAGCCGATCGAGGCCACGCTGGCCTACGCCCGGAAAATGGCCCTGCTCGAATACCCGGAGTATTCGCTCGCCGACTTCGAGCGGACGATGATGGGGCTGATCGACGCCGGGAAGCTCGACGAGGCGGAGCGGCTTTTGGACGAGAGTCGCGACCGAATCGAGCCGCAGTTGGCGCGGATCGAGGAGACCCTGGCCGAGCTGAAGGGGATCGACCAGTACGTCGCCTTCTGGAACGACCAGCTCGCCGGCATGGACCGGTGGAAAGAGCGCGCGGCCCGGCGGCGCGTCGACATGACGAAGCGATTCGAGAAGCTGATCGGCGGTGACGTGGCCAGCCTGTTCCCGTACAAGGACGAGGTCACCGGCGGCGATCTCGACGCTTTGTTTGCCCCACTGGCCAAGCGGCCGGCCGGCAACACGCTGGCCGAGCTGGGAGCCGCCGATTGGCTGCGAGAGCCGTGCCGCTTCTCGGGCGAGTTCTGCGCGGGCCCGTTTGCGTGGAAAGGGCAGCCGCTCGTGGCCATCGCCTATCCGCGGCGTGTGCCCTCGCGGATCGACGACGCGGCCGAGGTGGACGCCGAGGTAGCCGTGCCGGAGTACCGCGGGCGGCTCATGCTCGACGCCTTCGTGAACGATACCCGGCTGGAGAACCGCTATCCGAAATACCGCTACATGCAGCTCTGGGCCAACGACCGCCTGGTGTGGGAAGAGGACGTCGCCCCGACGCGGGCCGGAAAAGAGTGGATTTCGTTGGACGTGACGGAGCCGGCCGGGCCGGGTACGACGCTGAAGCTCCGCTTCCGGGTCGTGGACAAACGGGGCGTCGGCGACCACCTCACGGTAACCTTCCTGGGACCGGTTCTCCTGCGCGCCCTCGCCGAATGAAGCTGCGACGCGAAGCGGGACCGAATGACTATTCCCGGGTGGTGAAAGGGTGGCACGGGCATCTTGCCCGTGCACTGGCGAGACGCCAGTGGCACCCAGCCGTGCGACCTTTCTCACGTCCCGCTCAAGTGACCGCAGGCGGTGCCTGCCGGGGGATCAGCGCGGCATGGTTCACTCCTGCAACAGCCGGTAGCCCCGCGGCGGTACGGAGCCGCCTGCCGCGAGCGGATAAGGGCGTTCCCCATAGTTGACCAGCACCCGCTCGCCGTTGCCGTAGACGGTCTCGAAGACTTCTTCCGCTACCTGACGGTGGCCTTCGAGGAACTCCATCTGGAGGTGATGGAGCCGCTCGACGTCGTCGTAGACGCGGCGGAGCTGGGCCACGGTCTGCTTCAGACCCTCCGGGTCGTCGTAGCGGTAGTCGCGTTGGCCCAGCCAGTTCCTGGTCTCGTCGAGCAGGAAGTGGCCGTAGAAGTAGGCCAGCGGCAGGCCGCCGTACTCGAGGTTCCGCAAGTAGCCGGTTTCGCCCGGCTGGCTGTTCACCATCTCGGTCGAGAGGTTGTAGAGGAGCACGCCGTGGTAGACCGCCTCGTAGAGCGGCACGCGCACGTCGACGTAAGGCTTCTTCACGAGCGGCGACCACTTGTCGCAATCGACGTACAACAGCCGGTCGAGCGCGCCGGCGGCGAAGTCGAGCGAGCCCTCGGACTGAACGCCCCCGAAATGCTCGCGTGCCAGGGCCAAGATGCGCGTGGCCGCTTCGGCGTCCTGCCGGCGGGTTTGGGGATGCCGCGGATCGTAGCAGGGCGAAGGGCCGATCATGGAGAGCACGTCGGAATAGTGCAGCCCCCGGAAGCCGAGGTCGCGGATCTTCGGCACGTCGCGCCGGGCGAACAGATCATGGGCCCTCGTCAGGCAGATGTTGTAGCTCTGCCCGCCACCCCAAGCGCCACCTTTCTCTAACTGACCGGCCGCGTCCTTGCGGACGTAGTCTTCGCTCCAGTCCTCCGAAATCCGATAGGCCCCGTAGTAGCAGTCGTGGGCCACCATTTGGTAGCCGAGCGATTGTCCGTGCTGAATCGTGGCGCGAAGCTCCGCCTCGCCGCCCAGCGCCGGCTCGACCGGAAAGATCTGCGGATAGCGCCCGTCGTGGCCGCCACGGTTCCAGCCGACGAGGCAGAATTCGGCGCGCGTGATGCCTTGCCGATGGAACTCGTCGAGGACGTCGCGTACGCGGGCGAAGTCGCAGAACACCCGCATCGGCGGCTCGTTCTCCGGCGTCTGCTCGGTGATCTCGTAAGGCACGGGCTTCACGCCCAGGCGGATGCGCACCTCGATCGCCTTTGCCGAATAGGCCAACTCGGGCGACGCGGCCGCACGCTCGCGCAACGGCCGAATGCCGCGCCGCGCGGAGTTGTATTGGCGGTAGCGCTTCGCCACGCCCAGCCAGGTCGCCTCGGCCGCGGGCAGGAAGTGGTACTCGACCGTCACGTCGTCGGGCAGCCGGGCTTCCTGCCGGAAGGAACGCAGGGTGAACGCGGGGTCGACGGCGTATTCCTGCTCTGGGCCCTGATTGACACTGACGCAGAATCGGGCGTCGAATTGGCCGCTGGTGACGATGCCGGCCAGGCCGCTATCGCCGCGAACCAGGCCGAACAGCGGCATCGGGCAGGCGCAAATGCTTTGATACACCTTTACCCAGTGCTCGGCCGGCGATTTGTCGCGAAAACGGCAGAGCGCGCCCGACTGTTGGGCGATCACCAGGTACCCCTCCTCGCCTTCGCTCGCCGCGCCGAAACGGGGCAACAGGCGGAGCGTCTTCAGCCGTGCGTCGCCGCTTTCGGAAATCGCGTCGGCGGGCGCGCTCGCCGTCAGCACGTCGCCTTTCGCGGTGAAGTCGAGCCGCAGATCGAAGCCCAGCTCGGCCTGCCGGCACGCCACTTCGCAGCCCGTGGCAAGCGGTCGGCGCTCGATCGTCCAGCCGCCGGCCGGGCCCAATCGCAGCGAATGCTCGGCGCCGGTCGCGTCCCAATAGGTGATCTCGGCGAGCGTCTCGCCTTGCCAGGCCGTCGCGCTTTTCTCGCGCTCGACGGTCAGGCGCCCGGCGTCCGCTTGAACGTCCCACTTCAAGCACGGCTCATCTTCCGCCGAAGCCGGCCTGAACGAAGCCGAGGCGAACGCAACCGCCAGCGCCGTCCATTTCAGCCGAGTGGCCCAGCCTGCAAAATGACGAAGCGACATGGAAGCTCCTTGATGATGGTTGCGGGGTGTCGAGAGCGGGTCGTCAATACAGCGTCGCGTTCGTCGGCATCGTGAGCCGCTGGCGCGATAGGCACTTCGCCCCGTTCTCGTTTCCGTAAATCCAAACGGCCGTGCCGGGGACCGTCGAGACGACGAGATCGGGGCGGCCGTTGCCGGTCACGTCGGCCAGGTGGATCATGTAACGAAGCGTGCCGGTGTTATCTTCTCCCAAAGCGCCGTCCGGCATGGGCGTTTCAAAGCGTGCCCGCTTCTGTCCCTTTGCGTCGAGCAGCGCCCGGGTTTGCCCGCAGAAGATGAGGTCCTCGCCGGTGCCGAGCCAATCGACCAACCGGTGCTGCCGGCTCCGCATCGTCATGTAGCGGCCCACGAGGGAGCCGCCTTCGTCGAGGACCAGTAGCGGCGATTTACCCCAGGGCTGATGGGCAATGTCGACCACGATCTCTCGTCCCGGCAGTTCCTTGTCGAGCTCGCCGAAGAAGACTGACTCGAAGTGCAGGCCCGTCACGCTCCAGAGCACGCGGCCGTTGCCATCGAGCAGGTCCATGCGATTACCGCCGCAGTGGGTGAGCAGGAGCCGCTTGGCTTCGGGCCGGTCGCCGTCTCGGAAAAGGCGAATCGCGTCGGCGTGGCCGCCGCGGCAGATCGCGTCGGGGAGTCGCCAGCGGAGCGAGCCGTCGTGATTCAGCGCGGCGAACCCGGCGATGATTTCATCGCGCCCGTCGCCGTCGAGGTCGATCGGGAAGGGCTGGTGCGACGTCCGATAGCCGCCCGGCTTCTCGACCGTCCAGAGGAGCTTGCCGTCGGCGTGGTAGGCCCAGATCTGCCCGTAGCGGGTCTTGACCAGCACGTCGGTCGCGCGGTCGCCGCCCGAGACGTTCGAGAACGTGATGCAATCCGAGGCATTCTCGGGTATCTCGAAATGGCGCAGCTCCCGTCCCGTGGCCCCGTCGAGCACGACCACGCGACGGTCGGCCGCCACCACGACCTCGTTGCGCCCGTCGCCGCCGAGGTCGTGAATTTGGCAGGCGACGTCGTGGGTGATGGCGTTGCGAGCGCTCGGATCGCCCCAATTCCAGAGCACCGAGCCGTCGAGCCGATGGGCGACCACCGACGACGTGTAGTGGACGTCGCGGGCCGGCACGCCGTTTCTGGCGCTGACGATCTCGGCAACGCCGTCGCCCGTCAAATCGCCGACCACGACCCAGCCGCCGCGATACGCGGGATCGAGCTTGATCGTCTTCCAGGGGTGAACCACCGGCACGCCTTCGTCCGGCAAGTCGTTCACGTGCACGTCGAAGCGCGACGGCGTTGCTCGGGCCAGGTCTCGCGTCGGAATGGCTGGCTCGGCGTCCAAGGCTGCGACCTGCGAACTGAAGGGCCCTAATCCGGCCATCAGGACCACAGCCACTGTGATCTCCGCAAGACGACGGCGGGTGAGTCTCATGAGGATTCCTCTCGTCTCCGGCCCTGGGTTCGAACCTATTCCCGAAGCAAGCGACCCTCTGGAGTGCGGCGACTTGTCGCCGCTTTTCTGAGCGGCCGGAGAACGTAGCGAGACGGCCTTCCGATGAACGCCGGCATCGCTCGCCTCCTTGCGCAGGACGCCCAAGAAAG
>Ga0307378_10001487_pt1 | contig 38140 bp, 34 predicted proteins | sample UN1MG_FD_202238 | JGI IMG/M metagenome (GOLD analysis project Ga0307378, IMG submission 202238) | Soil microbial communities from Risofladan, Vaasa, Finland - UN-1 | ecosystem: Environmental > Terrestrial > Soil > Coastal area > Acid sulfate soil | place: Finland: Risofladan, Vaasa | collected...
TTTCGGCAGGGTTACATATGTTCTAGCCGAGAGGTTATCCAATTGACTTTGCAAATCAACCGTGCTCTCACTTGTTACTAAACCCAATGCACTTTTCTGAGATAAATCATATGCTAAGAATTGTGCTTGGTGTTTAAAATATGTACCATCCGCTGCATTTGGGTTAGGCACACCATCATCCAAGTGAGTGTAAATTCCTGCTGCGTTTAATGTCTCTTCAAGTTTAATTGTAGATTCTTCAGCAACCGAATCCTCTAAAATGTTTACAACTTGATCAGAACCCTGAAGGTTAGAAGGAAACTCTATCGTTATGGTTTCAGACCAATTAGATTTTTTAGGATTTGATGGCCATCCAGCTTCGGATATCGATCTTATTTTTAATTGAACCTTTTCTCCTTTGGTTATCGGAATGTCAACCTGGTTTATGTTAACTGCCTCACCATCAGAAACCGGTTCAGTTATCCATTTGTAAACACCAAGAGATGTATCATAAACCTTAACCTTGATAGGAGAAGGTGTTATGGTCCAGTCAGTAAACGTTCCAGTTATGTTTTGTCCCGTACAAGGATCGGGGTAACTGTAGGTGTTTAATGGATTGCCTGTATTATCCAATCTTAGGTATCTGTATGCGATATCAAATTGAATTATCTCTTGAGGAGACTCGGCGGTATCCTCTGACATTCTCTTCCCTGAAGGAATTTCAAAAAATCCTCTAACCCTGTATTTTGGATCACCAAGAACTGCATCATTTTCATACGCAAGGGTGGCCAAAGATTTTACTAATGATTGATATTCAACAGTTTGTTTACTTAATTGACTCGTGTTGTTATCAATCTTGGACTGTAAGTCAGCCCTTTGACCCGGGTCTGTTAATTCAACCAACTCTGCTTTTTGTTGGGCTATCGTACTCTTTAAAGAATTTATGATAGTTTTTGTGCTCTCAATCTGGGTTTGTGTGTTCTTTATTGATTCAGTGTCAAGCGCTGCATTCAATTGTGTGTTTATTTGGTTTACACCAAACTGATCCGCGGTAATTAACGGCGCGGTAGGAGTAACTCCAAAATAAGCAGGAATGAATTTTTCCTTCGCTGCCCCTTCAAACGTTTTACCAAAGTCTGATACGTAATTGAAGTAATAAGTTTCAAGAGATTGAACTGAATTTATAAGTGTTAAATCGTTTGAATAGAATGAAATTGATTCACTCCAGTCATCTGCTATTATGTTAAAATCGTCATTAACACCCTTTAAGAATAAACTTTGGCACTCATTGTATCCAATCGCTATATCAACCAATTTATTTTCAAAAGGTGTAGAATAAATGTCAAAACGATTGTTAATTGTTGGAGTCCCAAGACCCACCAATGGAAGTATCTTTACTCTTTTCTCGGATACATTAACCGCTTCAACGGTGAACAATGAGTTGTTGTAACGTAACGTATCACCTATCTTAAGTTCAACATTATTTACAGGTGGATCATCATCCACTATTGCGTAGTTTATGGTGTTTAGATAAAACCATTCCTCTGCATTGATGACTCCTTTGTTTGTTATCAGAAAGTTTCCTCGATATTTTCTTGTTGTCAATGGAAGATCCTTTGTTTCTTGGTCTTCCCAGTATCTCTTATCGTTTTGTGATAAATATGTGGTTAACCCACTGTATGTCCATGCGGTTCCAAGAACGTTTGTCTTGAACCATTGGGTTTCTGTTTCATCAAAATTATCAAATATGACCCTGTTAACAACAACTCTATCTGAACGATCATCTATTTTACCCTTTAGGTTAAATTGAACGTATAAAATAGGAAACAACATTGATTCAAAGAACCAGTTGGACTTTGTTTGAAATTTTGTTGGTGCCTGAACTCCTGTTATTCTTGTTGGTGATTGTGCAACAGGAATCGTTGAAACCTGTCTGTATGTACCATCATTCAATAACACGACGCCGTTTCCGCTAACGAATGTATCGACCGTATTTGTAATCCTGCTTAATTGAGCTAATGTATATTGATACGATGGAATCGAATAATTATACACTGATGGATCTCCAGTAATTGGATCAAATCCCTCCACCGTAATAACAACAGTATCATCTTCCGTTGTCATACTTTGGTTCATTTTAGCCATTGATTCCAAAGCAATGTTCACCTGTTTTACGAGATCATTCGTTGTTTCGGTAAATGAATTAACGTTTGCCATATCTAAATTTATTTTTAATCTATATCAATAAAAGAAATTGAACTATCTTCTGTGAATTTAGGGAGAGTTATTACAACCTCAGTTAGTTGTTCACCGGTTGATGGATCAAGCTGTGGGTCTCCTATTTGATAATCCCATTCCAGGGTTGATGGATCTTGTGTTCCATTCGTTTCATAATAAAGATAATTTAATGCTGATACATCAGTCGATAAATATCCCTTAAGTTTATTATGGGCCGCCGTTAATAGATCATTTCCATCAACCGCCCTGTCATATGTAAATACAGTGTTTTTAGGAATACCGTCAACTTCTATGCCATTTGCATTTGTGTCATATGCTATTCTGGATGGATATGTTTCATTAAACAGTTCAAACTGGTTACCATTAATATTGTATTCTAATCTAAATCGTATGTACAATTCAGACAAATCAATATTTCCTAAAATGGTTGTGTTCCTTTCAATTAATAAAGCCATGATTTTTATTTATTTTTTAAAATTTCAATTTCTTTTTTCAAATGATCTATTTGTTTTTGTTGGTCTTTTATTGCTTCCGTTAAGTATGGAATTATTTCCTGGTACCTAATGGTTTTATAAGGAGTTACTTCATCTCCTCCGGTTTCAAGAGGCAGCGGCATTTCAACAACCACCTCAGGTATTATTTTTTCAACTTTTTGTGCGATAAACCCAAGGTGTTTATCACCGTTTAATTTACGGTTATAGGATATACCTTCTAACTGTAGAACCTTATCTAAAGAATTCTCAAGGGGTTCAATGTTATCCTTTAATCTTTCATCAGAGAATATGGTAGAAAATGCAACGATGTCTCCTCTTGCGTGTATTGAACCGTCTGCTGTAAATCTAACATTTTCGTTAGCACCGTTATAAATTCTTAACTGGGTTCCATCAAATCTTAAGTTAGCTTCTGCAGCTAAAGTAGTTCCACCAGTTCCTGTTATAACATAATTGCTACCTGCACTAGTCATTCCAGTTCCTCCAGCAGCAACTTTTATAGCTCCACTTACTCTTTTTAATTGATAAGAAAGTCCAGTATCTGCAAATAAGATCTCGCTGACTGCGGGGGTCCCAAGTGGGAGGGTTGTAGCATTACCCACAAAAATTTCTCTAGTATGACTGGATAACTCCCCGATAAAGACTCTACCTCCAGTAGTTACTCCATCACCACCACTTATATAGACATCACCACCCGCTCCGGGAGGGCCGGATTGGCCTCCCCCACTAATATAAATGTCACCACCTGGGGATGCTCCTGATGCGGTTCCTGCATAAATAGATACATCTCCACCAGGCTGAGGTCCTGTACCAACTCCTATTGTAATATTACCTCCTATGGTGGAGGCAGCTCCGGTTTTAATATAAATATCTCCCGATCCACCCCCACCGCCGGCACCACCTGTAGTTATTCCTACATCTCCAGTGGTGGCAGCACCACCTCCAGATTCAAGATATAAACCAGATGGATACGGAGCTCTTATTGTATCACCACTTATAATTTGTAAGCTCTCTGCAACAATGGATCCATCTCCATTCGCAATAATAATTTGATATTGGGAACCAACTGAACCAGATGCCCATGCAACATCTCCTGTTCCACCTCCACCTCCGCCGCCGGTAAACAGTGTATTCCATAAATATAACGATCCATCTATGTTTAATGATCCATCTATTATTACATTTCCACTGTTTAATGGACCGTCTATGTTTACGGTTCCACTAACATCAAGCGGGCCGTCTATGTTTACGGTTCCACTAACATCAAGCGGGCCGTCTATGTTTACGGTTCCACTAACATCAAGTGTATAACTTGCAGATGGTTTACCCAACGCAAGTCGAGTGTTTACGACGTCGTAGTTAAAATTACTATCAGCAACCAAGCTACTGGACGCGTCCACAAATTGTACGTCACCGGTTTGTCCTGCTCCGTACGTTGAAGATTCACCTGCATTTAATTCACCATTTATCCAAGTTAATCCGGTTCCCGCAACACCAGGAATAGATGCATCCGGTATGTAAGTTGCGTCGAATTTAAACGATGAACTTGTTATTGATGCGTCACCGAAAGATATTACACTGCTATCAAATTGAACGTATGAAGCATTTATGGAAAGATCTCCATTTATTGATATGTGATTAGAGGTATCAATCTGAATTGCAGCAGTGTTATTTCCTGTATAAATGTTTACTTGGCGATAATTGGTGGATGCGCCCAACTGAAGTGGTGATCCATACCCAAGTATGATGTTATTTGAAGTATCACGCACAGCATTTTCAATCACCAAGTCTTTCATCTTAACGCTTGAATCAATGTGAACACCCCATTGAGGATCTGTTTCAAACACACCAATTCTGCCGTATTTCATGTAGATGGAAGATTCAATCAATGGATCATCTCCATCTGAGAACAATGGAACAGTCCCGGCGACACCTTGAATATCTTGTCCAATATCGTTTACTTGGAATTGTAACGCCTTAACCGTGTTTATAATTTGGGTTTGGTTTCCTTGTAGCACAACGTACTGGCCAGAGATGTAGTTTATTGTTGAATTTTGCTGTGTGAGGATGTTAACAGCTGTGTCCAAATTCTGGAATACATCTGTCCATTCTTCTGCCCATAACTGATCACTTGTTGCTTGGTCGACTATCACTGCAGTCGTATCATCAAGCATGTTATCAGTCTTAATGTTTAATCTCAATGAGTATGAAGTTCCAAATCCTGCGGGACCACTCATGATCTTTTCAAGAGAAGGAAGCAAGATGCCTACACCCGTATCAGTTATCTGAGAGGAGTTCCCGGATGGAGCATCCAAAAACATGATTCCAAGGAGGTTTGTTGCAAGAACTTCGTCTTTTGTTGAATTATAAACTGTGTAATAAATTAAAGCAGCGTTGAAATTAAAAGAATCATCCACTGCGTAATCACCAGTCGCCATTGAATCCCACGTAAGAGCTGAATCGGCATAGATTTCTCTGAGGACGTTTATGTTCGTTTCAAGCGAAAGACAATCAACGTTTGATCTTTTGAATTCAATTTCAAGCGGTCCAGTTCCTGAACTCAGCGTGTATCTAATGTTGGTATAATAAACGCTTGCATCTAAATAAGAAGATGAGTCTGTTAAATATGCATTATCAGTGGAAGCCGGTTCTCTTCCTTCAGCTGTAAACCACTGTCCTGCTTCAAATATACCCGTTGAAAAATCGTATTCAAGATCATATTCGTTTCCTCCGGTTAATTGTGTTGATGAATCTACGAAATCATAATACGCTTTCATGCTCAATCCATCTGGGTGAGGTTTTGTGTAGCCTTCTCTTCCAAGGATATTTTCTCCTAGGTTGCCAATCTCCATACCGTGATAGTAGTTATCATCTTCTATCTGCTTGAAGTAGGCTCGTGTTTGTCCGTGTGACGTTGGGACCAATATGTATGTTTCATTATAGGTTCCAAAGGTATCAGTTCTTACGTTACCTGCGGACACCTGACCAACATATTTTACAATCTCGTCATATGAGCTTGCATCTGTTCCGAGTTCTTCTGTCCATCTGTATCCAGTATATTGTGTACTTGTTGATGGATCAGCCCAACGAACTGCACCTGTTTCTTTCAACCATTTCCAGAATACACGTTCAGAAACTGTCGCTGTTAAAGCAGGGTTGTATGTAGATTGATTTAATAGATTTGCTTCGAGGTTGAGAGCATAGTTCTGAAATGACTCGGCGATGAGTACGCGCCCGTCTTTAACAGATGTGCTGTTTCTCTCGTATTCCCAAGCACCAGGAATGTTTCTAACGTTAAATGTATTCACACTACCATCAGATTCTGCAATGCTAGGAATATTCAATAGAGCAAAATGAGAGATCTTAACAAGATTGTTTCTTTCATTAATGTTCAAACCAATATCTTCTACAGCAGAACTAAACGTGTAAATCGTTCCGCCATTGGCTCTCATTCTCTTTACAAACGGTGTAATTCTATTATTACTCATATTTTAAGTTAATTTTTATATTTATCTACTATAAATTAAACAGTCCCTGGTTCATCATCTGTTGGGCGAGGCTATATAAGAGGCATGACAGCCAAAGCATTTTCTATATCATCCCAATAATCAGATTCAATATACCCTGTAAAATAATTTATCAAAGAAATTCCACTATATACAATTGAAGGATCAGCAGTTACAATCATCGTATTTAGATCCCACATTAATCTATATGTTTTAGTTAAATTTATCATTATGGATAATTTATTGTTATAACTAATGACTTTCCTGCCCCATCAAATATACTTTCTAAATTAACAATGTCTGAATTTGAACTTCCATCAGTTGGCGGCATATTTGTACCCCCACTTGTATTTATTGTTAACGAACTTGTTGGAGTATTTGAAGAAAACCAAGCATTCATTTTACTGAAAATATCATCCACGGTGAACAGTCCAAGGGAACAGTCATTTACATAAAAAGTGGTAAAATCATCATTAAATGTTGGGAATAATATCTCTTGGAGATTTGGATTTGTGCTTGTATTAAAAATTCCTCCAATGTTTGCTAATCCAGACACGTCCAATGTTCCGGTTAAATCACTTGTTTGCATTTCCATCTGAGTAAACGCCTCAGTAGAAGTTGGAAAGGCTATTGAAGTCAAATTTGGACTGCCAGAAGAATAAAATCTACCTCTCAAACTTGTAAATCCAGACACATCTATTGTGGGTACTGCCGTACCACTCATCCAAACCTGGATTAGATTTGAATTAGCCGGAAATTTAACCGATGTTAAATTGCTGTTGCTTGTTAAAAGTATGGACCCACCTACATTTGGAACAGCTGTTAAATCCAATTCTCCCGTTAAATCACAAAGGGCAAACGTAAATGATGAAAATGTCTGTGATGTGGTTGGCGGAAGGGTTAGAGTTTTTAAACTGGGACAGCCATAAAAATAAAAATATCCACCAAGGTTTGTTAATCCAGAAACATCTAAAGCCTGTAATTGATCACAATCATTTCCAACGAGTTGGGTAATCACTTTATCACAAGCCGGAATCCTAACCTCTGTTAGATTTGGGTTGTCCTGGAAATAAATTGCTGGTGCCAAGTGTTCTCCGGCAGGGGTTAAATCCAACACGCCAGTCAAATCACAAATGCCGAGTGCCAATGTTGTATAATGGGTTGAAGTTTCTGGAAATAATATTTGGGTTAGATTAGAATTACCATTGACTCCAAAATAACCTCCGAGATTTGTCAATCCAGACACATCTAACACACCGGTAATGTTGCATCCAACAGCATCATATCGCGAAAAAACAGCATCCGATGTAGGATTTAATACCTCGGTGATTCCAGTATTTGTGCCAAATCTTACGTACCCTCCAAGATTTTGTAAAGGTCGAAAATCTACTGTCCCCGTAAAGTTTGTGTTATAAAAGGATACATTTGACCATGCGCCAGAAGATTCTGGGAATGTTATCATATTTAGGCTGGGACAATTATACGCAATAAAAGTGTCTTCCATGATTAGACCCGATAAATCTATAGTTTGAAGACCCGTTTGTTGAATGTAAAAATCAGTAAACGTTTGTGTTGATGATGGCAATAACAGATTTTCTAGTTGTGTATTTCCCCCAACATAAAAATATCCGCCGAGTCCACTTAAATTTGAAACGTCTATTGTTGTCATCCCGCTTCCGTTCATCTGTAAATAAGAGATAGAAGCACTGGTATCTGGGAATAAAACCTCCGTTAAATTAGAATTAGCACCTAAGAAAATCGTTCCATTTAAACCCGTTAATGGTGTAAGATCAAGGGTACCAGTTAAATCGCAAACATCAGCTCTATAAAATGAAAAATTTGTCGAAGATGATGGATTTATGATCGAAGTCATTTCTCTGTTACTATTTACGGTTAGTTGTGTAAGCCCAGTTAGTTCGCTTAAATCAAGTGTTCCTACTATGTTATCACTTGCTATGTTAAGGGAAGTTACACTCGGTACTGATGGAACGGTACCAAGATATACATTTACTTCTTTATTACCATCTGAGGCGTATGTATGATTTACTGTATTAGTATTGACTATGCTTCCGTCACCTAAATTCCATTCGGCGGTTCCGCTAAGTACGTCAATTCCTGGATCAAAAGTAAGAGTAGATGCGTTTGTTGTAAACACAAGGAAACCGGGAAGCGTAACGGTATCGTCATAAACCAGAGGCTGATAATTAAATGTTATTGGTTGTCCACCAGATATGAGTATTTTTCCTTCCATTTATGCTATTGAGTAAGTCGTTCCTCCGAATTCTTTGACAACCCATTTTGGACCAATAGAATTGTCGTATGCAACGGTAATTAGTTTCATCCACGCAATACTTGCGTCTGCACCGGGTATTGTTAAATTCACTGATCCACCAACTGAGGATTCAAGCATAAGTGTATACGGCGATACGGTGTTTATGCTCGCATCAAACAACACGCTAAATTCTTGGCCGAGGTTGTCATTCTGAAACCCATATGAGGCGTCATTTGTTATTTTTACATACGGTGTTTCAATGTCTACCCATTGGTGTGTTGATGGTTCAAATGGCCAAATAAGATTCGTAGATGAATCAGATGAAGCTGCCCTAGTCCCGGTAGATACATCGTTATAGAATGTTACAAAATCAGCATCCGCAGTTGTATAGTTTTCATACAAATTTGTGTATTGGCTTTTAACCGTTAGGTTATCTACAACGGCTGTAACAAATTCACCCCTTGCACCCTTAACGAGGCCGGTGGTCTGCAACGGAACCTTTAAAATACCTACACTGCCATCGTAAAAAATGTCAATATACGATTTAAACGAGGAGAAGTTATTGTTAAGAATTTTAGGTATCTCGGGTATCGGTGTATTAAGATACAATTTGGTCCAATTCATAATTATCGATTTTATTTTATATATCTTTATGTTAGAAAAACAGTCTGGAGCACATTTATATATAGACTATATGTTAAACGTCTTAAACTAAAATAAAATGAATAAAGATTTCAATGTCGAAGATTTCGATTGGTCGCAATATGATGATAAGTACAAAGGTGGAAATAGACTAATAGGAAATCCCAAAATTAAAGGACAAACCAATAAAGATATTTGCTATTCAAGAGAGCCCTACGCTCAGCAGATGTTTAACTTACTTTCCGATTCCAAAGTTGTCAATAAAGATTTAGAAAAAGGTGATTGCGTTACTGTTACTAACATTATTAATGTTTTTAATGGTAAGATGACGATTGAATTGTTGGGCGGGTTAAACGTGGATATTGATCTTGCGAGAGAGAAAAGATTCCTACAAATATTTGGTTATAATACAGTTGATGAGTTCATTGATGTACTCCAAAAACCCGATTATGTTACTAAGTTCCTTAATCAAGGCTTAATAGCATACGTAATTGAATCATCTCCAACACTTAAGATATCCCTATGGCAAGGATACCTGAAGAAGATTAGAGAAGAATTCATGGAAGAAATTAATGCTCCATCACAGGCATACATGGCCAAGGTTTATAAAACAAGTAAAGGAGGATTTTTCGTCGAAGTTCAAGGCGTTGATGCATTCTTACCGGGATCCCTTGCGGCTCCCAACAAAATACTCGATTTCGAATCCTACCTAGGAAAAGAAATCATAGTCATGATTGAGGACTATTTACAGGACATGAATTCGTTCATTGTTTCCCATAAGAAATACATTGAACACGTTCTCCCGAATAAGATCAAGGAACTCGACTTAGATGCCGAATACACTGGACACGTAACAGGAGCTTCCAAATATGGAATCTTTATCGAATTCAATGAGATATTCACCGGTCTTTTACATAACTCCAAGATGAAAGAGGAAACGATGATTAAATTCAGGGCAAGGGAATACAAACCCGGAATGGAAATCAAGTTCTTCATAAATGAGATAACGAAGGACAATCGCATTATCATGACCGAAGAAAGCCCCATAGAAAAACGAGCAAAGTTTCAGCAGTTCATTGATGAATACAAAGATAAAATATTCATCGGAGAAGTGGCTGCAATCATGAACTTTGGTATCATTGTAAATGTCGGAGAGCTTTCTGGATTGATTCCAAACAAGGAATTCAGAAAGAAAAAAATAGCAATGAAGAACTTTGTTACGGGAGACCAACTACAAATACAGTTCGCAGACTTCAAGGACGATAAACTGGTGTTCGATTTACACACTGAAGAAAAAGAAGAAGGAGCTTAAGCTCCTTTTTTCTTTTGAATAAATAAAATAAATGCTTATTTTATGAGGGCTCAGTTTATTTCAGAAGCTTTAGAAGACATACTCAAACCAAAATCTGAAGAGGAATTAAAGGCTGCCATGAAAACCATGGAGGTCAATAAGCTTTTTAAGACAAGCGTTGAGAAAGGTAACATGCAGGGTGTACTAACTGCGCTAAAACGTGGAGCGTTCAAGTCATTAAGTTCACATGAGTATGTATCCAGTACAATAATGAGTTTACATAATTACATCATGAAATACCGAAATGAGATGTTAGATGTTCCATCTCAGAAATTTCTTGATACACTACTCAAAAGGGCGGCCCAAAATGGATTTACTGAATTTTTAAGATATGCCGTTGAAAAGGGAGGTAATGTTAATTCGAAGGATTCATTTGGAAGCACGCCTCTATATTATGCAGCTAAATACCAACACTATGATGCTGTGAAATTCTTGGTTGAAAAGAGGGCTAACATAGATGTAAAAAACAAAGCGGGAATGAGCATTCTTGAGGCAAGCATAAGTCCAAGTTTGGCAAATTCGGCTCCACCTTTCGATAAAAGAATTTTTATTTATTTTGCTGAACAAGGCGCAGAAGTTACTCAAAACATTTTTAATAGACTCATTCAAAAATACAATTCGCTTTTAGATGAAATGATTGCATCTTTTGATCCCAGAAACAGAAAAGACGAAATGGTTTTAAGAATGTTGTTTACTGGTTCAATAAGAAATTTAAAAACTGCATACAAAGCATGGGGTGGATTCGATCCAAACAAAAAAATAGGATCAACAGGAAAAACGATGGCCGAATTTTTAGATTTTAGATATAATAGCCATAATAAGTCTCCTATAGGAAAATTAAAATATCTGATGAGCCTTGGTGCAAAAATAACTCCAAAAGTCATTGATAATCTCCGTGATGCCGAAAAAGATTCAATAGATCACGTGAAAAAATATCCTACTTGGGGTGCAGAAGAACGTCGAACGCTATTAAACCAAATAGATAAATTACTCGCAAATTTACAAGTGGATGAAAGCATGGGTAATGTTTTACGTCCCAAAGCTAATCAACAAATCATAAGTGACATTGCGCAAGAAATTGAACTTGATTTATTGAGTGATGGGGTTAGTTTTTTTGAACACGTTGATCCACGATTATCCGGGAAATGGTATGTTGGAACCCCAAGCTGGAACATCAGTAATGCATTCGATAACTATCACGAAGAATTTGGGCCAGGTTATTATGTTATGTCGAGATTGATAACTGAAGATAACATACCCATGGAGCATGCATTTCCCGAAAATAGGATGGTTGCGCAAGGAACCATTCAGTATTTGATACCGCAAACACAAGTTAATAATTTAATAAAGGAATTAGTTTCGTTAGTAATGACAGGGCAACTCGGAAGAGGATTCCACATAAAATATTTTAAACCAGATGAGACCAAAAACGTACAGCGTTAAAGAAGTTTATGATTCAACTTACCTTGGATTTACTTTTGAATTTTATTGTTCAAAGAGATCTTCATTCATAGTTGAGGATTTTCAAAAGATAACAGGTAAAAATGTTGTTCTTACGGATGAAACTACGATAGAACCGACATACACATCAGCGATCCTTATGAAGGAGTATGATGGAGAAAGACCTCGTTACCAATTCAAGGTGGCAGCACAGCCCTACAAAGATGTGCCCACATTCTTAAACACAATGTTGTTCTGGATAAACGAGAGTGCGACCTTGGATTACTCAACACTCCTAAAAACTAAGTTGTTTTATAATTTCAATTCGTTGAATACTCTTCAATCCATTTCAAACATGGACGTAGGCAAGATGGTTCTTAAGATGGATGAAAGTTTCTTACACGAGAGATTCCCGGAGATTTCGGAATCTCCTTTTTCAATGTCAATAAAGAAACTCGTTCCATTTAACATGTCAGTGAATGCATCGCAACTTGTAAACCTTAAGACGAGTTTTAAGATGCCCGTTGCTGAATATTACGGTGTTGATTTTACCGCTCAAACGAGAGGAGAACTTACGTTCAACTACATTGGAGGCCCAGAATATTCAGACAGAGTAAAAGAAGTTTATGAAGTTCTTGAATACTACATCTTCACTACATATCAAGTCCTTAATGAAGCTAATTACACACCAACCATGATGGAAGAGCTAAACAAGTTAACGGAAGAGTACCGTAAGTTTAGAAGGTGTTATTATTCTGCCGATAAATTCATGGAGAATTACAAAGACATTACCGTTTACATTGATTTGAACAAGGGCCCTGCACTCGTAGAGGCTCACTGGTTTCAGATAAGAGACATCCTTGCCAAACTGATTTTAGAAAGTAATGTCAAACAATGTAAGTTTAACTTAGATACAGAAACTGGGGATTATCAGATAAAAGATGCAATCATGGAAAACTCCGTTATAAATGGTTTTCAAATAGTGAACTCAAACGTGAGTGGCGTATTGGAAAGGTGTCACTTCTGGAAAACTAAGATCAATAACTCAAGGGTGATTTATTCGACCTTTGTAAACAGAAACGAAATAAACGAATCCTACATCGAAAACACAAGAGCGGATAAGACCAACAAGATAAACGAATCATATATTGTTAACTCAGGGGAGATCATCAACTGTGAAGTAACGGACAGTGTTATTAAAAACGCAGGCATTGGAGACAAAGCAAAATTGGATGAAAATTGTTTGGTCATAAATCCAAGACAGGAAGTCTCTCAGAAATCTTCTGCGATTGATGTAAAAGAGATACGAGATTATAAATGGATAAAAACTTTGAGAGATCCTGGTTACAAGGATGAGGGGTTTGCAAACGAATATAAGGACAATGAATGAGAATACGAGTAAGACCAAAGCTTCTTAAGGTAATAACCTTTGGATGGGCCGCAGCAATAACGCTATGGCCATTTGGTATTTACTTGGCCAAAGATAGATATTTAAACAACAAAGAGCTAATCAATCATGAGTCTATACACTGGAAACAACAAATTGAGATGATTGGGATATTTTTCTATCTGTGGTACCTTTTAGAATGGATAGTTAAGATATTTATGTATGGAAAAGGGGCATACAATAACCTTTCGTTTGAAAGAGAAGCGAATGCTCACGAAGATAACTTAAATTATTTAGCAACTCGTAAGAGATATGCATGGTTGAAATATTTATGAAAGCGAAATTTATAAACGAATCCATTGAGGGAATATTAAAACCTAAAAATGAAACCGATATTTCTAGAGAATTAAGAAATATGTCTCGTTCAGATTTATATTATACGATAGAAGAATTGTGGAAGATGGATAAAGATGATAAAAATTGGTGGATATTTTTAGATGAATTTGCTGATCAATTAGGAGAAGAAAAATTTGATCAAGTATTGAACAAAACAATGATTCGAAAAATTAACGAATAATAATGACTAAAGCAGAATTAATAAAAGAGGTTCAAGATGCCTTAACGGCTAGCTGTGCGTTGCCATACTCGCCGCCTGATGCTGAAATCGATCGTATCATCAATGTAGAGATGAAGTGGTTGTACCGTGAATATAGAACATTGTGGCAGGATCAAATTTATCTATTAAATAAGAGATTTTACCAAACACCGGAGTGGAGAGCTACACGTACTTTCCAATTACCAGAGTGTGTGGTTGGAATCAAACAAGTAACTGAAAACACTTCAGGAAGTAGGGTTTTTGGTATAAACGACCCCGATCTTAACTTTGACAGACTCATGGCGTCTGATCTTTACCTTACTCCGCTTTCTTCTGATCAGATAACATACAGAACCATTCAGTGGTCATTTTGGGATCTCGCGAGAGCATTCAACCTAAGAGATATAAACCACAGTTTCAACCTCAACACAAGACGTCTTGTGATCACCGGTAGGGATCCAGTGGATTCTTTATTCATTCTTGCAATGGTAAGTATTCCTGATGAAAATTCATATGACGATCCATTGGTACTTAAGTGGATGATTGCGCAGGGAAAGAGATCTTTAGCAAGAATCCTTGGAGCGTTTAACTATCAGTTATTGGGTAACGTAACCATCAACTTTGAACAATATAGAACTGAAGGTAACGAAGAACTTGCAGAACTGAAAGAGAAAATTAAAACAGACGATGTTCCAGATTGGTTCATTATGTTCCAGTAATATGAAAGCTAAGTTAGTAAACGAAAATATAACCAACATCCTTAAGGGAAAATCAATAGACAATTTTTTAGAACACCTAATGGATGGATGGAATTTAGGAATTAAGCGCAGATTGGTACTTAGAATTTATGGTGAAGATTATGACAAAATATTAAAGGATTTTTTAAAATACGGCGCTTCTCCAAAAGATGTTTTCAATGATGCCATAAAAATACACTCAATGGAATCGTTTGGTGGAAACAGCTCGTTTGAAAGATCTCTTGAAGAGATGATAATGAATAACAAAGAAAAAATTACAAGCAAAATGATAAAGGAACTCGATGATGAGTGGACCGAATATGAAAATAGATGGGGATAAATGAAAGCAAAATTTGTAAATGAAGCGATGAGTGACATTTTGCGTCCAAAGGATATTGGCGACGATCTCGTTGAAAATTCATTGTTATCGGCATGGCACAGAGAAGATATTGAAGAGGTTTTAAGAGATTCATTTGATCCTGACGATTATGAAGATGTTACAGAATTATTCATAGAATTTATTTCTAGTGATGCGCTTTTGGGATCAGCCCTTGAGGTTTATCTTCCGCAAGAGCAAAGACAAAAATTGTTCGATCTTTATAAGCAAGGATATGACATTGCAACGTATATTTTAGATGATGGTGGGCCGATTGCCTTTGATCCAAACGATGTATTACCAGAAGGATGGGAACTTTTCTGGCACGAAGATAACATAGATCAAGGAGAGTTAATATTTGTTAAAAAACCATGAAAGCTAAGCTTGTAAATGAAAATATAAACGATGTGTTAAAACCAAAGAATATGGTGGGTAAAAAATTCTACCTTAGTAATTTTTCTTTACCTTATCCTGCATTTGTTTTTGAGATAATAGGCATGGGTCCTGCCAAAGAGTACAAGGATCACACAGGTACTGGAATTGGCATGGATCCTACTCCTGATAAAATTCTCTTCGAGTGTAAAGTTGTCACAAATGAACACTTGAACGAAGGACCAGCATTCTATAAGCTAGACGCCGGAGAACGATTTATTATAGATGCAGAAGACATGAATTATTACGAGTGTAAAGAACTTGATGATGAAGTACTTGCTGTTTTAGATCAAGAAATTGAAAAGCTTCAAATGAAAGAAGCATATTACAGAAAATTGATAAATGAAAGCTAAGTTTGTACATAAAATTCTTGAGGGTGTAGGCGATAAGTACGCTGAGAATAAGTGGGGGATTACTGATCCGGACAGAAAATTTGAGGAAGAATATAGAAAATTTCGCCTAAGAAAGTTTGGAAATGTAGTGGCAGAAACCATGGGATATCCCGTAGTAAAAAATCCAGAAACCCTGGACTTGTTTCCTCCAGGATCACGAGGACTGGTGATGAGAAACGGCGACCTTCTGTTGGTTCCAGATGCTCATAACGTTATTCACCCCGATATCATAGAAGCCCTAAACAAAGAAGGCATACTCAAGGGAGCAAGCTTATTTAAGTGGGAAAATGTACCTCAATATCCCCCAAAAGAATTCATCGCTATTCAACGAGTGTGGAATAAGAACGGATTTGGGATCAGTGAATCATACACCATACCAAAAAGAAGACACGCAGAAGAAAGGGCAGAAGTAATGGATTTGTTTGAACCTTTTATAAATGCGGCAAACGGAAAAAACAGACAGTACTCGTTCCTAAATGATAACGTATTCAGTCTCATAAAACACATGTTGTCAGCAGAAGAAAAAGAACACTTTAGAAGATGGGCCTAGTAAGAGAAGCCATAGGAGACGTATTAAAACCTAAATCCGAGGAGGATATCAAGCGTAGCATGCAATCCATGGATAGCGATGATTTGTATTCTCAGTGGTACTCTACACGCAACCCACATTTTTTATACGCATTTTTAGATAGATCAGACGCCCAAAATATGATAGAAGATGAAGATCTTGCAGATATAAGTAATACTTTTCCAGACATTCGTAAAAAAATATTTACATGGATAGTACAAGCGATAGGCACAAAGTTTAATGATTATTACATTACAAAAACAAAAGGATACAACTTTAATTTTGTTGATTGGGCTTATCTGGTAGAATTTCTTAGAACAACCGACATTGGTGAAGATAACGTTGAAAAAATCCTTTCTGGTGATGCGTTTAATTTATTTGATGGTGCAGATCACATAGATAGTATTTCTGAAAATATGGGCGGATATTGGCATTACGTTAGTGACGGAGATGAATTGAAGGAAATGATGGAAAAAGAAGCTGACGATCCATCCGTTCTTGAAGACGTGGACGGTATAGTCAATCTCTTAGAGTTTCTTGGAGAGAACCAAGATGATTTTCCAGAGGTAGCCCAAGCAGTTAAAAATGCCATGCACGAAACCGAGGCCCTTGCCGATGAAGACGCTGCATATAGAGGAATCACCGACAAAATTAAAAAGGAACTGTTTGGAGGTAATACGCCGCAATGGAAGAACGACAAATTCGCTGTTCCCGTTTCAGAAGATAATATCATAACCATATTTCAAATACAACAAGGCGTTGATGATAAAATAGACATAAACCCTCCACAATATGGATGGAGTGGAGATGTTGCAAATTATGAGGAAACATTTCTTGATGCACTAAGCAATCAATTCGATAATATTGATATAAATGAAGCTGCCAAAGCTTCTGATTTTCTTAAGCCAAAATCAGAAAAAGACGTTACTGATGCATTCCATGACCTAAATATAGCAAAACAAGTAGAATTAATAAATGATGATGAACGAAAAGGGACTGTCTTTCCAAAGAAAGATTGGCCTTTATTAATGAGAATAAAGGAGGACATGAAACATGACGAGACCTTTGATAAGTTCTTTCGTGTTACCTCTGCTGAACCATTAACGTATTCTGTCCACCAACACGATATTTCTTACATAGGTTCGTATTTCAGGGTTTATGCTCGTCAACTTCAATCCATACCACACATATTTGTAGAACAGTTAAATGAAAATCCCGATCACATACGAGCATATATTAAAACCGATGACAATGTCCGTGGTAAATTAGTCAAAATAAAAACATTCAAAGAATTTTGGGATTGGATGATGAAGGCTGGATACAAAACGTATATAAACGAAGGGATATCAAACATATTAAAACCAAAATCCACCGAAGATTTACTAAAATCATTTAAAGAGCTTTCAGTATCATCCCAAGCAGAATGGATTTTAGATAATGTTTTATATACTAAAGATAGTGTTATATCAATTGAACATTGGCCACTTATATTACAAATAAAGGAAGGATTAAAACACAATAACGAATTCACAAATCGATATGAGATGACTTCAATATCTAATCGGGATCCATTCACTGAATTATACGTTTTGCCATTGAATGGAGAAATTCAATTTAAAATATACTCAAAAACTCCCACCGCTTTATCTAATCATATCCAGGTATCTCAATATGATTCGGAGCCTCATAATATTCGCGTGTACGACATAGACAAATATGATACAACAAAAGAAGAAATTATTGAAGATTATCGTGGATTTATTAAATGGTTCAATGATGATTACCTTCATAAATGGGGCCTTATTCCAATAGCTGAAAGCATCAAAGATGTTTTAAAACCGAAGGATTTTAAAGTGACAAATGAATCAATCATTGATAAGTGGGAAGAAAAACAAGAGGAAATGCCCCAAAGAGAATACAAAGAGGCGGTGCAAAGAATAGTTGATACGTATACAAAAAAAGGTGTTTATAATTTTAATGCGGAGGCTATCAAATATTACGTTATAAGAGAAATAAAAAAAGGAAGAGATCCAGAAGATTTAAGCTGGGTGGGATACGAAAATTCTATATATGGAAGGCGTGGTTAGTATCATATTGATGATTTTAGCGGGCATGTTCAATGCCGCAATGGACGTGCTCAAAGTACGTTTCAAAACTTCAATCTTTCAATATTGGAAAGGTCAACAGTGGATAAATCCCTCATTATCATGGACAAACAAATGGAAGCCGGTTACCAAGTTTGGAGATCTTATCATGTCTACTGTACTCGTATGGGTCACCGACATGTGGCACTTCGTTAAAATGTTGATGCTTGCTTGTATATCAATGGCAATCGTATTCTATCAACCGATATTCGGAATATGGGATGCTTTCATCTTATATTTCGCCTTCACGGCAACCTTCGAATTGTTCTTCTCTAAAATTTTTGTGAAATCTTAACAAAAATTAACACCCAAAGTCGAAAAAAAGAATTAATTTTGTTGGTGTATCACAAAAGGAACCTTTTGTCCTACCGCTCCGGGCTCACCAATAAAGTTAATTCGTTTATTCAACTTTGGATAGTGACATTTGTGCATGAGTTAAGTCTAAAATACGACAAATTGTCATTAAGTAAAAAAGAGGAGCTTAGTGCTCCTCTTTTCTTTTATTGTTTTGGCCAATATGTAAGGTATTCTGAAATGTCTCGTTCAGGTTGTGATGGGACTTTTCCGATTGGCGTTTCAGATGTACTCGTTCCAGTAAGATAGAATACTTCCATTCCATCAACTAGTGCAGCACAATCTCCAGGAGTTGCGTATGATGAATCACCGCCTCCCTGGAAAGTATTCCAAGTAATTACACTAAGCATGATGTCTGATTTCTCTCGGGTTGAAATATGATTCCAGGTATAATCTAAAACACCATTTACAAAGATTTCCATGAGGCCATCTTTTGACCAAGCACTTGATTGAACAAGTCTTATTGTGATATTAGTCCACTTTCCAGTTTCAAGTTTTGATGGGATAACAGGACCTCGACCATATTGATATTCAAAATCTTCATGGAAATAGCAATAGTATTTCATTTTTCCTTCAGGTTGCCACATCATTAATGCAAATGTACCTTCATCTTCTTGTGGGCCAACTAACCCTGTTGGACCTGGGATAGAGGCGAAACCTGGCATTTTCCCGCCATTACCCCATTCAAATCCATCTTCAAAGAATATATTATATGAAAGATATAGTTCATCCCACCCGGAATCTTTACTCATAACGGAATAGATGTTTACTCCGGTTCCATTACCTTCATTTCCTCCGGTTTCCCATGCTAATCCAACACCCCAATGACCAGGGCCATAAGAGTTTTTCATTACTTTCTTGCCATCTTTTTCTATTATAGAAACATAATCATTTGGATCCACGTAAGAATCTCTGCCATTCTTATAAGTTTCCCAAGGGAAGTCTTTTTTAATTTGTTCAACACTATACGGAGTTTGTATAGGCGTATTTACGAAATTCTGAGTCCAGACTGTAGTTTTATTTGCTGGTTCTGGAGTTGGTGGTTCGATTGGTGGTTCGATTGGTCCAGTTGAGGGTTCTGGTTCGATAGGTGGTTCAATTGGTGGTAATTCTGTAGAAGAGTCCTTTAAACTAAAGGTGATAGTTCCATTGATATGGATTTCAAGCGCACTAAGCATTTCTTTGAATGCTTCTAATTTCAAGGTATCCATTGTTTAAGTTACGTCATTATTTTCCGTATAAATTATTTTAGTTTGTTTATATATTAAAAAAGAGGAGCTCTAAGCTCCTCTTTTCTAATTAGTTTTAGGCCAATTTGGCAATGCGAACGTAATGTCTCGCCCATCCGGTGATGGGATTCCATTAGTTTCAACAATTTCAAATAGTGTTACATCATCCAATTTAATCCATTGGTCTTTAGATGGTGCCCAATCCTGGGTGTTGCCACCAAAGAAATGCGTCATTGCCATTTCTTCAATTTTAACACTCATGTCTGATCTCAATCTCATATTATCAACCCGCTTAACAAACTTTCCATCGATGAAGGCTTCAAGGAATCCATCGTCTTTGTCTGCTGCAGAGTTTAATACTATGCGTTGAGTTAAATTGTGCCATACTTCATGATCATAATAGAAACTAAATGTCTCACCAGTTTCTGGATCAGGGTATCTTCCAAAATGCTGCCCGTAAGGTTCTGTTCTATCCGGCCAGTAAGTATAGAAGTCTAGGGTGCAATGTTGCTTAAACATCATTCTTGAACTAAAACCGGTGCCTCCTCCGCCAGAAGGAGATGTTCCTCCCATGAGCCCCGGAAGTTTACCTCCAAGGACGGGTTCGAAATACGGACTAAAAATGATGTTGTATGAAAAATAAATTTCATCTCGTTTTTCTTCTTCTGTCATAACCTTATGAAACTGAAATCCATAATCTGGACTTATGTGATCGGCATGAGTTTTAACTCTCATTAATCTAGTTTCATTGTCATCTACAATTTTTACATTGTAAATATCTTTCCATCCTAGACCGTTTGAATACTTACTTGGACCAAAATCTCTTATGGCCTTCGATAATGTATACGCACTGTCTAAGGGGACTTCAGTAAAATCTTGAAGAAAGATCCTATTTATCTCAGGATCAGTTGGTGGGTCAATCGGTGGTTCGATTGGCGGGCCCGTAGAGGGTTCTGGCTCTACTGGGGGGTTTTCATTATCTTTCACATTGAAAGAGAGTGTACCTGATAGGTCAACTTTTATTTCTAGCGACCCAAGCACTTCAGCCAGTGCTTTCTTAAAATCGGCTGCTTCCATATACATATTATATATTAAACTCGCATGAATTGATTAAGATCCCATTTGTTACCATTATCATCTTCAAAATACGTGAATATATCATCGTCATCGTCATCTTCGTCATAATCTTCGTCCTCGTATTCATCATCGATTTCTTTGGATCCATATTCTATTGGTGCAGTCCTGGGGATTGTTTCCCCGGTAAATCTGTATTCTACGCCATCAGCAGAAGGTATTACTTTTAGCTCTATGCCACCCGTATTTGACAATGTCATAACTCCGTCAGGCTGCCAATTATTTTTATAATAATCTTCGACTGCTTGTTGTGCAAACACTGGCGGCGTAACTCCATCAGCATATGCTTGATCACCGCCACTAAACTCGACGTAAGCCTCAAGTCCTGCATCCATAATAATTTTATCAATTTGATTTATAACAATTTCTCCCCATTCATCCCTGCTCATGTTTTTCATTACATCTTGAATCTCTTTTGCTGATTTAGGTTTTAATATATCACCCATGGATTCATTTACCTTACCAAGGTATTCCTTTAGAAAATCATAATCGAAATACACTATGTCAGCTTCATATTTACCCGTATTATTTTTAAAATATTCTATAACGAGTTTATATTCGGAAACATAAACATATGAGCTTTCGGTCCTTGGCTTGTACGGCCCCGGTATGACTACTTTTTCCCTTGTGTATTTTGCATTTATCGTTTCGCCAAATAGGGGATTTATGCTAAATGATTTAAGGTTGTATGCATTGATTAAAATATCACTCATTTTTTCAGAGTTAGCATAACCCTTAGCTTGAAAATAATAAAATTCTGGTCCAGCATCGACCTTTTTTGGAAAATTTTTATTGAATTCTGCCTGTAAAACTCTACCCTTTCCTGAATTTACCCACCCATCCGGATTGTATTTAAAAATTCTTCTGGTTTCTATCTGATTATCTATATAAGAAACAACCTCTTTGAATGTTTCCTTCTTATCTTTGGGCCTTAATACATCGGTTATGGATTCTCGTACAAGCTTCATTATAACGATTTTATTTATATATTTAGAGGGTTTTTGAGGAATTAAATATATAAAATAAAACTACTGAATGATTCAGGATATTTACATTAGAAGTCCACGAGATCCCAATTATGTTTATGGAGTTTTACAACACTCGGACCCTATTGAGAGCATCATTGCAAAGATACGAATGATGTTTGGAACCACTCAAGGACAAGTGCTTGGAGACTTAAATTTTGGTGTGGGTTTAGAGGATTTGGTGTTCCAAACTCGAATAAACAAAATGGAACTTGAAGAAAAGATAAAGACACAGATAATGCAATACATTGATGAATCTGCGAAGTACAAAATTGAACCACGCGTATCATTTGGAAAGGAAGAGGGATACGACTATGCAGTGGTAGATATATTCATTAACGATTTGAAGGTAATTGGAATCTTAGTACAGTAAATGGAAGCTAGAAAAGTATATGAAGCATTGGAGGATATTCTTGTTCCAAGAGAAAGATCAGAAATTGAAAAAGATTTAAGCGGAATGTCTTTAGGGCAGAAATATGAATTGTGGCTTGATGGAAAATTAGATGTAAAATTCCAACCATTGATTTCTAAATTTTATGATAGGATGATTGGTTTTCTTGGTAAAAACCTAGGAATAGGCACGGCAAGAACCGTCCACCGTCAATCCGACGGAATAGTATTTAATATTTCTTTAAAGAACAGATTTACAATGCAAGTTACACAATACGAAGATGAACCAAAAGATCTGCATATCGGCATTTATAATTCTAATAATGATAGAATTCATCAAGAATGGATTAATTCATTTAAGCGATTAAAGGAAATGGTTAAAGAAGCAAATGCAAAGGTTTATGAGAATTTGATTTCAAATTGGGAAGAAAGATCTGAACCAGAAACAAATAAACTCGTTAAAATATACAAAGGAATATGGGACATTTTAAACGCGGACCCGAATACATACGAACCATTTTCCGATTGGGCAATTGGATTGATTAATCCTGGCAAATATCAAACCCAGATGATGGACCTCTATTACAAGTATTATTTAAAGTTCTACGACCAAGGACCATACCAAATAGAAGATCTTTTTAATGTATGGGGACACAAACCAACAAACCAAAGTGCAAAAGAAACGATTGATCAAATGAAAAGCTTTTTGGATCAATATATGCAAGAAATAGGAATTAGAAAATTAATTTAAAATATGGCAACAAATAAAGTAACCTTTGATTTTTTCAAAACATCTAGAATTAGATATTCTGAACTTTATCAAGACGCTATAAATTTTGTAAAGGCTACATACGAAGACGTTGGACAGTACTTTACTATGGCTTCACCAATGGGTCAGTTGTTACAGATCACCCTTCACATTGGAAGGATGATTATGTACTACATTGAGGACTCCATTACTGAACTGAACATAAACACCGCTTCAAGACCGGCAAGTGTTAAGGGAGTTGCGTCTTTAACGGGACACAATCCATCAAGAGCGATGGCTGCAAGGGGAGCACTCAGGTTCACTTATAATGGAGCTAAGTTATCCATATACGGAAACACCGTTACCATCCCTAATTACACACAGTTAACCTCTACGATAAACGGACTAACATACACAATAATTCTTCCGGGTGAAGAGTTAAGATTAGACTTAACGGGCATAAATAACTTTGTCAATGTAAACATTGTTCAGGGAAAGATCGAATACCAACAAGCAACCGGAACCGGTGATGCACTTCAGTCATACAACTTCCAAAACAAAAAGGGAGCAGGGATTGATAACTTCTTTGTTAACATATACGTGGACGGAAAACGTTGGGAGAAGAGAAATTCAATACTTGATATGATATACCAAGAGGAATCAGTTATGGTAAAAACTGGAGTAACCGGCGGCATTGATTTATTCTTTGGAAACGGATACCAGGGAAAGATTCCACGATTGGGCGCAACCATACTCGTTGAATACTTACTAACCGATGGAGAACCTGGAAACATTCAAACCCCGTCTTCCCAATCACTCACAAACTGGAAGTTTGACACAAAGGGATACGCCCTTAACGGAGAAGAGGTTGATTTAAACAAGATACTTAAAGTTGCAATCAAAAATGACATAATTTTTGGAACCCTAGAAGAACCTCTCTACCTAACGAGGTTATTGGCTCCTCATATGTCCCGTTCATTCACCCTCGCGAATGCAGATAATTACATTTATTTCTTACGTAAGCTAAACATGTTTACTATAGTCGACGCAATCCCTGGATTTGCCACGTTTGAAGACAGGTTTGCACTCGATAAATACACCAAAGCAAGATCAGTATTTGAGGTACAAACTGAAGAATACAGAAGCCTATTGTCAACCATTGGCGCAAATGCTGATCGATCTATTCAGAAAAAACAAGAGGTTCAGAATGCACAGAACGAAGTTTACAAGTGGCAGGCGATACTTGAAGAACAGAAAAAAGATGATAACACTGTTTATCTGTTCTTGGTTCCAGACGTAAACAAAAGGATCTCAGCAGCGCAGAACTATTACACTTGTTCGTTGAATTCGTTCATTCTAACAGGAAACGAAAAGACAGCAATCCTTGATTTAATAGAGGAAAGCGGGCAAAGGATAATCACAGTGGACAACGCAATCATGACGCTAAAGTATCCTCGCTTTGTGTTGAATCTTTCCTTGGTAATTTATGAAGGATTTGAATTCGATGCCGTAAGAGAAACAATCATATCTAAGACCTCTGAATATTTCTTACAAAACACAAGAAGAGACAGAATTCCACAATCAGATATCGTTAGAATAGTAGAGGATGTTGAAGGGGTTGACTCTGTAACCGCATGGTTTGACGCAGATAAAAACAATCAAACAATCTATCAATCTGGATATGGACTCGATGATTACGGAGATATTCTTTTGGAGAGATACGTTGATGATGCATTTGGAAACAAGGTTCCCGTTAAGGACTTGTATCCATTGATAAGAGGCGGGTTTGAATCCTCAAACGGAGTGAATTATGATGATTCATTGGAGAAGAACAAACTATCGACCGTTAACATAAACCTAAGAGGTATAACGCCGGTTGATTTCAACTCTAAGAATAACAAAACTATTGTGAGCAATTTATAATGAAAGCTAAAAAAGTATACGAGGCAATTGGAGATGTACTTAAACCTAAATCTGATGAAGAAATTGAAAAGGCTTTGGATCTTGAAAAATTAGCTGGTCTTTTATTTTCGATCGATGATGATTATTCAAATGATAAAGACACCGAAGTATATGATTTTAGTATGGCAGGATATGATTTTGGTATGGAGTTAAAAAAACATTATAATGGTAACGTACCACATGATCCTGATGACGGAGATATGATTCACCCATTTATAGTATCTAAAATAGAGGAATTAATAGATGATAATTATCCTGAATGGTCCGACCAAAATATAGATAATTTTTGGGAAGGCATCACAGACGGATGTATGGCATATTAAATAAAAATTGACAAATGGCAGCAAACAATCAAATAACAAACCCCCGTCAAGGTGTACCCGCAAGGTTTACATATACGGTACGTATACCTTATCTGTATCAAGCGAAACACCAGAATGATGAATACAAGAATATGGGTTATGACTATCATGGCCAGATTCTTAAGAAGACCACTTCGGCTGAATTGTGGTCAAACCCGTTGCAAACAAGCATGATGGGACAGATAGAAGCCATGATGACATATGTATTGGAACAGGTTAAAATGATAAAAAAGTGGTACTCTATAGCCCACGATAAAGACTCACTTAACGTTAATTAATGAAAGCGCAATTTATATACGAAGGAATTGAAGATATTTTAAAGGCTAAATCTAGCGATGAAATCAGCGCAAGTATAAAGAACGATCCTGTTGCTATGGCAAAGGTTGACCTCATTAAAGCGTGTATGAAATATTGGAAAAAACAGGGAATCGTATTTGGAAAAGAAATGACCGCCGCCCAGCTACAAAAGCGTGGATGGAAAAATGGTTTTGCTGATAGAATTTGGAATGGGGCAACATTCATCCCATTGTATGCTTTTTTAAGCAAGACACAGTACTCCATTTATAATGAATTGTATGGGCGTATAATGTTGAAAAACGGAACATATTCAGACAACATAAATGCTATTTCATCTATAAGTATAAGCATTGAGTGGGACGACGATATAAGTAATTATATTTTATGAAAATTATAAGAGAAGACATAGGAGATGTATTGAAGCCAAAATCTGACGAGCAGATCAACAAAGATATTGCTGATTTTACGCCAGCAAAATTGCTTAAGTTTGCTATCAGAAACGATGATGCAAAGAGAGCGTTAATGGCAATAAAGAATGGTGCCAACATTCAAGGGCACCAGTACGAAGCCTTGGTAAAATTATTGCCGGATGTAAATTTAATGAAGTATTTAGACGTAGACGGTTTGTTTAAGGTTGGTGTTGAAACTAAAGACTTAAGCAAGATCAAAAGCGCGATTAGAAAAGGCGCCAAGAATTTAGATTACTTAAACGGACAAGCATTGATGGTCGCCATTCATGCGGGAGATACAGGTTTGGTTAAAGCATTATTAAAAGAAATAAACCCGAGAAGAGGTGGACGATTAGAGAATATGTACCCACACTTTGATAACGCACCAATTCGTAAAGCTTCACAGTGGGGAAAAACAGACATAGTTAAACTGCTTCTAAAAGATTGGAGAGTAGATCCCGCTGTAGATGATCACTGGCCATTAAAAGTCGCAATAAAAAATAAAAAATGGGGAGTGGTAGAAGCACTCATAAGCGATGATAGAGTTTTAAAAAAATTAAGTGGAAAAACTTTAAAAGCAGTACTTAGAAAATTGACAAAAATGTTAAATACGTAATATGAGACCACAACTTTGGAAAATATACGATAAGAAAGGTAGCAACCTTAACTTAATGGGTGATTCATACATCAATATGAAATTTACTTCAAACCTAGGAGTGGGAGCAGCAGGCTATGCAATCACCGATCCAAGTGCATTCATTGTAGATACATTCATTTCTAATGGTGGAAAGGATTACACAACATCTGATTCCATTCAGCTTGAATATACTTTTAGCACAGATGGACAGCCCATTGATGTGGATACATCTATATTCGTTGCAGACGTTTCAGTGTTTGATCCCGAGGGAAGAAATGCCCAATCAGTAACAGCAGTTACGATCGATAGTTCTGCTGAATGGATTTATCCCGCTGTTACGTTCGCCGGTGCGTTGTTCCTTGATCCAGTTTCTCAAGGGCTTATTGAAACCGAACACCTTACCATATTTGAGGACGATCCATCCATTGGATATGTTACACCTCACGACACATCCAATGGTTTACTCGTGTTTAGAATGTCAGGTGACGAAACCCAGATAAGTTTGTTTACACTAAATGAATACACGCAAGAGATCCTTTGGACCGATGAAATCATTTATGACGTTAGTTCGTATGTAGTGGGTGGAAGCCTTCAATTAAACATAGGATTTAGATCCAATGTTGAAGGAGTGTTTGAAAGAAGACTCATGGCGTATCACCGCGTTGGTGGGGTTGATTACCCACTGGTGGAATTAGTGATAAACGCTCAATCTATAGGAAAGGATGAAAGGCTCAACACCCTTTTGGATAACTTTGGTTTGTATCACCCAGATTCCTTCCCACAATTATTTAAAGAGGTAGATATAAATGAAGATCTTCCCGATTGGGAGATATTAAACTATAAGGCCAAGCACATGATACTTGAGCATGATCACATCATGCCGTTCATTGGAACGTACAAGGGTTTGATCAACGCAATCAAGTGGCTTGGATACGAAGACATTAAAGTTAAAGAGTGGTTCAGAGACGTTAAGGAAGGTAGAAACCTATCCCTATACGTTCCTTACGATGCAGACGGAAGAAAGAGAACCATCACATATTTCTCAGATGAAGAAAGAAGAAACCTTCAAAAGTTAAACCAGTTATCTCTCGTTTACTGCATAAACAGAGAAACCGGTGAGGTTGATGAATGGGGCAACCCCGAAACTGAGAACTGCTATGAATACAACCTCAACGAGATTTTAATAAAACTATATGCTTTAAAGCAGTGGTTGGAAAAGAACATAATTGGCGTTAACGCTCGTATATGGGATTTAACAGGTGAGGGTGTTTATCTTGAAAGATTCCAGAATTTCCTTTATGGAACCCAAAACATAGGAAGCGATGCGAACTACGTTCAATCACTAACCCCTCAAACCATCAATCCAAATTCAGAATTGGTTACGGGTGATGCAAGCATCCTGCTTACATTAAAGGAATATGAAAACGTAACCATTGAAGATTTACCGTTTCGCGTGATTGATTTTGCGCGTTATGGGTGGGACCCTTCAAATGGATTCTTTTCTCCAGACGAATATTATGATCTAAGTTATGTAGACCCATCTGCGGTATTCATTGGCTCACCGTTTGCCGTCCCGTGGGTGGATCTATATGACATTCAATGGAAGATGACAGTTGACAAGGAATATGCTGGAGTTGTCACAACGCAGTTTGCAACCAATCCCCTTTTAATAAGAGATAATGAAATAAAATTCTATAATTATTTCGATACGTCTACACTTTTCTTGGATGTGTCTGCAAACATTGATGTAACTATCGAAAAAGGAACTCTTAGAGATCCTTCAATAGACATATGGGAAGATTCTATTGCGTATTCAATATACCCAAATTTTTACATATACATGGATTCTTCTACATATAAAACATTTACGTATGATGGATCTTATGCAGTGTTGGACGGATCTGGAACCATCTATAATGATACTTCCGTTTATACTTACAATGCAACTACATTAAATCCAGTTTACTTTTTAGTGGACGGATCAGTATTTATAGGGGGTGATGCAAGTACAATCATTCAATCACCAATACAGAATGGATACACTTTAGAATCATCAACTGGAGAATTGTGGCAATTCCCAAGCGAATTTTCTTTACAAACGAGTACCAGTCCAAAATTAATGTATGCGTTTGATGATAATTATTTGGCTCCCTTATTGTCAATTGAAGGATACAAGTGGAGCTACCAAAGTTCGTTCTACGATCTTGAAAGGAATTATTTTCTTGATATTGAAGATGGTAAAATTAGAATGATTGATGATGCAGCGAAGGAAATAATAGTTAATGGATTATTAGATTTTGACGGGATTAATGATTCTGTTCGTGTTTACCCACAACCCGATATATCAGGAGAAAAAACTATTTCATTTGATATATTCTTTGAATCCTATACAGCTACAACTGATGTGTTTATAATATTTTCGTGTGGAGCTGATAACACTGATTATTTAATGATCTCATATAGACCTGCGGTAGAACAATTATTTGTGGCTGCTAAGCGTACTAATGGAATGTCTTCATATGATATAAGCCATCTTATAGATCAACACGTCGTAATAGAAATTCAAAAAGAAACAGGAAACATATCTAGTGTAAAAGCAAACGGAGAAGAATTATCAGTAATTTCATCAGGTTTAACAGGACCATTTGCCACATCTGAAACATACTTTGGATATCATCCGGCATATGTTCCGAGCCCGTGGAAATATTTGAATCATGCATTAATATGGGACCTTGAAATAAAAGATCAAAATCATTGGGCTGGCTATCCAAATGGAAATACTAATACTGCATGGATTGATACAATAAGCGGATTTGATGGAACAGTTTTGGGATCACCAACAACAATAGATTCATCATATTTAAACCCAAACTATGGATCAAGTGAAGTAGATTATATTAATTTCAATTATGATACTTCATTGGATGAACAAAAGATATCCTTGGTCGTCTCTTATACATCCCCACGTATGCCAATATTTACATACGATCCATCTGATGCATCTACATTATATTATACGGGTGGAGACGCAAGTTCCATCGTATTGATAGATGATAACTCAATTTATAAAATGGACGTAAACCACGCAGGAAATTATGAAATAGAAATTTATGGGTGGAACGGGCAAAACAACCTCTTCTTTAATTTTGATAGGGATGGATATGATGTGTGGCAAAAGTTTCCAACAATCAATGCATACATTGATACATCGTGTGCAAGAAACATCGTGATGTCATGCACAAGCACATATTTAGCGCCACTTGAGGTGAGATCAATCATTGACTTATACCCGATATTTGATAGGATAATTCCTTTACAGGGGCTTTCGCTAGAATACGATACACAAGGTATGCCTTATCTAAATATACCTTCAATTACGTATTTTCAAGATCTTCCTGATGCAGGTTCTATAAGTCGTTATTATAACATGACAGAAAGAATCACTGATATTTCAGGAACCACAATTACAATAGACAAAGATTTCCAGAGTTTCTATACAGGAGATGAAATAAACATAGTTCAGTTTGATAAGGGTGACTATTCATTCATACAAGAAGTAAGTGCATCAATTATATCAGGCACATACCCATCATTCGTTATTGATAATTCAATAGGCGGAACAATGGCTATTGATCCATCTACCATGTGGTATGCATTAAATGGAACCGAAAGAGCCGTTTCAAATGGGGTAAATAATTTGGGCCTTCAAACGTTTACTTGTGATATATCAAACTACACGTTTGAAGAAAACCAATTGGTAGCAATTTTAATTGAGGATCCTTCTGGAAACCAATGGGGATCATCATTCAGAGTGCTCGATTCAAGCACAACCTTGGATCCTTCATATGGTTATTTACATACGTTCAAGGGAAACGTTCCAGAATTTACGTTGGACACAGCTTATACGTTAACAGCAAAACATGCGTTTTCTACGTATGCTGATTTTTCAATAGACGTTGCAAGCGCAACCGAGGTTGGAAATGATTTCCATGTATATCTTGATGATGTATACTATCACCAGTATTATCTTGACAATACGTTTGTTTTCCTTAGCATTAACTTTGACCAAGATAGAGTGCTGCAACAATGGTTTGATCCTAACGAACAAGTAGAAGCATTAACAAATTGGACCAATCATGGATTTTCTCTTTTTGTTACAGATGGAACAGAAATAGAATTTGCTGTCAATGGTGTAGGAGGTGACCCCTCAGATTATTGTCAATCAAACACATTCAATGTTGTAGGTGGAACCACAATCGATATCAGCATCAATTATTATAACGGCGGTGGACTACCGAGACCTGCCATTCCTAAGTTTTATATTCAAGAAATAGGAGGAGATGATCCATCCACAGAATATACCATTGTAAAGGATCAAGGATATTGGTATCAAAATAATTTTGTCCATGCCTTGGATTCATCTACTACATCAGCATATCTAAGATTTTACGATGGTTCTACGGGTGCTGATATGAATTTTAAAGCTGGTACAAGTGTTCTTAAAACTGGTTTATCAGAGTATTATTACCCATTTGATCACTCTATTGAATTAGATATTAGTACATTCGTTATTTTAAGGGCTGAATACGATCCAAGCAACTACATGTTGAACCAGAAGAACATATGGACCATCACAAACGCTGACACTGATGAACTCATTATGCAAGTGTGGAACGACACAGTTTCCTACATATTCGATGAAGCTGGAGAATACGATGTGCAAGTAGAGTCTTATGATTCATTCGGTAACCTTAAAACTCAATTGTTTGAGGGCCTTATAAAAATAAACGATGAATGATAAGAGACCATATCAGTATGAATTAAATCCACCATCGTCAAAAATAGATTTACAAAACGTCTATGTTCCCATTGACTCTGCTGCGTGGAAGAGACCTCGTATACTTACGATAGAAAACCTAGCTGGATATCTTACGGTTGAAGTGGCTGATGATCTAAACGTGAGTGCGGTTGAATACGTAAACCAAGCTGATAGCCCTGAGACTCCCCCAAATACATTTCGAGTGAACACGAGGGCACACATTGCTATTGATGATAACTACCTTTACGTGTGGGTTCCATCACAGGATAGATGGAAGAGGAGCTTGCTCTCAGAGTGGTAATTAAGGCTGTTTACCTGAAGTTTTTATTGTAAACGGATACGTCACCTTTTCTATTTCTTTTCCTGCCTGATTTTGCGTTTTTATCGTTCTAATATTATAAAGCAGTATGTTTGAACTGTTTATGCCGCATAATTCAAGCATTTTTATTATAGCACACATTGATGTTACCGAGTTGCAGTTTATGTACTTACCATCCATGAGTTCTTTGATAAGATCATATATGTCAATCGTATTACACAGCGGAAGGGTTCGAATGACCATCTCAAATTTCTCAGGATAAATTTGTTTCACCATCTTAAGAAATCTCTTGTTCTTAAAATCTTCCTCGGATTCGAGTGTTTCGTAAATTTCTTCAAGCGATTTGCTCTTCAAGATGTCCGTTGTATCCATTATCCTTTACGTGTTGTTGTGGCTGTTTCTTTGAGTTTCATATAGAAGAATGAAACCATCTCTCCGTCTCCTGTTTTACCCTCATTAAAATACACTCGTAACAAACGCTTGTCTACCCCGGCATATTTTAACAGGAACAATGCGGAATTTAATGCAGGAACACCGTGAAAAGGCCCCACGATTTCTGCCCTAAAAAGATCTTCTGCAGCGTGACACACATCAAAATGATTATATGTGGTAGCTATTTCAATGGCGCTCAAAACATTACCTATCTTTTTTGGATAAAGTTTAACGATCATCCGTAAGAATTCTTTGTTTACGAAGTCCTCTTTCGAATTTAAGATTTCTTTAACGATATCCTCTTGATTTTTCGCTTTGAGAATGTTATTTATCATTTTCTAATATCTGTTATACGCGCCTATTATGAGGCCAATATAACAAAAATATTTGAAAATTAAAAATGGGTGTCTGAAACGTAGCGTTTAACAGCATCTACATTGTCCCACTTGTTGACAAGTATTTCTGCGCCGTTTCTTTCAAAGGTGTGGTATTGATCTCCTTCTTGAGATTCGTATGGGAAGGTAGGAATCCAATCCCATTTCAAAAGATAATTGATAACTTCGGGATCAAGATCTGAATCTTTAATGATTTGATCTTTGGATTTTGGTGCTAAAACATCTGCAAAATTTTCGTCTATTATATCTTCTTTTTCCCAATCTTCTTTACGTTTTGCCCAAATATCTTCCCAATTTTCTTTTTCCCATTTTTTATAATCGAGATTGCCGCTTGTATATTTTCTATCGGAAAATTTATCACTTACAAATTTTGTAGAATTGGCAATTTTCATTCTACGTTTAGCAATAAGTTTCTTTATCTGTTTAGGATCTAGGAATTCATGATCATCGTTGCTTATGGTATATGAATCGTCATCGTGTGAATACTGTCTGTGCATCTGAATCATCGCCAACGCATCTTCCTTTGTTGCGGTGGTTCCAACGTTCCAATTATTCTTGAATACCTTAAAAACTTTGATGGTTGCTTTATTAATTCGCCAGCTCCATGGTTCTATCACTTCAACACCGGTGTCTTCCAGTTGTTTTATGTACATGAGGTATTTGTCCCATGACATTTTGGCCCCTTCTCTGAATGCTTTGTTCAATTCCTCCTGAGATTTGGGTTTCAAAACATCACTAACGTTTTCATTTAGGAATCTTGCTCTCATAATTTGTTATCCATCATCATGTATTTCTTGTGATCACTTATGATGTAATTTTTTATGGTATCATTGTCTCTTATCTTAAGATAGAAACATCTCTTTCCATTAATCAGCTCAGTTTTTCCGCAGATGGTGCCGGTGTAAAAATATCCACCTTTGTCTATCTCTACATAGGAAACACCTTTTCTCATGTATGTTCTGTGTATGTTTCCCCAATACCATACATATGATTCACCTTCGCTCAGTTCGTGATCGTTTGGCGGAAGGTATCCATCCGTTTTGTCCATTCCATAAATTGGTATGTGATCATACACATCATACTCAACATATTGAGCTAATGGTGCGCATGAAAATAAAAAACCAAGTACTAAAAATATTATAAATTTTCTCATCCAACTGGCACTTGTGGAAATCCTGGGAACCCATAGGTCTGTGCGCCTTTGGTTGTCCAGTCCTTATATAAGAAAGATATCCACGTTATGTTAGTTAACTTCAAATTCTCATACTTTGGAAATGGATCCTTTTGTACGATAAGGGGCATTGAAGCGCGTAGTGCTCCTGTATATTTATCCCAATTTAAAACTGACTTATTTAATTGACTAGAATAGTTAGCCGTCATTAAATCTTCGCTCTTTAATTCGAAGTTTTCTATTATTGGATTTAACACACCGGTGTTTATGTTATCGTTTAAATCATCAGCAAATTTGTTTATGGGTTTTGGATTCTTAATCGTAAATGCAAAGTTTGCTGTTTCTGGTTTTGTGGTTATCGGAAGAGGTGCCAAAAGATTACCTATACTTGCTATCAGAACGTCAAGTTTCTGGAATTGTTTATCGATCAATTCTTCGGTTTTTTTCATTGCTTCAATCTTTGGGTCTGGTGTATCATTGATTGGTGTGCCGGAAAATGCCTTATAAGCAATGTCATATTTTATTTCTGCCTTGTATCTTTCAACCTTTAATGTTTCAGTATCTTTTTTAAATGTTGCTTGGGTGCTTGTCCAACCAGCTAATTGTGATGTGTATGTCACCAGGCTGTTTTTCTGCGTTCTGTCCCTTTTTGGTTTTTCTAATTTATGAAGTCTGGTTGTTTCGGTAAGGACATCCACTTTCACAGTTAAGGCTTCAACCTCTTTCTTTTGTTTTTCCATGAATGATTTAAGGGTGGATTGGCGATAATTCTTAAGACTACCGGTTAATTCCTTTTTCACCGCATCAATTTGTTTTCTTATAAACCCCGCAGGATCCACAAATGGAACGTGATATTCGGTTGAGAGGTTTGAAATTAATACCCACGGAAATGGATAAATTCCTGTGATTGATATACCAATAACAATAATGCCCCAATTTAACTGAAACGCTTTTATCGGAATGTAAATTACAGGGAATGGAATCGGCCCTATTGGCGGAGGAAATCCCGTCCCCCACCCAAGAGGAAAGTTTGTTATGCCAACAAGTGTAGCAATGGCACAGTATTTCAACCAGTACTTAAAATCTTTATATTCTGCTTCCGAAAACGGAGACAGGTAATCATCTCCATCTGTTGCATCTGGAACTGGACAGGTTCTTTCACTTAGGGAATAATATCGGTACTCTTCATCGTCAATATCAATTACCGTGTATGTGGTGAATGTAATTCCTACGTCTTCCAAGATTGCCAACACCTCTTCCAATCTTTTCGGTATTTCCCCGTAACGTTTCCATAAAGATGCAAAATAATTATCTATAAAATTAGCTTCAGAAGCGGTTGCATCGTATCTGTTTAATTCAGGGGCATACTCATTTTCTACACGCTCTTTAATCTCCAACACAAAGTTAAAAACAAACATTATCTTAGCGATTGCTGCGTCTTTTTGATCGGTTGTAAATTCCTCATTGTTTTTACTGAGAGAGGCAACATAATCCTCAACGGCCTTTAAATCATGTTCAGTATCATACTTTAACAACATTTGTCTGAAAAAATTTCTAGTTTCTTCAAAAAAAGTTCCTTCTGCAAGATCTTTACATAGGCTATTTACTTTTCTTTCTAGTTTTTTCACATCCCATCCATCAATAAAAAATCTCTCAATGATTATGGAATTTAATTCGTCTCTGAACGGTCTTGTTACATCATTCTGTTCCCATAAAGATAAAACTGCAGCATAGATATCATAAAAATAATCAAGCGTTAAGAACTCATCAGGTTTTGGAAGCGTTACTTTAGATTGATTTTCCGCGGTAGTAGTTACGACTTGAAGTCCCTCATAATAAGTTTTTTCCTCTTCATCAACTTCTTCTTTGATTAATAAGATCTCGTCATTCTCACATTTAGTTTTTACGTTATCTTTCCCTGTTATTTGTTCAACCCTTTTTTCATAATCTTCTTTCCTTTTATCCGCATCTTTTTGTGCAAGTTTAAATCTTTTACTCACTCCACCGTTTGGATATTGTATTTTTCCAAGTTCTTCTGCATTTAATGATGCATCAATTAATGGAGATGCTGCCAATAAGACAGGAAACCAGGAGTTTACATAAAAGTCCTTTATGAAAAACTTAATGTTGTTTAATTCGGTGTAGAGGTCTTGGGTTTCTTTAATGAGCTCATCGACGTACGTACTCTCAGGATCACTTATGTCTCCGAGGATCACTTTATTTTTTGAAGTACTTAGCACTACTCCATCAACAGGGGAATAAATCAGGGAGTCCCCCATCGCCCCGAGGACAGTTTGAGTGTTGACCAATTGGTTTTTGCTTACTTTTATGTTAAATGGATCCTTTGTAGTGTTCTCAATCAGCGCTTTATTGGCAATATCGTAATACGCATCGGCATCTAGGCTTGCTTGTTTGGGTTCGCTTGTTTCTACGTCACAAGAATTTAGTCGTTCATTGGTGGCCTTCAATTCAAACGGTTCATGAGGAACAACCGGAGCTATATCTACAGGACAGGTTACGTTGTTTATATCGTTTATGTTAAGATTTCTTAGGGAAGATGTGTCAAGTATGAAATCTCCAGCCGGTTCAATTTCGACGTTACAGGTTATGGCGCTTAAAGAATTAAGCGCAATCAAGGATTCTCCCTGAAGTTTTTTTCGATTCTCAAGATAGATGAACGTTGCCATCAATGAGGCACCTATTATGGCATCCATTGCTTTTAATCCCTTTAGCATCCCATCGATTTCTTCGGTAGAAGCTTTGGTATCTTCTGCTTTAGCTTTTTCTTCCTTTAAGATTTTGGCGACAATTCTTAACAAACGTTGTGCATACTTGCCTCTATATTTTGACGGGAATTCATTTTGCGTTAAAAATTCTTTCACCTTCAATATTATGATATAAACCATGAACACCCATGGAAGTATTCCACTAAGCTTATCCAACAAATTGGCAATACCGGTAAGATCAATACCATTTACTTTCTCATCAAAATCGCTTTCTGTTGTGGCTATTCTAATGTAATCGTTTCCATCAAGCCCTCCACCTGCGCTCTTTAAAGCACTTTTCATTTTTGCCGCCTGAGAAGTATAATAATCTGGGTCTGTACATGCAAGTGTTATATCTGATAAAGATGATTCGTCAAGACTATTTCCCGCAAAGTTCATCAATCTCTGGAGGTCTCTGTTGTTTTTAACGTAGTTCTCTACGTCATCATCGGTGATGTTATTTATATCCGCAATGAAACTTAAATCATCGCCTTTATTAAGTAATTGAGAGATCTTTTTTTCGAGGAGCGCTTTTAACCACGTGAGAAGTGGATTGAGGATGGCTAGCGCTGCAACTTGTAGGGCGATTAAAGCTTTTGGTTTATCAAAAAAACTTCTGGCTTTTTCAAGTGCTTTGTTTAAGAATCCCAGTAAAAATTTCTTGATTATGTCTGCGATTTTCCCCATTTTTTAATTAAATTAATAACGTGTGGGTAATTAAAAAATATAACATTAAAACCAGAGGTTTGAGAAGTGCCAAATGTAATTTTAGCATTTTTGTTTATTGCATAATTAAAATCGCCGTCCTCCATGTGTATATACGGTGCTTTATGACTAGCTGATACTTTTCTTAATATATTTTCGGCACGATCGTATTCTTCTGGATAATTGCCGTCTTCAAAAAAATGTAAATCCCCTATATCAGTTTTCATTATTTTTAACATTCTATCAAAAACTTCTTCTTTTTCTTCCTCATAATCCATGAATGCAACATCTCCTCCATCCGATGATTGATCTCTTAAAAATTCTTCCGTTGCCTTTAATATTTCTTCCGAACTTTTTGGTTTAAGTACGTCACTTAATGCTTCATTTACTGTTTTTG
>Ga0307378_10001489_pt1 | contig 38124 bp, 32 predicted proteins | sample UN1MG_FD_202238 | JGI IMG/M metagenome (GOLD analysis project Ga0307378, IMG submission 202238) | Soil microbial communities from Risofladan, Vaasa, Finland - UN-1 | ecosystem: Environmental > Terrestrial > Soil > Coastal area > Acid sulfate soil | place: Finland: Risofladan, Vaasa | collected...
GCCTACCATCCCACGGCTCCCAAAGCATCGCCGTGGGCTTTATTCCTCCGCCTCCTTCGGAGGCTCAGAACGCGGCCACCTGTCTCGAAGGAGACTACACGCACCCGACGCGCCGCTTGACTGGTGGGGCCGCCCGCCTATAATCTACCCCAGCGTGATGAGTCTCCCCCGCGTTCCATAGGAGGTCGGACGATGGTGCGTCAGCTCTTGACAGGTCTCGTGGCGGCGTGCGCGGTGATGCTGGTCCTCGGTTGCGGCGAGGAAACCCAGGCGCCAGGCAAGGGCGGCAAGGCGGGCGCGAAGACGCTCACCTTCGCCGTCATCCCCAAGGCCCAGGTCTTCACCTTCTGGCCCACCGTCGAGCGCGGCGCCCAGGCCGCGGGCAAGGAATTCGGCGTCGAGATCATCTGGCAGGGCGCGACCGACGAGACGAAGTACATCGAGCAGCAGCAGATCGTCAAGACCATGATCAGCCGCAAAGTGGACGGCATCGTGCTGGCCCCCACGAGCAAGACGGCGCTGGTGGACGTGGTGAAGCAGGCGGTGGAGGCGAAGATCCCCGTCGCCATCATTGACTCGGCCATTGACACGGACGTCTACGTGTCGTTCATCGCGACGGACAACTACGCGGGCGGCGTGACGGGCGCGCGGCGGCTCGCCGAGGTGCTCGGCAAGAAGGGCAAGGTCGCCCTCATCAAAGTCATCCCCGGCTCCGCCTCCACCACGGCGCGCGAGGAGGGCTTCCGCGAGACCCTCAAGAAAGAGTTCCCCGACATGGAACTCGCTGCCGAAGAATACGGCATGAGCCAGAGCACCAAGTCCCTCGAGGTCACGAGCAACATCCTCACCGCGCACCCGGACCTCAACGGCATCTTCGCGGCGAACGAGCCGGGGGCCATCGGGGCGCTGAACGCGGTGAAGAACAAGGACCTGGTGGGCAAGGTGAAGATCGTCGGCTTCGACGCCTCGCCCATCCTCATCGCCGGCATCCGCGACGGCTCGCTCGACGCGACCATCGTGCAGGACCCCTTCTCGATGGGCTACCAGGGCGTGAAGGCGGTCGTGGACGCGCTCGCGGGCAAGACCGTCGAGAAAGAGGTCCACACCCGCGTCGCCCTGGTGACGAAGGAGAACCTGGAGAGCAAGGAGGTCCAGGACCTGCTCTCGGCCTACGAGGAGCAGAAGCCCAGGTGATTGCGGATTGGGCAGAGGGGGCGGTGGAGCGAGGGCCTCACGTGGGTTCTGAAATCCGCAATGCGCCGCCGCTGCTCGAGATGCGCGGCATCTCGAAGAGCTTCCCTGGCGTCCACGCGCTCAAGGGCGTGGACCTCACGGTGCGCGCGGGCGAGGTCCACTGCCTCGTCGGCGAGAACGGCGCCGGCAAGTCCACCCTGATGAAGGTGCTGATGGGGGTCTACCGCCCCGACGCGGGGGAGATTCGCCTCGACGGCCGGTCCGTGAGCATCGCCCATCCCCGCCAGGCCCTCGACCTCGGCATCACCATGGTGTTCCAGGAGCTGAACCTCATCCCCGTCCTCAGCGTGGCCGAGAACGTGTTCCTGGGCGACGAGCCGCTGCTGGTGAAGCGGCTGGGGGTGGTGGACTGGCGGACTCTGCGGCGGCGGACCGAGGAGGTGATCGGGCGGTTCGGCTTCCCGCTGCGGCCCGACGCCCTGGTCGGCCGCCTCAGCCGCGCGCACCAGCAGCTCGCCGAGATCGTCAAGGCCCTCGTCGTCTCCAGCAAGATCGTCGTCATGGACGAGCCGACTTCGTCGCTGTCGCTGGAGGAGACGCAGCAGCTCTTCAACATCATCCGTCGGCTACAGGCCGAGGGCGTCGCGGTCATCTACATCTCCCACCGCCTCGAGGAGCTCAAGGAGATCGGCGACCGCGTGACGATCATGCGCGACGGCCAGTGGGTGCACACGGGCGACGTGGCGGCGACCGACCTGGCGACGATGATCCGCCACATGGTCGGCCGCGAGCTGACCGACATGTATCCCAAGGAGCGGGTGCCCTTCGGGCGCGAGCGCCTCCGCGTCGAGGGCCTCACGTGCCGCGGCCGCCGCGTCCGCGACATCAGCTTTTCCGTCCGCGCGGGCGAGATCGTCGGCCTCGCCGGCCTCGTCGGCGCGGGGCGCACCGAGCTGGCCGAGGCCCTCTTCGGCGTCGCGCCCATCGAGAGCGGGAAGGTGTTCGTGGACGGCGTGGAGCGGCATTTCCGCTCGCCCCACGACGCCATTCGCGCCGGCCTGGGCCTCCTGACCGAGGACCGCAAGCGCACGGGCCTGCTCCTGAACCTGCCCGTGAGCCACAACGTCACGGTCGCGGGCCTGGACCGCCTGATGCGCGGATTCCACCTGCCGCTGCGCGAGGAGCGCCGCGTGGCCGGGGACTACGTGGAGCGGCTCAACATCCGCACGCCGTCGCTCCGCCAGATCGCGGTGCGCCTCAGCGGCGGCAACCAGCAGAAGGTGGTGCTGGCCAAGTGGCTCTATGCCCAGAGCCAGATCCTCCTCTTCGACGAGCCGACGCTGGGCATTGACGTGGGGGCGAAGGTCGAGGTCTACAAGCTCCTGTGCGAGCTGGCCCGCCAGGGCGCCGCCATCGTGATGATCTCGTCCGACCTCCTCGAGCTGTTGGCCATGAGCGACACGCTGCTGCCGATGCGCCGCGGCGAGCTGACGGGGCGGCTCGACCCGCGCGAGACGGACCAGGAAGAGGTCCTCCGCTACATGGCCCTCGGCGCCGACCCCGACTTCGCGCCGCGCGGGAGCCCTCGATGAAGCAGCTTCTCTCGAAGTCCCTCCCCTTCCTGTTCCTCGCCACGCTGGTGCTGCTGCTGTCGTGGAGGGCCCCGGGCTTCGCGACGATGGGCAACATCGGCGACATCCTGCGCTACACGGCGGTCTTCGTCATCATGGGCGTGGGGATGACCTTCGTGATCGTGTCGGGCGGCATTGACCTGTCGGTCGGCTCGATGCTGGCCTTCTCGAGCGTGGTGGCGGCGTGGAGCATGCGGAGCCTGGTGCCCGTGGCGGCGCGGCTGCTCGGCTGCGCGGAGGCGCCTTCGTCTCTGGCCGTGGGGTTGTGCATCGCCCTGAGCATTCTCGTGGGGATGGCGATTGGCGCCGCCTGGGGCCTTCTCAACGGCTTGCTCGTCACGCGGGTCAAGCTGCCGCCGTTCATCGCCACGCTGGCCACGATGGGCATGGCCCGCGGCTTCGCCCACCTGCTGGCCCGCGCCCTGACCGGCGGCGCCACCACCATCGAGATCACCCAGCAGGGCTTCAAGTTCCTCGGCCAGGGCTTCGTCCCGACCATCGTCACGGTCGTTGTCGTGGCCCTCGGCTACTACATGCTCAACCACATGCGGGTGGGGCGGTACGCCTTCGCCATCGGCTCGAACGTCGAGGCGGCGCGCTACTCGGGCATTCGGGTCGGGCGCTACACGCTCTACGTCTACCTGCTGCTGGGGGTGCTCAGCGGCCTGGCGGGGATGATCGAGGCGTCCATGCTGGGCGCGGGCGATTCGACGCTGGGCGACGCCTACGAGCTGCGCACCATCGCGGCCGTCGTCATCGGCGGGGCCAGCCTCAGCGGCGGGCAGGGCGCCATCATCGGCACCCTCATCGGCGCCCTCATCATGGGCGTGATCAAGGACGGCTGCATCCTGCTCAACATCAGCTTCTTCTGGCAGCTCGTCGTCATCAGCCTCCTCATCATCGTCGCGGTGGCCTTCGACAACTTCCAGCGCCGCCGCACCGGCGCCTGAGCCGCAGACCCTGGTGCGACACGCCGCCGGGTGCCCTCCCGCGCTCCTGGCGAACGATCGGGGGCGAGCCGGGTGCGACCCGGACTTGCAGGCAGACCGGTTTGTTCTCGAGCCTGAAAGGCTCGCATAGGATAGCCCACATCTCGGGCTCCGTAGCCCGCCGACGGCGGGCGGCAGGTGGTAGCCCACGGCGTAAGCCGTGGGTTCGGGCGGGTACAAGGCCCAGCCCCCGCAGGGGGCGGCAGAAGCGTTGGCCGCCGGCGTTCTGCCGCCCCCTGCGGGGGCTGAACCGTGGGCCGCCCAGTCCACGGGCTCACGCCCGTGGCTACCTTCTGACGCCCCTGACGGGGCTGGGAGCGCCCATCCGCAGAGATGTGGGCAAAGATGAGGGCAACGCCCTGGGAACGAGGCCACCCCGGGCCCAGCCCTGAAGGGGCGGAATACAGGCGGTCTATCTCGCCCCTTCAGGGCTTTGCCAATGGGGGCACCTGGTCCCAGGGCGTTGCCCTGGGCTATCCTATCACGCCCCGTAGGGACTACGGAACCTGCCTGCAATCCCGGCTCGCATCGAGGGCGCCCGCCGGCTTGCACGGATGGGGGGCTTGTGGTAGGGTAGCGGCCTGTCGCTCGGACCATGCGTCGGCCACGCGCGCAGGAGGCCCAATGCCGCAGCCGTATCCGAACCACCTCGTCAGCGTTCCCCTCAGCATCATGAGCCTCAAGCACTACTTCCGCGTGCACGACCAGGGCTTCGCCCGCACGGCGCTTTACGGCGTGTTCCTGGGCGTGCTGCTCACCGCCGTGAGCATGATGCTGGGGCTGGCCGGCTTCCTCCGCGAGGCGCCCGGGCGCGAGGCCCGACAGGCCGCGGAGCTCGAGACGGCCCTGGCCGTCGTGACCGTCAAGGATGGCAAGGCCGCCTCCGACCAGAAGCAGCCGGCCATTCTGTGGCAGGACTGCGAGGAGCGGCCGGGGGGCGAATCGGCCTCCGAGGCCGACGCGCGGCCCAAGCTCCGCACCCTCCTCGTCGTCCTCGACACGACGGGGGCCGTGACGACGTGGGAGAAGGCGGCGGAGTTCGCCGGCTGCGCCGAGCCGCAGCGCATCGTGGTCTTCGGCCAGAAGGCCATCGTCTCGACCGACCCCGCCAAGGGCCAGGAGCAGGGCGGCGGCCAGGAGGCCTGTGCCTACACCGACCAGGCACGCCTCGCCGAGGTCCAGAAGCTCCTCGAGGACAAAGGCGGCAAGCTCCCCGAGTTCACCCTCGAGAACGGCCTGGCGAAGTTCAAGCTCGACCCCGACAAGGTGCACGTTCTCGTCAACCGCCCGGAGCTTCTGGCCCTCGTGGACACCACGGGGAAGAACCTCCCGCCGACCCACGCCTGGCAAGTCGCCACCCAAGAGCATCCCGACATGCAGCCGCCGGAGTTCCTCGCCCTCCTCACCGCCACCAGCGTCACGCTCAAGCCGATCTACGAGAAGGCCGTCCGCACGCTCGACCTGGAGGGCCGTGGCGACGTGAGCGCCGGGGACCTGAGCCGGTGGGTCGCGCACACGGCGCGACAGGTCCGCTACGACGTCGTCATGCGGGGCATCCTGCCCAACTCGTTCAAGATGGTCATGTACGCGTGCTTCGAGGTGCTCATCCTGGCGCTCATCTGCTCGGTGGCGGGCCTGCTCGTCAGCGCCGCCCTTCGGGCCGGCCTGCCCTACACCCAGGTGCTCACGATGGCCGTCTACGCGATGACGCCGGCCCGGCTCGTGCTGCCCTTCCTCGTCGCGCTGGCCGGCGTGAGCGGCCAGTGGGCGATGGCCCTTCCCTTCGTCGTCGGCATGGGCTACACGGCGATGGCCACCTACCGCACGGCCCGCGAGCTGGGCGGCACCGCCGTCGCCCCCGCCCCGCGCCTCTGACCACCGCGGCCCACCCACTGCTATCGGGGGTTGACAAGCCGCCCCCGCTGCGCCATGCTCTCCATCCGGTGCCCCGTCGCTGGGGCGGTTGTAGGCGGGATGTCCACATCCCGCGATGCTGCTGTCCAACGTTGGAGACGCGGGACGGAGACGCCTCGCCTACAAGGAGGAACGCATGCGGGACATTCTGGATCGGCGGGGTTTCCTGGCGGCGTCTGCGGCAGGGCTCGGGGTGCTGGCGGCCCGGGGCGCTCTGGCCGCGCCCTTCAAGACCACCCTCCACAAGGCCGTCATCCAGGGCTATCCCAGCGAGGGCTCGCTCAAGCCCCTGAAGGACGCCGGCTTCGAGGGCATCGAGTGCGGCGCCTGGAACACCGATCCCAAGAGGGCCGCCGAGGCCCGCGAGGTCGCCGAGAAGCTCGGCATGCGCATCCACTCCGTGATGCGCGCGTGGGTGAACTTCAACAACCCGGCGAGCGTGGAGGGCGACATCAAGAGCGTGGAGACGGCGCTCAAGGCGGCCCAGGGCTTCGGCGCCGACGCCATTCTGCTCGTGCCCTGCCGCATGGGCGGCCCCACGCCCCAGCCCTGGGAGTTCGACATCAAGTTCGACGAGAAGACCGGCCACATCACCCAGGTCGTCGCCGGCGACAACGAGAAGTACAAGGCCTACATCGAGACACACAACAAGTCGTCCGACGCCTCGATCGCGGCCCTCAAGAAGCTCATCCCCGTCGCCGAGCAGACCAAGGTCGTCATCGCCCTCGAAAACGTGTGGAACAACCTGTGGGTGAAGCCGGCGATCTTCAAGTGGTTCGTCGCCTCGTTCCAGAGCCCCTGGGTCGGCGCCTACTTCGACGTCGGCAACCACGTGAAATACGCGCCGCCCGAGGAGTGGCTGCGCGAGCTGGGGCCCCTCACCGCGAAGCTGCACGCCAAGGACTTCAAGCTGAACCCCGATGGCCATGGCGGCAAATGGGCCAACATCGGCGAGGGCAGCGTCAACTGGCCAGCCGTCCGCGCCGAGGTCGAGAAGACCGGCAAGGACCTCTGGCTCACCAACGAGAGCGGCGGCTTCTCGCTCGCCGAGTTCAGCCGACGCTTCGACCTGATCAACGCCGGCAAAGACCCCGGCGGCCGCGACAAGTAGAGCATCGCCTGGGCCTGTCCTATCGGTCCTATCCGTCCTATCGGTCCTATTCTGTCCCTTGATGGAGGTACCTGCTGTGAGCACGCGATGCAGTCGTCGTGAATTCCTCGCCGCTTCGGCGGCAGGGGCGGGTCTTCTGGCCGTGGGGCGCGCAGATGCCGCGCCCTTCAAGACAAAGCTCCACAAGGCCGTCATCCTGGGCGCGAACAGGATGAACGAAGAAACGTTCAAGAAGCTCAAGGACACCGGCCTCGAGGGCATCGAGGCCCACACCGTGGCGGTGGACGAGGCGAAGAAGGCCCGCGAGCTGGCCGAGAAGGCCGGCCTGCGGATCCACTCCGTGATGCGCGGCGGCTCGGCGGCCGGCCTGCGCGCCGCACAGGCCTACGGAGCCGACGCGGTGCTCGCCCCCGTGGGCGGCTGCGGCGCCAAGCCGATCCCCCAGCCCTGGGAGTTCGATATCAAGTTCGACGAGTCCAACGGCCACATCACCCAACTCGTCGCCGGCGACAACGAGAAGTTCAAGGGCTACATCGAGGCCCACAACCGCTCGGTGGACGGCGTCCGCGAGTCGATCAAGAAGCTCCTCCCCGTGGCCGAGGAGACGAAGGTCGCCATCGCCCTCGAAAACGTGTGGAACAACTGGTGCGTGCGGCCCGAGCTGTACAACTGGGTCGTCGCCTCGTTCAACAGCCCGTGGGTGAAGGCGTACTTCGACGTCGGCAACCACGTGAAATACGCGGGCATCCTGCGGGGCGACAAGGTCGAGATCGCCTACCTGCCCGAGGTCTGGATTCGCACCTTCGGGCCGCGCCTGGCCAAGATTCACGTCAAGGACTACAAGCTCAACCCCGACGGCAAGGGCGGCAACTGGGCGGGCATAGGGCAGGGGAGCGTGAACTGGCCCGAGGTCCGCAAGGCCCTCGACGAGGTGGGCTACAACGGCTGGCTCACCGACGAGACCGGCCTCGGCTGGCCCGAGCTCAACAAGCGCCTCGACCGCATCATCGCCGGCGAGCAGCCCGTGCCGCCGACGAAGTGAGGGCAAGAGTTCTTGCGGGGAGGTGCGGAGGGGAGCTTCTTGCGAAGAAGCTCCCCTCGGCCATGTTCACTTCGACGCGACGGCGAAGTTCTTCTCGACGTGGCTGCGGACGATGATGTAGGCGCCGGGCATGGTGGGCACGTAGCTCCCGCCGAAGCTCGGGTCGGCCTCCTCCATCGCCAGCATGCACTGGGCGATGAAGCGCTGCCACTTCAGCGGCTCCTCATCGTTGTCCAGCCCGAAGAAGGCGTTCACCCGCCCAGGATTCTTCTCGCCGTACTTCCGCAGCTTCACGAACAGCCCCAGCCCGATGGTGTTTGCGAAGGCCGGCACGGGGGCCGAGCCGCTCGACGTGGTCTCGTTCTGGTCAATCGTGCCGTAGGTGAGCGGCGCGCCGCGGATCCAGAGCACCTTCTCGCTCAGGGCCTTGCCGAGCCGCACTCCGAACGTGCTTTCCCAGAACATGATGTGGCCGATCTTGCCCACGCCGCCGGTGAAGATCGCGCCCGCGGCCTGGTCGAGAAGCAGGTTCACATCGTGCTCGTAGCAGTGGAGGCCCTTGTCGGCGGCGAAGTGGCGGTTCTCCTCGGGGATGCGCATCGCCGGGTCAATCCTGCCGTAGAACTGCTCCTCCATGTCCTGCTTGAACGAGGTCATGTAGGGGAACTCGCCCGGGTCCACGGGCGCCCCGTCGCGGGTGGCCCACTCGTCCATCGCAAAGGGGAAGATCAGGCGCGGGTCCACGCAGTTTCGGCCCATGCGGTTCAGCAGCTCGGCGATGATCGGGTAGTGGCCCATCGGCCCCACGGGCGTCACCCAGATCACCGGGCGGCCCTCGCTCGTGTGCTCCACCAGCTTGCTGAAGATCCGGATAGCGAACTTGTAGTTGTGCTGCTCGATGTTGTCCGCGAGATCTACCGTGAAGCCGGGATGCCAGTGGGCCTTGCGCCGCAGCAGGTCTTCCGGCCCGAGCCTCCCCTGCTGCACCGCCTGCCGCACGGCCCACACGCCGGGCGTGTACTCCGCCGGGCAGCCGCGATACACCTTCTTGCCGGCTACCCGCTGGAGGTTCTCCTTGACGATCGCCTCGAGCTTCTTCGACGCCACGGGGACGTTTGTCTCGACCATTGCCCTTCCTCCTGACGGATGAGGGAGCGCACAACCGCGCCCGATGATACCGCGCCGCCCCGCGCCGTGCAAGCCGTCCTTGACTCGGCTTCTCCGCGGCCTATAATCGAGCAAGGGAGGGCTAGTCCGGAGAACGGTGAGATGGACGCCGCGCCGTTTCTGGCCACAATTGCGCAGTCGCTGGAGGCCGTGGGCCTCGAGGCCGTGCTCGTGGGCAACGCCGCGGCCGCTCTGCGCGGCGCGCCGGTCACCACCCTCGACTTCGACTTCATGTTCCGCAAGACCCCGGCCAATCTGGGCAAGCTCAAGAAGCTGGCCCGACGCCTCGGCGCCGTTATCCTGCGCCCCTACTATCCCGCCTCGGACCTCTACCGCGTGCTGGTGGAGGACACGGGGCTACAGCTCGACTTCATGTCCGTCCTTCACGGCATTCGCTCCCTTGCCTCGCTCCGCTCCCGGGCGGAGCGGCTGACCTTTGGTCGCTCCCACCTTTGGGTCGCCTCTCTCGACGACGTGATCGCCAGCAAGAAGGCCCTGGGGCGGCCGCGCGACCTCGCTGTGCTCGACATCCTGGAGAGAACCGCCCGTGAGCGAAAGCCGGAAGAAAAGGCTTGAGCGCCTGAAGGCCGAGGCCGAGAAGGCCGAGCTCGAGCAGATTCGCCGCCTCCTCGCCCTCCCCGCCGAGAAGCGCACCCACTTCCTTCGCCGCCGCACCGGCTTCGTCGGCTCCGCGCTGTAGCCCCTCATTCACAGAATGCCAACCGCCTCTCTCAGGGGTTGGCACTCTGTGAATCCCCCGCCGGACGCTGCCGGATCGCCGATTTGCTCACAATGCCAACCTCCCCCACACCCGGGGCTTGGCATTCTGAGAACGCATCGGCAGCCGGGCGACGCGGCGGGCCCACAAGCCATAAGTCACGCCCGGATAACCCCTTATGGAACGACCGCCCTCCGCGCCGACCGCCCGCGGGCCTAAGTGGCCGCCGATTATAGGCTTATGGCGCAGCCGCTTCCTCCTCCGCCGCACCGGCCGACACGGCGTTGCGCCTCTCGCGCTACTTCGGCCTCTCCGACCGCTTCTGGCTCAACCTTCAGACCCGCTACAACCTCGAGGTCGAGAAGGATCGCCTCGCCGATCGCCTCGACACCGAGGTCAAGCCCCGCGCTGCCGAGCACCTCGCCCCCGCGCGCCCGTAGCGCGCCGAAAAGGCCGCGTGCACGTATGCATGCCCTGCCGCTCTCTGTGCCCTCTGTGCCTCTGTGGCAAATCCCTACTTCTTCTCGTCCGGGCCGACCCGCCACTCGAGGATGCCGCCGGAGAAGTCGTCCTGGAGCTTGACCTCAAGGCGCAGTTCGGCGGTGGTCACGGGCTCGAAGGCGACTTTGTTGAAGGCGTCCTTCGCCACGCCATAGGCCGAGCCTTCGGCGAGTTTCACGTCCTTCCAGTCGTTGCCCTCTTTGTAGAGGAGCTTCCAGGAGGCGGGGACTCGGCAGCCGCCTCCGCCCGTGTCGTCGAACCAGTAGACATCGCTCCACGAAACCGCGCGCGGCTTGGGGAATTTGTACGCGACCCATTCGGCCGTGCCCTTGTGGTCCCACCAGGTCATCCGCTGGACGCTCTGGTCGTTCGAACTCTTGGGCAACTGTCCGTCGCAAAGGGCGTCCGCCGTGTCGCCGGCGTGGCAGTGCGAGGCGGTGGCGACATAGGCGGGCTGGGGCTGCTCGGCCCACTTGTGGGCGTCGGGCTTGTCGCTCACGGTCGGGAAGGCGGCGATGCGGAGCCGCGCGCAGCCCATCGGGATGAGGGTCACCGTCTCCACCGGCTCGGTGGAGTAAGCGGGGCTTTCCTGGAGGGTGGCGCACAGGCCGTGGCGGTCGTAGGTCCACTCGGGGATCTTGCGGGCTTTGGCCTTGAGGATGAGGGAGGCGCCCTGATGGACGAAGGGGGTCATCGGCGTGCGCAGGAATTGGACCTCCTCGGCCTGGATGGATGCCTCGGGCTTCGCGGGGTCAATCTCGAGGCCGTAGTTCCACGGCGTGGTCGGGAGGACGGCGTAGGCCGGCCACTTGTCGCTGCCGCCGTAGCGTTTCCACTCCTCGCCGATCTTGAGCGAGTAGGTGAGCGGGCCGCGGTCAATCGAGACCGCGTTCTTGTTCTTCTCCCACACGCGGACGCTGAGCTTCATGGGCAGAGCGAGTTCCAGCTTGTCGCCGTCGCGCCATTCGCGCTCGACGACGAGGAAGGCGAGGGGCTCGGCCTTCGTCTCAAGCGCCTTGCCGTTGACAGTCACCTTCGGGGCGTTGCACCAGCGCGGCACGCGGAGATAGAGCGGGAAACGGACGGGCTTGGCCGCGGCAATCGTTAAGGCGATGACCTCGCCAAACGGGTATTCCGTGGCTTCGATGACCTTCACGGTGCCGCCGGCGCCGACCTTGGCCTCGACCTCGCAGGCGGTGTAGAGCGAGGCCGCGAGGCCGTTGTCGGGCGTGGCGAGCCAAAGCTCCTCGGCGTAGTAGGGCCAGCCGTGGCTCACGTTGTGCTGGCAGCAGCGGTAGCTGTGGGGGTCGTAGCCGAACATGTTACCGCCGTTCTGGATGCCGGGGGCGTGGTTGCGGGTGTCGAGCCGCGGCTGATTGGCGGCGGTGAGGTAGTGGAGGCCCTTCTGGTCGGGCGTCTGCGAGCAGGGGAAGGAGTTGAAGGCGATCTCCTCGCAGCGGTCGGCCCAGAGCGGGTCGCCGGTGACCTTGGTGAGCATCTCGAAGCTGTGCATGAACTCCACGATGGTGCACGTTTCGCCGCACTGGCGCGGGTCGGTGTAGCCCTTGCGGGCGTTTTCGTCGGCGCCGAAGAGGCCGCCGGGCTGCTGGCCGAACTCGCCCATCATCGCCTCGTAGTTGCTGTAGGCGGCGTCGCGGAGCTTGGCATCTTTCGCCTGCATCCAGTAGAGGGCGGGCGAACGGAAGCATTGGGCGAAGTTCACGCCGTGGTGATTGGCCACGCCCTGGTCCCAGCGGGCCATGCGGCGGAAGATTTTCTCGGCGACCTTGAGCAGCTCGGCGTCGCCCGTGCGGCTGTAGAGCCAGTAGACGCTCTCGAGGTTGTCGCCCGCGCGCTGCTGCTGCCAGAAGGGGCGCAGGAAACCGTCGTCGGGCACGGTGAGTTCCCAGCGGAAGTACTTCGTCATGAACGGCAGCACTCGCTCGTCGCCCGTGGCCTCGTAGAAGGACTGGAGGCAGTTGAGGGCGATCATGTGGGGCCACACGTCGGGCTTGCCGCCGGTGTGGGTGAGGTTGGCGCGGGGGCCGAAGTAGCCGTCGTCGCGCTGGCTGGAGAGGATGCCGTCAATCCACTTGCGGGCCTCGGCCGTGATGCGTTCGTTGCGGAGCACGTAGCCGAGGTTGCCGAAGCCCTTGAGCCAGTAGGGCAGTTCCTCCCAGGGGCTATGGCCTTTGCCTTCGGGGCTGAGCCAGGCATTGCCCTCGGCCTTGCAGAAGCGGCTGATCTCAGTGAGGTGGCCGGTCATCCCCTCGGCCTCGAGCTCGAGCATCCGGCGCAGCCAGCCCCGTGGCGTGATCGCCCCGATGGGCAGCTTCGCAAGCGGGCTGGGCGCCAGCGGCGGCTTGTTCGACGGGTAGAAGGCATTCGTCTTGTCGAGCGGCGGCGATTTCACGCAAGAGACCTTCACGTCCTCTCCCGCCGCGACCACGCCTGCCGCCACAAGCACGCACGCAAGTGAGACGAGCCCGAGCCACGCATTCATCGGTCCTGCCTCCGTGAGAGAGTGAAGGGTCGCTTGACGGGAAGGTAGCAGTTGCCGCGATGGCTGTCAACCGGCTATAATCCCTGCAACGCGAGAGGAACAGCACCTTTCGCTCGAGGAACGCCTGATGATCAAGCTTGCGGGAACCTGGATGGGGGTCTTGCTCATGGGGATCGGGTCGGAGCTGGCGGCGGGGGAGCCGGAACTGGTGCCTCCCAAGCTCTTCAGCGCGCGCGGGGGACTCGGCAACGCGTTCGCGAAGCTCGAGGGCGACGGGGCGGTGACCATCGCCTACTTCGGCGGCAGCATCACGGCGGCGAACGGCTGGCGGCCGAAGACCCTCAAGTGGTTCCAGGCCACCTGGCCCGCCGCCAAGATCACGGAGATCAATGCGGCCATCGGCGGGACGGGCTCCGACCTCGGTGTGTTCCGCTGCGGGCAGGACGTGTTGGTGCACAAGCCCGACCTGGTGTTCGTCGAGTTCGCGGTGAACGACGGCGGCGCCGCGCCCGATTCCATCTACCGCACGATGGAGGGCATCGTCCGCCAGATCTGGCGGGCCAATGCCGCGGCCGACATCTGCTTCGTCTACACCATCCACAAGGGCTTCCTGCCCAGCTACGAGAAGGGCTTCTGCAACCGCTCGACGACCGCCCACGAGCGCGTGGCCGACCACTACGGCATCCCGTCGATCAACATGGCGATGCGAGTCGCCGAGCTGTACAAGCAGGGCAAGCTCGATTTCCCCGTGCCGGCCAAGGAGACGCCGCCCGAGGGCAAGATGGTCTTCGCCCACGACGAGTGCCACCCCACCGACGCCGGCCACGAGCTGCTCACCCAGGTGATCACTGACGCGCTGAAGGAGATTCAGAAGGCGTCGAAGCCCGGCCCACACACGCTGCCCGAGCCGCTGCGCGCCGACAACTGGGAGAACGCGAAGCTCGTGGCCATCGAGCGCTCGATGCTCACGGAGGGCTGGCAGAAGCTCCCGACCGACCAGGGCCTGGGCAAGGCGTTCGGCGGCCGCCTGCCCGCCATCTGGGAAGCCGCGAAGCCCGGCGAGAAGCTCTCGTTCCGCTTCAAGGGCACCCTCGCACGGCTCTACGACCTCGTCGGCCCCGACGGCGGCAAGGCCATCTGCACCGTGGACGGCAAGGTCGCCCGCACCGTGCAGCGGTTCGACATGTACTGCACCTATCACCGCCTCGCCACCCTCGGCATCGCCGAGAACCTGGAGGACAAGGAGCACGCCGTCACCGTCGAGGTTTCGCCCGAGCAGCCCGACCGCGAGCCCGTCCTCAAGCAGGTGCGCGACCAGAAAGGCTTCGACCCGAAACGGTATAATGGCACCGTTCTGAGGGTCGGTTACATCATGTTGCTTGGGGATATCGTGAAGGAATGACGCGTCACGGGTCACGCGTTCTGTGGAGCCGCCAATGCCGAAGCCAACCGACATTCATCCCATCGGTGCCGAGCTCTTCTTCCTCCCCGTCTACACCCGTGTGCCGCTGAAGTTCGGGCCCGAGACGACGACCTACGTCACGTGCGCCCGCGTCCGCCTCAGGGTGGCCGATGCCGCCGGCCGCGCCGCCGACGGCTGGGGCGAGACGCCGCTGAGCGTGCAATGGGCCTGGCCGAGCGGCCTCTCCTACGAAGAGCGCCACGAGGCGATGAAAGCCCTGTGCGTGGCCCTGACGCGCGCCTGGGCCAGCTTCGACGAGAGCGGCCACCCGATGGAGATTGGCCACGCCTTCCTCGAAGCCCAGCTCCCCCGCCTCCTCGACGAGGCGAACCGCGCACGCAGCGAGGCCATGCCGTGGCTCGGCGCGCTCATCTGCGCCTCGGCCTTCGACATCGCCCTCCACGACGCCTACGGCAATCTCCTTGCCGATAGGACCTATGGGACCTATACGTCCCATCTCATGAATCGGGACCTCGCCTCCTACCTGGAGCCGACCGCCCGCAGCGTCAGCTTCGCCGGCAAGTTTCCTGCCGACTTCTTCGTGCCCGAGCCGCCCACGCGCATGCCCGCCTGGCACCTCGTCGGCGGCAAGGACCTGCTCTCGCCCGACGAGCTGACGGGCTCCGAGCCCGACGATGGCTACCCCGTGCTCCTGCCCGACTGGATTCGCCGCGACGGGCTGAAGTGCCTCAAGGTCAAGCTCCGCGGCAACGACGCGGCGTGGGACTACGACCGCCTGGTCCGCGTCGGCACCCTCGCCATCGAGGGCGGGGCCCTCTGGCTCACCGCCGACTTCAATTGCACCGTCACCGACCCCGCCTACGTCACCGACATCCTCGACCGCCTCGTGCTCGAGCAGCCGCGCATCTACCAGATGATCCTCTACGTCGAGCAGCCATTCCCCTACGATCTCGAGAAGCACCAGATCGACGTCCACAGCGTCTCGGCCCGCAAGCCGCTGTTCATGGACGAGAGTGCGCACGACTGGCGGCTCGTGCGCCTCGGCCGCGAACTGGGCTGGACGGGTGTTGCCCTCAAGACCTGCAAGACCCAGACCGGCGCCTTGCTCACGATGTGCTGGGCCAAGGCCCACGGCATGACGCTCATGGTCCAGGACCTCACAAACCCTATGCTCGCGCAGGTGCCGCACTGCCTGCTGGCCGCGCACGCCGGCACGATCATGGGCGTCGAGACCAACGCCATGCAATTCTACCCCGACGCCTCGAAGCCCGAGGAGGCGGTCCACCCCGGCCTCTATCGCCGCCGCGACGGCTGCGTGGACCTGAGCACCCTCGCCGGCCCCGGCTTTGGCTACCGCCTCGCCGAGATCGTCCGCGAGCTGCCCGATGCCGCGGCACGGGTAGGGGAACTGTAGGGGCTCCGGACCGCATTTCCCGCGAGCTCTGCCGATGGGCGCACGAAAGAGTTGTCATTCCGAGCGGAGCGAAGCGCAGTCGAGGAACCTTTCAAGGGAGAGAGCCAACGTGATACAGAACACCCCGTTGCGGGACATCGTTCCCCTGAAAGGTGCTTCGACAAGCTCAGCATGACAAGAGTGGGGCGTGTCTCATTCTCGTGGGGCGGGTCCGCAGGAGATGGCGGCTAGGAGGAGCCTGTAATGCTCGTCCTGTTCAGCGACACGCATTTCAGCGACGCGACGGTGGACAAGTTGAACGTGCCGCCCTATGCGTTCCGCATCCTCCAGGACCACCTCGCGGCCATCCTGGAGCGCCCGGGGACGCGGGTGGAGGAGGTGGAGGTCGCACTCGTCGGCGACGCGTTCGACCTCGTGTGCTCCGCCGCGTGGCGCTCGCCCGGCCCCATGCCCTGGGACACGCCGGACGCGGCGCTCGAGGAGCGCGTGGGCGCCATCCTCGACGCCACGCTTGCCGCGAACGCCGAGGCCATCGGCTTCTTCGCCCAGCTCGGCGACGCACTCGGGCGGCCCACCGCGGTCCGCTACCTGCCGGGCAACCACGACCGCGCCGCCAACGCCTTCGCGTCCACCCGCCGCCGCGTCGCCGAGGCCCTCGGCGTCGAGCACGACGCGAGCCAGCCCTTCGCCACGTCGCGCGTCTGGCCCGACTACGGGGTCTTCGCCGAGCACGGCGACCGCCTCGACCCCGTGATGGCCGAGGTGCCGGGCACAGTCTCCTGCCTCTCCGACGCCTTCACCGTCCACATCATGTGCGGCCTCGTGCTCCGCTTCCGCGAATGGGCGCGCGAGAACGGCCTGCCCGACGACCACGCGTGGGTGCTCAGAGAGCTTCAGGAGGTGGACCACGTGCGGCCGAAGTGGGCGACGGCCGACTGGTTCCACGGCCTCCTGGCGCGCGTGCGCGACGAGCGGGTCCGCGGCGGGCTCACGGGGGCCTGGCGGGCCGCGATGGCGGGCTTTCAGACGGTGGACCCGCGCGCTTCGGCGTGCCGCCCGACGCCGAGGTGCTCAGACTCGTCCGGCACGAGGGCCTCGGGCAGGCCGAGGCGATGCTGGGCAACCCCCTCGCACGCAAGGTTCTGGCGGACCTCGACGACGCGCACGTCGCCGCCGCCCAGGAGGCGCTCCGCGCGCACGGCGGGGCGGTCCGCTACGTCGTCCACGGCCACACCCACAACGCGGGCCGCGTGGCGCTCGACGTGGCGGATGGCCGCCCGCGCTTCTACCTCAACACCGGCGCGTGGCGTCACACGATCAACCTCGTGCTGTCGCCCGACGGGCAGCGCCGCCTCCTCGTCCCCTGGGAGGAGATGAGCTTCCTCGTCGTCTACAAGGAGGGCGAGAGCCGGGGCCTGGACGCCGACTACCAGTTCGAGATGTGGCGCGGCGCGCGGGGGTGAGGGTGTCCCTGTGCACGAAGCAGGGTCACAGCGTTCTGCGGGAACATGCGAGGGAGAACGGACTCCCGAATCATAAGGAGAATCGAGTGAGATTCCGAATCGCGTGTCATCTGTGTGGCTGGCCGAAAGAAGTGGCCAGCAACCGACGCCGCGTGATGGAGATCGTCCGCGACGCGGGCTACGAGGGCGTCGAGGGCTTCGGCGCGAAGACGGCCGACGATCTGGTCGAGGCCGCCGCCCTCGCAGCGGAGTATGGCCTCCACCTCGTCAACTTCGGTGGCCCCGACCCGGCGACGAAGGCGCGCTTCAACGCCACCCTGGGCAACGACGCCGCCGAGGTGCCCGCCCAGCGCAAGGACGGCCACGAGCCCTCCGGTGAGGAGCTGGCCGCCAAGCTCGACGCCCTCAAGCCGCCTATCGCCGACTTCGCGGCCCTCGGCCTCAAGCCCTTCCACCACATCCACGTTGGCACCATCCTCGAGACCACGGAGGACTGCGCCCGCGTGCTCGCCGGCCTGCCCGAGCTGTGGCTCCTCTTCGACACCGGCCACCTGCTGGCCGCCAACTCGGACCCGATGGACGTGCTGGCCCGCTGGCCGAAGCAGATCGGCCACGTGCACCTGAAGAACTTCTGGACTCAGGACCCCGCCGCCGGCTGGGACCGCCACAAGCCCGATTTCTGGAAGACCAGCCGCTTCTGCGACCTGGCCGAGGGGAACACGGGGCTCGACGTGGGTGCCGTGCTCGCCGGCCTCGCCGAGGCCGGCTACGGCGGCTGGATTTCCATCGAGGAAGACCATCCCCGCCGCGACATCGCGGCCGTCGCCCGCGACAACCGCGAGTTCCTCCGCACGCTCGGTTACTGAGGGCGAGGAGGAGAGAGGTGACGAACCCGCTCCTGATCCTCGGTGTGCTGCTTTTTGTGGGCTACGTCTTCGGCGAAGTGGCGGAGAAGGTGCGCCTGCCCAAAGTGACCGGCTACATCCTGGCCGGCATCTGCCTGAACCCGCGATGGCTGCACCTCATCTCGGAGCGGTTTGCCGAGCACACGGGGATCGTCACCGACGTCTCCCTGGCCTTCATCACGTTCGAGGTGGGCGGGAGCCTGGTCTACAGCCGAATCCGCAAGCTGGGCCGCGTGATCGTTGCCATCACGGTGCTGGAGGCCGAGTGCGCGCTGCTCTTTGTCGGCGCCGGCTTCGCGCTCCTGCTGCCGGTGATGGGCGTGGCGGGCCTGCCGGCGGCGGCGTGGCTCCCCCTGGCGATCCTCCTGGGCACCCTGGCCTCGCCCACCGACCCAACGGCTACCCTCGCCGTCGCCCACGAGTACAAGGCGAAGGGGCAAGTCGCGTCCACGATCATGGGCGTCGCCGCCCTCGACGATGTGTTCGGCATCGTCAACTACAGCGTTGGCGTGGCCGTGGCCCTGCTGCTCCTGCGCGCGGGGGGAGCCGGCCTGGCGGGGTCGCTCGGCGCGGCGGGCCTTGAGATCGTTGGCGGGATCGGCGTGGGCGCGGCCTTCGGCTTTGCCTTCATCGCCATCACGCGACTCACCGGGCGCGAGAGCGAAGGGGACCTGATCGTCCTCGTCTTCGCCCTACTGGGGCTGTGCTTCGGCGTGGCGCGGGCGCTCGGGGTGGACGAGTTGCTGGGCACCATGACCATGGGGGCCGTGGTCGCCAACTTCTGCCCGCTGGAGAAGACGGTCTTCCGCATCCTGGCCCGCTACACCGAGGAGCTGATCTTCGTGTTCTTCTTCACCCTGAGCGGAATGCACCTGGATTTCTCGGTGCTGTCGCGCTCGCTGGGCCTGGTCGCGCTGTTCGTGGCTCTCCGGGCCGCGGGCAAGCTGTTCGGCGCCTTCGCGGGGGCGAGCCTGGCGTCGGCTCCACGGAAGGTCAAGCACTACGCCGCCCTCGGCCTGATTCCCCAGGGCGGAATCGTCATCGGCCTGGCCCTGCTCGTGAAGGCGAACCCCGCCTTCGCCGGCTGGTCGGACGTTCTGGTGGGCGTCGTCATCGGGGCCACGGTGCTCCACGAGTTGATCGGGCCGATCCTCTCCCGCGCGGCGCTCAAGATGGCCGGCGAAATCTCCCCCCACCAGTCACCACACGAACAGAGGAGAGCCGAATCGTGATGAACCCCGACCGCCGGGCCTTCCTCCAGTGCGCGGGCGCCGCAATGCTCGGCGCCGTCGTCCCCCGGAGCGGCGACGCGGCAGACGAGCGCAAGCCCAACGTCGTGCTTTTCTATGCCGATGACCTGGGCTACGGCGACCTGGGCTGCTACGGCTGCAAAGACATCAAGACGCCCCACCTCGACGCCCTCGCCGCGGGGGGCGCGCGGCTGACGAACTACTACTCCGCCGCGCCCATCTGCTCGCCCTCGCGGGCCGCGCTCCTCACCGGCCTCTCGCCCCAGCGGGCCGGCGTGCCGACCAACGTGCGGGCCGGCAAGGGCGTCGTCGGCCTCCCAGGCGACCGCGTGACCATCGCCGAAGTCCTCAAGCAGCAGGGCTACGCGACGGCGCACTTCGGCAAGTGGCATCTCGGCACCGCGCCCGAATCGCTCCCCACCGGCCAGGGCTTCGACGAGTACTTCGGCCACCACTACGGCTGCATCAGCTACTATACCCACGCCTTCTCCTGGGACCAGAAGCTCGGCCCCGTCCACGACCTCTGGCGCAACGGCCGCGAGGTCCACGAGGACGGCCAGTACATGACCGACCTCATCACCCGCGAGGCGTTGCGTTTCATCGCTGAGAAGAGGGACAAGCCCTTCTTCCTCTACCTGCCCTACAACGCGCCCCACTACCCGATGGAAGCGCCCGAGAAGTGGATGAAAATGTACGAGGGCCTGGAGCCGAACCGCCGGCCCTATGCCGCGATGGTGAGCTGCATGGACGACTCGATCGGCCAGATCGTCGCGAAGCTCCGCGAGCTGGGCCTGGGCGATAACACGCTCATCCTCTTCGCCAGCGACAACGGCCCGTCGAACGAGGTCCGCACCAAGGTGGACCCGAAAGGCCCGCAGCCCGGCTCGAGCGGCGTCTATCGCGGCAGCAAGTTCAGCCTCCTCGAGGGCGGCATCCGCATGCCCTGCATCGCCTCGTGGCCCGGGCACATTGACCCGGGCAGCGTCCACGACGCGCCGGCCATTGCGATGGACGCCTTGCCCACCATCGCGGCGGCCGCGGGGGCGAAATGCCCCGAGGGGCTGGAGGGCCGCAACCACCTGGCCGAGGGCGACCAGCCGAAGGAGCGGCCGCTCCTCTGGGAAAGCGGCGGCCAGCGCGCCGTGCGGAGGGGCAACTGGAAGCTCTACGTCCCCCGCCAGGGCAAGCCCCAGCTCTACGACCTCCAGACCGACCCCGCCGAGGCCAAGGAACTCGCCGCCGACAAGCCCGAGCTGGCCAAGGAACTCCTCACCCTCCACGACGCCTGGCGGGCAACGTGGAAGAAGTGAGGCGACGGACGGGCGCAACGAGGTGCAAGCCATGCCCCGCGACCCGCGACTCCCCACCTGGGCTCCGTGCGTGCCGCAGCGGCTCATCCGCCGGCTCTACGAGACCGACGCCATGGGCATCTACGACGACGACCTGATCAACGAGGTTGGCTACGGCCTGCTCGCACGCTGCGAGAGTTTCATCACGGCCAATCGCGCAAGGGCGGGGGAGCTGCCCTGTCCCCAGTGCGGCCACACGGTGCGACACCGCGCGGGGCGACAGGAGATCCTGCATTGCCCTTGCGGCTGGGAACTCCCCTGGTCGGACTACTTCAAGGCGATCCAACACAAGCAGCTCAGCGGAGCCGAGCCCGTCCTCGCCCAGTTCCAGGAGTTCGTCAAGAAGTTCCCCGCCGCGCGAACGCCCCGAGAGAAGGTGCTGCTCATTGACCGCCTGATCCACGGCTTCCACTGGTACTACAAGACGCAGAGTCCCACGCGCCCGGTCGCGGTCAACCTCATCGAGGGGCGTCTGGGAGAGGTCGTCGCCTTTCTCGACACCCTCACCTACGGCGAGCAGAGCACGCCAGGCACAAGCGAGACCCTGGCGGAATGGAACAGGAACATCGAGGCCAACCGGGAATGGTATCCATCCCGGCGCGCGGCGCGGATGGATGAAGAGCTAGCCCGCGAAACACGCGAAACAACGCGAAGGGGGAGAGGGAACGAGACATAGGTGACGTTGCCATGAAGAGACTCGCCATTCCGCTCTTGGCAGTGGCTTCTGCCTTGGCGGTGGAGCCGGTCGTCAAGCCGGCATCGAACACCGATCCGCAAGGCAAGGTCGGCCAGCGGCCGTATGAGATGGCCTGGGCCGACCGCAAGCCCGAGCACGCCGAGGTCGTGGACTTCGAGGACCTGACGGGCTGGACGGCTGTCGGCTTGACGGGCTGCACGGCGGAACTCGTCCGCTCGCGCGAGGAGCAGATGTATGGCTCCTTCACGGGCAAAGCCGTCTACGCGGGGAAGACGGGGGCGAGCTACTTCGAGCTGCGCCCGCCACAGCCGGTGTCCATCCCCGGCGAGCCGACGGCGGCCCAAATGTGGGTGCGCGGCAACAACTGGGGCTGGTATCCCAAGCCCCGGACCGCCCGCACGAACGTCTACGCTATCGTCCGCGACGCCAAGGGCGAGCACTTCGTCATCAGCCTCGGACATGTGAACTTCGATTACTGGTCCCTGATGCACGCGGCGTTCGCATCGCCGACCGGCCAGCTCACGGGCCGCATCCGCCGGGAAGGGGAGGGCGATGGGAAGGTTGATTACCCGCTCAGTTTCGTCGCCCTCCGCGTGACCAACTGCTCCGACGAGAAACCCGCGAAGCTCTCCCTCGACGCGCTCCAGTTCTACACGCCCGACTACAAGCCGCTCGCCGAGCCGAAGCTGCCCCCCAGCGACGTGCCTTGGCCGACCACGCCCGACACGATCACGCCGACCGCTGCGGAAACGATGAGGGTTTCGCTGAGCCAGGACGGGCCATACCACGTCTTCACGGCCAGAGGCCGGCGCGACAGGATTCGCTGGGTCTATCTGCCGAAGAGCGGCACCCTCGACGATCTGACCGTGGAAATCAACGGCAAGCGGTTCCAGCCATGTGTCGGCGGCGGCCCCGTGTTCCTTCTGGACGGGGTCGAGGCTGGCCCCGCTCTCGAAGGGGTTCAGCAGGGATGCGTAGGACTAGAGACGCGCCGGGACTCGCTGCTGGCGCACTGCGCCATTCGCAAAGGGGAGGAAAGCATCCCGTACACGCTCGAGTTCCGGCCCAGGGGCAAGTCGCTTCAGATCACAGTCACGGTAGACGAGCCCAAGGCCACAGCCTTCCGCATCGGCCACACGAAGGGCACCCCGAACGCCAACCTCGTGAGTGTGCCGTATCTGACCTTCGGCAACGTGGGGCCGCACATCGTGCACTGGGACGGCGTGTTCCTGAGCGGGTTGCTCGATTGGTACAACTCCGATGCATCACAGCTTTTCGAGGAGCACGGCAAGCCCAAGCCCGATGAGGTGACCTACAACGGCGGCTCGCGCTATCTGCCGAAGACCGATGGCAAACGCAACCCCCTCCGCGAGCGGCTCATCCTCACCGTTGCCAGCGACTTCGCGGAGGTGCTGCCCAACATCCCGCACCCGCAGAACCCGATGGCGCATCTGGCCACGGGCTCGATCTGGCGGAACATCGGCCAGCCGAACGAGGACCTGCTCAAGCGGCTCAAAGCCCACGGCGTCGAGCGCTTCATCTGCCCCCTCCACGAGGTCGGCTGGCGCGACGCGGGCGAGAGCTTCACCTTTCGCCTCCGCTGCGCGCCCCGCATCGGCGACGAGAAGATGAAGGAATATGGCAAGTGGGTGAAGGGCCTCGGCTACCGCTTCGGCCTTTACGCCAACTACACCGACTACGCGCCCGTGAACGAGCACTGGAGCGAGGACCGCGTGTGCCTCGACAGCGACGGCAACTGGCGGGGAGCCTGGCCCCGCTGCTATGCGCCCAAGCCCACCTGGGCCTGGCAGGCCGAGTCCGACCTCGCGCCGAAGATCGCGGCGAAGTTCGGCGCCGTGACCTGCTACAGCGACGTCCACACCGCCGTCACGCCCTGGGCCCGCACGGACTACGATGCCCGCACGCCAGGGGCGGGGATGCTGCGGGCGAGCTGGGAATCCTACGCCCGCATCCTCTGGACCGAGTGCCAGGCCTACGGCGGCCCGGTCTTCAGCGAGGGGCGGATGCACTGGATGTACGCGGGGCTGATCAGCGGCAACTACGGGCAGATCACCGGCCCCGACCGCTGGCGCCAGCCGCCGCTGGTGGACTTCGATCTCCTGAAGATACACCCGCTGATGTGCGACTTCGGGATGGGCTCGCCCGACATGTTCTACCCGCACCACGGCGGCGAGTGGCGCACCGACCGCAGCCGCACCAGCCCGTGGCTCGACCGCTTTATCACCTCGACGCTGGCCTTCGGCCACATCGGCTTCCTGGCGATGGAGTGGGGCTTCGATGGCGGCCTGAAGAGCTTCTACATGACCAATGCCGCCCAACAGCGCTACGCCCTCGTGCCCGCGGTCGAGATCCGCTACTTCGACGGCGAGAAGCTGCTGACCACGTCCGAGGCCATCCGCACGGGGGCCTACAGGCGCGGCCAGGTGCATGTTCGCTACGAGAGCGGCCTGGAGCTGTGGTGCAACCTGAGCTTCGAGCACGATTGGCGGGTGACCTGCGACGGCAAGACCTATCTTCTCCCGCCCACCGGACACCTGGCCTTCAAGAAGGGCGAGCTGCTCCAGTTCTCGGCCGTCGTGGACGGGCAGAGGATTGACTACGTCGGGTCACCCGACTACTACTACCTCGACGCCCGCGACAAGTCTGCCGCCTTCGGCCCTCTCGCCTGCCGCGGCGCCGCGGCCCTCAAGCCGGCGGGGAAGAAAGACGAATGGTGGGCGATTCCCTGCGACAAGTGCGACGACCTGAGCATTCGCCCCGCGCAACTCGGCCTCGGCGCCGACGTGGCCCTCGCCGCCGAGGCGCTCGATGTGGACGACAAGCCCCTTGGCCCCGCCGAGGTGCGCGTGAGCAACCTGGGCCAAACCATCATGCCCGTCAAGGGCGCCGCCCGCTATCGCCTCGCCGCCGCGGGCAAGACCGTCGCATCGCCCCTCGATCGGGGGCCCCGCTGCCTCGTTCGGGGGCTGGACTACGAGGTTGCGGTCGCCGCAGTGAACCTTGGCGATGGCCTGCTCCGCGACGCCCGCGCGACGGCAGAGCTGCTGGCCGGAACGCCCCTCGCGGCGGAACGACGTTCCAACATTCTACAGAATGTTGGAACGTCGCAGGCCGTCGGCCCGGGCCGCGAGGGGAAGGGGCGGCTGGTCGTCCACGTCCCCGACGACGCGAAGCCGGGCGAGCGGCTCTGGTATCGCATCCGCGTGACCGGGCGCATCGGCGAGCGGGAGGCCGAGGGCATCGGCTGGTTCACGGGCATCGCGGCGCGGGCAATGGACATGACCGTTCGCCCCGGCAGCGCCACGCCGCAGCCCCCGGGCAGCCCGCAGGCGCTGCTCCTCACCCTCCGCAGCAACCTGCCCGCCGAAGCCCCCGTCACGGTGCGAGCTACGAGCCTTCCTGTCGGTCTCACGCTGTCCGCGACGCGGTCGCTGCCGGCGCGCGTCGAGCACGTGCAGAGGCTGGCCTACACCGTGCCGGAAGCGCCGTCGGTGGCTCGGCTGACCCTGTCCGTGGAGTGCGCGCCTCTGGGCGTGCGCCCACTCGTCGAGCGGCAGGACCACTGGCTCCGCTTCACGCGGAGCAAGGCCGTCGCCCTGGACCTTGCCAAGCTGGCGCCGGCGCGCGCGGGCATCCAGTTCCGCGGCAAGGCGGAGGAGCCGCTGCGGGCCGACAGCGGGGCGAGCTTCCGGGCGGCGTCGAACACGGTGGGCGGGGTCGAGAAGGCCGGCTTCTTCTGCCATCCGCCCTACCAGGGCGGTGTGGGCTCGGCCTTTGGCGAGTTCGAGGTCGCGCTGCCCGACGAGGCGTGCGCGTTCGAGACCCTCGTCGGCTTCACCGACGGCTCCTCGACCGCCGACGGCTGCGTGTTCTCGGTCGAGGTGAAGGCCGGCGAGAAGTGGGAGACGGCGGGGAAGCTTCAGTTCGGCGAGTTGAAGCGCTGGATGCCCTTCCGCGCCGACCTGTCGTCGTTCCGGGGGAAGAAGGTCGCCATTCGGCTGGTGACAGATGTGGGGCCGGCCGACGACTCGAACAGCGACTGGGCGGCGTGGGGCGAGCCGCGCGTCGTCCTGGCCGGCGACCGCCTGGCCGTCGAGGTGCTCGACAAAGAGCCCAGCCCGTCCAAGAGCAATGGGGCGCCGGCAAGATAGCTGGGCCGCTTTGCTGTGGAATCCGCCTCCCCGCTGCGCTATACTATCTGCCGAAAGCATAGGAGCGCGCGATGGCATACAAGGGACACGTGGAGAACGGCGTGGTGGTGCTCGATGAGCCGGCCGATCTCAGCGACGGGGACGAGGTGAGCGTGTACCCCCTTCGGCGGCGCAAGCCCGCGGGAGAGGACCGACAAGTGCCCACGCTCTATGAACGGCTGAAGGACATCATTGGCTCGGTGGAGGGCCTGCCACCCGACTTCGCCCGCAATCATGACCACTACATCCACGGACAGCCAAAGGAGGGGTGCGTCCTTCGGACAAGGCACACGAAGTGCCAGAGCGAGAGCGACGTTCGTGGGTAGCCCGCTGCTGCAAGGCCAGCCCAGAGAAATGAGAACGGTCTTCGCGGATGCTCACTACTACCTTAGCCTCGCGAGCATGCGCGATGAGTCACACGAGCGCGCCGTCGCATTGTCTCGGACGCTACGCTGCGCCATCGTGACTACCGCATGGGTTCTGACCGAGGTGGGCGATGCTCTGGCAACCTCGGGTCAGCGACCGGTCTTCCTCGACCTGCTGAGGGATCTTCGGGACGACCCGAACACGATCCTGGCGCATGCGACGAGAGAGCTGTTCGAAAGCGGCGTTGCCCTCTACGCTCGCCGCATGGACAAGGAGTGGTCGCTGACGGACTGCATTTCCTTTGTGGTCATGGAGCAGCATGGCATCCGGGAGGCCCTGACGGCGGACCACCACTTCGAGCAGGCGGGGTTCGTGGCGCTGCTGAAGTGACGAGCCTGGCACCCAGGCCCGCGCCCTCACTCGATCTCGATGGATTCGACGGCGAACTCGTGGCCGGCGACGACGTTGCTTCGGAGCTCGCCGCACTTGGGGCAGCCGGGGGCCTCGGTGTCGGCGCCGTAGCGCGCCCCGCACTTCGCGCACTCGAGCTCGACGGGCTGGTCCACCACCTCGTATTCGGCGCCCTCGAGCGGCGTGCCCTTCGCGTATTCCTCGAGGTGCTCGACGAGGTGATCGGCGTCGGCGCCGCTCAGTTCGCCGACCATAAGGGTCACCTTCACGACCCGCTTGACCTCGTGCTTCGCCAGCTCGTTCTGGATCGTGCGGAAGGCCGCCTCGGCCCGGGCTGATTCATGCATTGTGCCGTCCTTTGCCAATCCCTGAGATCCACGCCGCCGGTGCGCCCTTGATGCTAACCGCCCCGCCTGCGCCTGTCAAGGGCTGGCGCCGGCACGGCTCACGCCAGGAGGTCGGCCTCGCCGGTCGAGGCCACGAACAGCGTGGTCGGCAAGCCGTGGAGGAGCGCCGTGTGCCCCGGCCCGATGGGAAGGGCCCGCCCGCCGTCATCGGGGACCTGGAAGCCGAGGAGGACCAGGCCGGCATCGGCCGAGTGCGCCCAGAGCGCGTCCGCGAAGGGGGCCGAGGAGACGATGACCTCCACGTCCGCGTCAATGCGCGCGGCGGTCACGAGCTCGCGCAGCGCCGCGGTGGCCGGCGCCCGCCCGGCCGCGTCCTCGACCACGCGGAGGATGCGGATGCGCGCGCGAGCCCACTCCCAGTTGCGCGTGAGCAGGTAGGCCAGGAGGAGCATCAGCGAGCCGTTCGCGCGGCCCCGCCACCAGATGTCGAGCCGCGACGGGGCTCCCGGGGGCGGCAGGCCGCGGTCGGCGACGAGGATGAGGCTCATCCCAAGCTGGCGGGCCACGCGCAGGTGGCGCGCGAACGGCTCCATCCGCTCGGGGTTGCTCGGCCAGCCGAACATCACGAGGTTCGGCTTGATCGGGCCGAGCGAGTGGGCCTGGAGAAGGGTCTGAAGCCCGTGGTCGAAGTCGGGCGCCACCACGACCTCGGGGAACGCCGTGATGTCCTGCGAGCGGGCGAAGCCCTCGAGGCGGTCGAGAGCGGTGCGGCGGCGCGCCGACAGGCTCTCGAGGTTGCCCACGAGGATTTCGACCAGGGTGACGAGCCCGCGCCCGCAGCCGAACCAGTGGGCGAGCGTGGCCAGGGTCGCGCGCGTCGCGGGGTTCCCCGTGAGGGCGAGCACGGTGGGCCGCCAGTTCTTCGGGTGCGGGGCGAGGCGCTGGAGCTTCAGCAGGTTGCTGCGCGCCCGCGCGTAGAGGAAGCCGCGCCGCGCGTCGCCGAAGGCGGCCCGCAGCACGCGGCTGCGCACGTAGAGATACAGCGCCCCCACGACCAGCATCGCCCCCAGCGCGGCCGGCGGGTGGATCAGGAACGCCGCCGCCCCGCACCCCACCGTGCCCGCCAGCGCCGCCGACCAGTGGAAGAAGCGGAACCGCGGCCGGAACGACGGGTTGAGGCCGAACGACTCGACGAAGGCCGCCAAATTCGTCATCCCGTAGGTGTAGAGGAAGAACATCGTGACGATGACCGCGACGACGTTGAGGGGCCCGCCGCCGGTGTCGGAGCCGGCGTACCAGAGCACCAGGAGCGTGAGGCCGAACGTGAGCAGCAGGGCGCGGCGCGGCTCGTCGCCCCGCCGCGTGCCGACGCCGAAGGGCCGCAGGGGCCGGAAAATCCCGTCCCGCGCCAGCGCCTGCATCACCCGCGGGGCGCCCATGAACGAGCCGATGGCGCTCGACAGCGTGGCCGCGAACACCCCGGCCACCACCAGGAAGCTCGCCCCGACCAGCGTCTGGTCGAGCAGCGTGCGGAACGGCGCCTCGACCAGCCCCTCCCGCGTCTGAGCCCCGCCGCACAGCAGGATCTGCGACGCATAGACCGCGAACCCCGCCGCGATCGCCAGCAGCGTGCCGCGGGGGATCGACTTGCCCGGCTCCTTCAGGTCGCCCGACATGTTCACCCCGGCCATGATGCCCGTCACGGCCGGGAAGTAGATCGCGAAGATGCGCCAGAAGTCGAGCCCCTCGGCCGGCCCCCAGTTGGCCCGGAACTGGCTCGCCTTGAAGCGCCACGCGGCCCCGCCCAGGAACGTCACGACCGCCAGCGCCAGCACGGCCAGGATCACGTACTGCACGCGAATCGCCCACCCCGCCCCCACCGCCGTCACCACGAACAGCACGCAGGCCGTGCCCACGCTCAGCGTGAAGAAGTGCGGCTCCAGCGCGGGGAACGCCCGCACGAGCGACTCCACGAAGCCCAGAATGTAGAAGGGCACGCTGAGCGCCTGGGCCAGGAACAGCGCCAGGCCGATCGCCCCGCCGAACTCCGGCCCCAGCACCCGCGAGATCATGAAATACGCCCCGCCGCCCCGCATCCGCGTGTTCGTCGCGATCGCCGAGATCGAGAGGCTGGTGAGCAACGTGATCGAGGTCGAGAGCAGCAGGATCAGCAGCGCCGAGCCGATCCCGGCCCGGCCCACGACGAACCCGGCCCGCATGAACATGATCACGCCCAGGATCGTGAGGATCGAGGGCGTGAACACCCCGCCGAACGTGCCGAACTGGTTCCGCGTCGCCCCCTCCTCGCGCGCCGACGCGGCCGCCCCTGCCGTGCTCAAGGCTCCGTCTCCTTTGCCCGGAACACTCCAGCCGCCTGAAGCACCTCACACGAGGCCCCTCTTCGCCCCCACCGAGCTTGCCTCGGTGGAGCGGTGATTGACAACTACAGCGCCGCTCGCACGCCTCCCCTCCTCACCCCCTCTCCCTCCACCCGCCGTGCGGCGGGTGGAGGGAGAGGGGGCGGGGGGTGAGGCCCCGGCCGGGTAGTTATCAATCCCTTGCCCCACCGACACAAGGTCGGTGGGGGCAGGAGCTTCAGACGGCCCAAGTGCTGCAACCGAGATTGTAGCCGACGCGACGCCTCCGATTCAACCGCCGCCGCGCTTGACGGCGCCCCGCGCCCCGCTATAATCAGCGGCGTGCGGCGTGGACCGGTCCCAGCCCTTTCGGAGAAATGACGTGTTCAAGAACCTCTCTGCGGGCGCCATCGGCGTCGGCGGCTCCACCCTCGAGGTCGCCGCCCTCGCCAGGAAGACAGGCTTCGGCGGCATGGACCTCAATGCCGGCGAGGCCGCCACGCTGCTCGAACTGGGCGAGCTCGACTCCCTCCAGCGCCTCTACGAGTCCCACGGCCTCACGCCCGGCGGCTTCGGCCTGCCCGTGGACTTCCGCCGCGACGACGAGACCTTTCAGAAGGGCCTCGCGGGCCTCCCGCGCCTCGCCAAGGCCGCCGCCGCGATGGGCTGCTTCCGCTGCCCCACGTGGATTCTGCCCTTCTCCAACGACCTGCCCTTCGACGAGAACTTCGAGACCCATCGCCGCCGCCTCAACGCCTGCGCGGAAATCCTCAAGGACAGCGGCGTCTGGCTCGGACTCGAATTCGTCGGCCCCAAGACCATGCGCGCCGGCAAGAAGCACGAGTTCATCTGGAACATGGCCGGCATGCTGGAGCTGGCCGACGCCATCGGCACGGGCAACGTCGGCCTGCTGCTCGACTGCTGGCACTGGTACACCGCCTATGGCACGGTGGACGACATTCTGAAGCTCAAGCCCGAGCAGATCGTCTACACCCACGTCAACGACGCCCCCGCCGGCCTGGACGTGGATGCCCAGGTGGACAACGTCCGCTGCATGCCCGGCGAGACGGGTGTGATTGACATCGCCGGCTTCCTGAAGGCCCTGGCGGAGATCGGCTACGACGGCCCGGTCACCGCGGAGCCCTTCGTGCCCCAGCTCAAGGAGCTTCCCGCGGTCGAGGCCTGCCGCCGCACCTCCGCCGCCCTCGACAAGATTCTCGCCCGGGCCGGGCTGGCGTGAGCGCCCGCTCGGCGCGTCGGGCAGTTGACAGCCGCCGAACGGCGTCTTACAATACGGTAAGATACCAGGGCCGGAGTAACCATGCTCAGGAGCACGCCATGGTCCGCGCGTCATTGTCCACGAGGGGCCAGCTTGTCATCCCCAAAGCCATCCGCGAACGTCTGGGCCTCCGCGCCGGGGCCAAGGTGGACATCTTCGTCCAGGACAACGGCGACATGCTCCTGCGCCCCGCGGTCGTGCACGTCCAGTCGCTCAGAGGTTGCCTGAAGCCGCCGAAGGGGAAAGTGGCCTCGCTTGAGGACATGGAACGCGCGATCCGCGAGGGGGCAGCGAAGGGCCTATGACCGCGCTGGATACCAACATCCTTGTTCGCTACATCACGCAGGATGACCCGAAGCAGGAAGCCCTCGCCGCGGGCCTCATCGAGGCCCCCGCCGAGCGCGGAGAACGCCTCCTCATCCAGCCCGTCGTCCTATGCGAGTTGGTCTGGGTCCTGGAGCGCTTCTACGGCTTCCGCAAGGCTGACCTACTGCCTGTGATCGAGAACATCCTGCACACTGTGGAGTTCGAGATCGCGGACAGGGCCGCCGTCTGGCAGGCATTCGAGGACTACCGCAACGGCCTCGGCGACTTCGCCGACTGCTATATCGGCCGCGCGAACGAGGCCGGCGGCTCCGACACCACCGTCACCTTCGACAAGGGCCTCAAGAACAACCCCCGCTTCACCGTCCTCGGCACGTGAGGGCCAGTGGCACTCCCCATGCAGTACGCTGGCTTCACCCTCGACCCGTTTCAGGAACAGGCCATCGCGGCGATTGACCGGGGGCACTCGCTCATCGTCGCCGCGCCGACCGGGGCGGGAAAGACCCTCATCGCCGAATACGCCATCGAACAGGCGATGCAGCGCGGCCGCCAAATCGTCTACACCGCGCCCATCAAGGCCCTCTCGAACCAGAAGTTCCGCGACTTCTCCGCGAAATACCCCGACCGCATCGGCATCCTCACCGGCGACGTGAGCCTGAACTACCGCGCCCCCGGCCTCATCATGACCACCGAGATCTTCCGCAACACCCTGCTCGAGGACCCCGAGCGCCTGGCCAGCGTGGACTACGTGATCTTCGACGAGTTCCACTACATCCACGACATCGAGCGCGGCACGGTGTGGGAGGAGAGCGTGATCTTCGCCCCCGAGAGCATCAGCTTCATCTGCCTGAGCGCCACGATGCCGAACCTCGACGAGCTGGCCGGCTGGATGCGCGAGGTGCGCCAGGCACCCGTCGAGATGATCCTCGAGGAGAGCCGCCCCGTGCCCCTCGAGCACGCCATCTGGGCCGACGGCTACGGCGTCCACAGCCTCGAATCCCTCGAGCGCCTGATGCACGACCTGGCCCGCGGCCAGCGCCCGCCGCGCAAGCCCCACCTCGGCGCCGAGGCGCTCCTCGACCACATCGCGGCCGCCGGCCGCCTGCCCGTGCTCCACTTCTGCTTCAACCGCCGCCTGTGCGAGGCCCGCGCCCAGGCCAACGCCCGCCGCACCCTCCTCACCCCCGACGAGGCCCGGCGCGTCGGCGCCATGTTCGACGAGTTGTGCGGGCGCTTCGACGTCGCGGCCGAATCCAGCGCCATCCTCATGGGCGAGCTGGTCCGCCGCGGCGTCGCCTTCCACCACGCCGGCATCCTGCCCACCCTCAAGGAGGTCGTCGAGCGCCTCTTCACCAGCGGCCTCATCAAGATGCTCTTCACCACCGAGACCTTCGCCCTCGGCGTCAACATGCCCGCCCAGACCGTCGTCCTCGACTCCGTCGAAAAGTTCCACGGCACCCACTTCGGCTACCTCCGCGCCCGCGAATACCAGCAGATGTCCGGCAGGGCAGGGCGCCGCGGCATGGACACCCGCGGCTACGTCTACGCACGCGTGGACACCGAGGAGGTGACGCTCGACGGCGTGAAGCGCGTCGTGGCCGGCCGCCCCGAGCGCATCGAAAGCCAGTTCAACCTCTCCTACGCCACGATCCTGAGCCTCTATGGCCGTTGGGGCGAGCGGCTCTTCGACGCCTGCGAGCGCTCCTTCGCCGCCTACCAGCGGAAAAGGGGACATTCTCCTCCTCGCCGCGAGAAGTCGAATGTCCCCTTCTCCCTCCGCAAACAGGTCGAGCGCCGCCTCAAGGTATTACAAGCCCTCGGCTACCTCGGCAAGCGCGGGATCACCGAGAAAGGCAAGTTCGCCCTCCGCTTCGCCGGCTACGAGCTACAGACCACCGAGCTGTTCTTCGCCGGCCTCTTCCACGAGCTGAATCCCCACGGCATCAACGTGCTGGCCAACGCCATGATCCACGAGGCCCGCCGCGCCGAGCGCGGCCACCACGCCCCCCGCCAGCTCCTCAGCCACGTGCGGCGCCGAGCCACCCGCGTCGTCCGCAACATCTACAACCTCGAGCGCCGCTTCCAGGTCGCCGACCCCGTGCGCAAGCTCGAGTTCAGCCTCGCCGCCGCCGTCAACGCCTGGAGTCGCGGGGCCGACTTCGCCGACCTCGCCTCCCACACCCTGGCCGCCGAGGGCGACATGATCCGCTCCCTGCGCATGACCATTCAGATACTGCGGGAGATGCGTCGCGCCACGGACGACGATGTCCTTCGCCGCCGCCTCCGCGAGGCCGAGGCCGCCATCAACCGCGGCCCCGTGGACGCCGAGCGCCAGCTCCGCGCCGGCTGCGAAGAGCCTCCACCCGAAACCACAGAGAAGAAGGAAGAACTCACCACAGAGGGCACAGAGACCACAGAGGAAGACACAGAGAAGCGGGCGTAGGGCCTGCCTGTTTGCCTGCGTCCCTTTCGTCCCTTGTGTCCCTTTGGTCCCTTCCTCCCATTCCCCCGCCCCGCGTGCGAGCAAGGCCAAACATCGCAGTTGACAACCCCTTCCCCCTCGGCTATCATCCCATCACCCGGGCAGGCGCAGGCAAGCGAGTGTCTTATCCGCAAGTGGCCCTTGCTCAGTCCGGGCTGATCCAGCGATGGGAGAACCGATGCCATATCATCTGAGGGTTACCGTGCTATGCTTGGCCTTCCTGTCTGCCGGGTGCGGAAACACTGCGCGGATGGATACGTCAAGCGACGAGGCGGTCAAGAAGTCCATCGAGAAGATGACTGCCGGCATGACAGATGACGAGAAGAAGGAGTTCATCGCTGACTGCATGGCTGTCGTCTTCCCGGACATGATGAGGAGCGCGTTTGAGGGCGCGTTCGGCGAGCGCAAAGAGGAAATCGCCACCAGAGCGGCTCTCTTCCAACCCCTTGATGGATTGACGGTCGCGGAGATTCACGCGAAAGCGGAGCAAGCAAGAGCTGCGTTCAGCGGGGGAACAAGGAGGACAGATTCCCAGCAACGAGAGGCCTGGGCCGCAGACCGAGATGGGGTCTCTGAGCCAGAGCCACCCGCCGAGCCATCTTGGGAGCCGCCCGACAAGGCTGTTCGGCAAGGTGACCTGCAGGTCCGAGTCACCAAGACAGTGATTGGCAAGGTGCCGCTCAAGGACATCACCAGTGATGCCACGTCCGTAGATGACCTACTGATGGTGACATTGGAACTGACGAACATGGCTTCGACGAAAATTGTCGAGTACTACTCGTGGTCGGGCAAGTTCATCTCGGCGGACAGAGACTTCGCCACTCTCGAGGACAACTTCGGCAACACGTACAAGAGAATCGATTTCGGCATCGGCTGCCGCCCGATCGGGGCAGTCAACCGGTCCGAGTCGATCTACCCGAACAAGTCGGTGAATGACGTACTCGTGTTCCAGATCCCGCTGGATAATGCCACCTACCTGGACTTGGAGATGCCCGCGCAGAACTACGGCGGCCAGGGGATGGTCAGGTTCCGTATCCCGATGGGTTCAGTGTCCCGTGTGCGCGAGTAGCGTCTAACCAGGCGCTGAGAGAGATCGCATGAGGTGTTCCCTTCTGCCTCTCGCTTCTGGAGCGCCCTAAGCAAGTGGGGACCGCCTGAACGCCCTTACGGAACAGAGAAACAAAGGAGCAAGAGATGACATTCGAGGAGCTGCTCAGTTACACGCGGGGGCTGGAAGGTCGCGTCTTACGCACTCTTGCCCAAGGCGCGAAGTTCAGAGTCCGAGTGGACAAGCACAGGCTAGTTTATACGCCAGAGTCCACAGGCACAGAGAGACCCCACACGTTCAAATTCGCCAACCGAGTATTCGAGAAATTCCTGAAGACAAGGTCGTTCAGACCCGGGGACTACCGGGACATCTCAAAGAATGCGTCCTACATGCTGGCACTGATCTCGATGTGTTCCGAAAGCATGAAGTGAGCCTTTGGGGCATGTGCGCGAAGTGCCGCTTTGGATTGCAGGGGGATGACCCAGGACCGCGCGTCACATTGACGAGGTGTCAAGTTCGCCCGCGGCGAGTAGGGTGTCAAACGAGTAGGGTGTCAATCAAACGAGTAGGGTGTCAAATCTTTATTTTTGAATTATTCCGTCAATCGCCCCCAGCTCGGCCTCGGAGAAGGCGAGGGTGGCGAGCGCGGCCACGTTGTCCTCGATCTGGGCGACGCGGCTGGCGCCGATGAGGGCGGAGGTGACGGCCGGCTGGCGAAGCACCCACGCGAGGGACATCTGTGCGAGGGTCTGGCCGCGCCCGCGGGCGCAGCACGTTCACGAGCACAACGCGAGTTCTTCCGTGCGTTGGTCCATCTGCCGGATCACATCTTGAATCCTATCCACCTCGCGCTCCTCGAAGTACGGCTCACCGCACTGCTTGCAGACCCAGGCGGGGACCGCTTCGAGAGTGAGGTGGTAGGCCTTCCGGTCCACCTGGAAGGGGGCGGCCTTCCATTCCATTTCGCCCTGACAGTGGATGCACTTCATGTTCGTTTCCTCCACGCCAGGGTACTCCTGAGAGCGCCAATGGCCAGTGTAGCGGCTGCATTCGGCGAATGCAAGTCGGAGCCAGAGGTCGGGTATGGCCCCCAATCCTGGCGCCTTGTTCGCAGCCCCCACGGGGCGTACTATGATAGCCCAGGGCAACGCCCTGGGAACTGGCGACCGCCCGTGAGTAGCCCTGAAAGGGCGTACTATGGCGGGCCTGGTAGTACGCCCTTTCAGGGCTGAACGTACGCCGAACGCGGCTCCCCAGGGCGTTGCCCTGGGCTATCATAGTACGCTCCTTCGGAGCTCAGAGGCCGAAGGTGACGCGCCAGGATTGGGGGCATACTCCCAGAGGTCCCTGAGCGGAACGAGGGACCGGGCGATGGCGCGAAGAGCGCGCGGCGGCGTGTCACTCCCGAACTATCCGGTCAATCGCCCCCAGCTCGGCCTCGGAGAAGGCGAGGTTCTGGAGCGCGGCTACGTTGTCCTCGATCTGGGCGACGCGGCTGGCGCCGATGAGGGCACTCGTGACGGCGGGCTGGCGGAGGACCCACGCGAGGGCCATCTGGGCGAGGGTCTGGCCGCGGCCGCGGGCGAGGTCGTTGAGCTTGCGGACCTTGTCCAGCTTCGCCTCGGTGATCGCGGCGGGCTTGAGGAAGCCGTGGGGCTTGGCCGCACGCGAATCGCCAGGGATGCCGCCGAGGTAGCGGTCCGTGAGAAGCCCCTGGGCCAGCGGGCAGAAGACGATGCCGCCGATCCCCTCGTCCTTCAGCACGTCGAGCAGGCCGCCCTCGACCCAGCGGTCGAACAGGTTGTAGGAGGGCTGGTGGATGAGGAGGGGGGTGCCGAGTCCGCGCAGAAGGGCGACCGCCTCGCGCGTCCCCTCGGGGCGATATTGCGAGATGCCGGCGTAGAGGGCCTTGCCCCGCCGCACGACGTGGTCTAGGGCGGCCATCGTCTCCTCGAGCGGCGTCTCGGGGTCTGGGCGGTGGTGGTAGAAGATATCCACGTAGTCGAGGCCCAGGCGCTGGAGGCTCTGGTCGAGGCTGGCGACGAGGTATTTGCGGGAGCCGAAGTCGCCGTAGGGGCCGGGCCACATTTTCCAGCCGGCCTTGGTGGAGATGACCAGTTGGTCGCGGCAGCGGCCGAGGTCGTGGCGAAGGATGCGTCCGAAGGTCTCCTCGGCGGAGCCGGGCGGCGGGCCGTAGTTGTTCGCCAGGTCGAAGTGCGTGATGCCGAGGTCGAAGGCGCGGAGCACCATCGCGCGGCAGTTCTCGAAGGCGTCCACGCCCCCGAAGTTGTGCCACAGTCCGAGCGAGATGGCGGGCAGTTTTACGCCGCTTCGCCCGCAGCGGTTGTAGCGCATGGCGTCGTAGCGAGTCGAGGAGGGCGACCCTGCCATGTTTCTCTCCTTTATCCCTCGGCGACTGACTATAGCACAGCGCTGGGCGCCCTTCAAGAGGGGCAGGCTCGCGGGCCGCGGGGCGCCAACCCAAAGCGGCGCTGCCGCGCCGCAGTCCGAAAGGCTGCCGCATCGCCCAGGACACCTTGCCGTCGGCAACGGAGGGATCCGTCGCTGGGACGGGGCCGGAGCGGGGGTGATCATCTTGACAGGGCGCGGGAGGCACGAGGCGCGACCTTCATCGCTGCCACATCTGCTGATTCCTCAGACAGTTATGGCTTGGAGACCCCTGCCTGCCTAGCGGCCTCAAGATGATCACCCCCCGTGTTGCGCGCGTGATCATCTTGATCATCTTGCGCAGCTTGGTGGCGCTATGTCGTCCCGCTGTGCACCTCCACGGAGACCCCCGGGGCGCCCCCAGGCGTGTCGGGCAGCCGCCACATCCACCCGGTACCTTCGCGGCAGGAGAGGATCCCAAGCTCCGTCTTCGCGCGTCGGAGGGTGACAAGGGTGAACCCGGCTTTGCAGCCCCGCTCCTCGACCTCCGTGGCGAGGGCCGGGCCGGCGGCGAGGAGCGTGAGGAGCCATTCGGCCGCCCGGTCGCGCGGGGTGGGCCGCGGCATGATGTCCATCGCCTCCTGGGCGGTCATCGCCACAGGCTCGGGCTCCCAGACGACGGTCGGCAGGGCGGGGTTGTCGGGGTGCGGGACGATGCGGTAGGCCATGCCCGTGACGCCGCCCGCGAGGTTGCACTTGACGGGCAGGAGAAGCATCCGCCCCGTGGCCTGCGGCGAGCCCTTCGAGGCGGGGTCGGGCACCGCGGCCCAGACGGCCCGGGCCGCCGACACGAAGGCCAGGCTGCCCATCGCTCGGTAGATGACCGACGCCCCCGCCCGCTTGGTCAGGTGGGTGATCGCGACCACCGCCACACCCGTCCGCTCGGCCATCGTCTGGACGGGGGCGAGGACGCGGCGGATGTCGGCATTGTTGTAGCTCTCGGCCCCGCCAAGGTAGGCGCTGACCGGGTCGAGGATGACCAGCCGAACGTCGTCCCACTGGCGAACGACTCGCTCGAGGATCGGCAGGTCGCGGGTCATCGAGAAGGGCAACTCGCCCTCCGTCCCCTGCCAACGGACGGCTCGCAGGACGCACACGCGGCTGGGGTCGCCCCCCAGGGCGTCGAGGCGCGGGCGGATGGTGTCGGCCGTGTCGTCCTCCGCGCTCAGCACGATGGCCCGGCCGAGGGGCGCCGAGCCGCTCGCGGCGTCGGGCCACGGGCCGCCGCGGCTGATCCGAGCGGCCATGTCGAGCGCCAGCAACGACTTGCCGCGCCCCGGGTCGCCCACGAGCAGCGTCACCTTCCCCAGCGGAATCCGGCTCGGCCACAGCCAGCCAACCGCCTTCGGGACGATGCGCGACAGATCGCTCAGCCAGACGTGCGCCTCACGCTCCACCTTCGCCGACGCAGCCATGTGTCCAGTCTCCATGTCCTTGCTCCTCAAAGAGATAGACGACAGGCCCCCCTTGGACTTGCGTAGTGCTTCGCCAGGCACCTCCTTTGGCCCGCGCCGCGGCGCGATGGGGCCTTGGCGTGGCCATAATCCGCTGATAGTTCAGGATTTGCGGAATCGGGTTGG
>Ga0307378_10001490_pt1 | contig 38122 bp, 30 predicted proteins | sample UN1MG_FD_202238 | JGI IMG/M metagenome (GOLD analysis project Ga0307378, IMG submission 202238) | Soil microbial communities from Risofladan, Vaasa, Finland - UN-1 | ecosystem: Environmental > Terrestrial > Soil > Coastal area > Acid sulfate soil | place: Finland: Risofladan, Vaasa | collected...
CGGGCTATTATACGGCAGATGCGGTTGAATCGATCACAACCATTGCTTCATGCGCGACCAGGGCTGGAGCCAAGGTTTTTAATTGCATGAGCGTTGAAGATGTCATGATCCGCGAGAATCGTGTCACCGGTCTTGTTATTAACTGGTCGCCGGTTGAAACAGGCGGTCTTCATGTGGATCCTCTTACGATCAAAGCAGAAAATGTCGTTGATACAACCGGACATGCCAATGAGGTGCTCCGTGTGATTGAACGCAAGGCAGATATGAAATTAAACACGGAAACCGGAAAGGTAATGGGCGAGCGTTCTCTCTGGGCAGACAAGGCGGAAAGGCTTACGCTTGAAAACACCAAAAAGATCTGTCCCGGAGTTTTTGTAGCCGGAATGTCCGCTAATGCTGCCTTCGGCGGACCAAGAATGGGGCCCATCTTCGGAGGAATGCTTCTTTCAGGGAAAAAGGTGGCGGAACTCATTATCGCCGAAGATGTAACTTCTCAAAAATTTTAAGGTAAATTAGATACTCAAGTTTCGCAATAACCTGTAAAAAAGACTTTTTTACAGGTGCAACATAACTGATAAACTCATAAAAAGTCTAATTTTGCTCTCTCTGTGACCAATTTTGGGATTCAGCTTTCACCTGGCTAAATTGCAAGAACTCGGGCTAACGCCCTCAAACAGCTTGCAATTTTTAACGCCAGGCTCGACCTGAATCTTTCTCCAAAATTGCTCAATATCGCTCGCAAAATGACTTTTAAAGAGTTCATCATAACTAAGAGGTATAAAATATGACACAATTAGAAACAGCGCGTGAAAATAAAATTTCAGAGGAAATGGAGATATGCGCCAGGCAAGAAGGGGTGGAGCCGGAATTTATCCGCAAGGGTGTTGAGGACGGCAACATTGTAGTGGTAAGGAATAAAAAGCATACATCTGTTTTGCCTGTCGCTATCGGCAGGGGCCTGAAAACCAAGGTTAATGCCAATATCGGCACGTCAAAAGATCGGAACGATCCTGATATGGAGCTCAAGAAGGTAAAGGTATCAATTGCCGCCGGAGCAGATACAATAATGGATCTTTCCACAGGCGGAGATATCAGAGCAATAAGACAGGCGATTATCAGTCAGTCGTCGCTGGTAATCGGGACGGTTCCGATATATCAGGCTGCTGCTAATATGCTCAATTCCGGAAGAGCTATTGTGGAGATGAGCGCAGATGACATGTTTAATGTAATAGAAGAGCACGGCGAAGATGGAGTGGATTTTATTACCGTCCATTGTGGTGTGACAAAAAGAAGTGTCGGCTGTATAGTAGACGAAGGCCGTCGTCTTGGCATTGTCAGCAGAGGAGGAACCTTTTTATCAAAATGGATGGAATGTAATGAAAAGGAAAATCCGCTTTATGAGCAATACGATAGATTACTTGAAATAGCTAAGGCTTATGACATGGTTCTCAGTCTTGGTGACGGACTGAGGCCCGGCTGTATTGCCGATGCAACCGACAGGGGACAGGTGCAAGAACTTATTCTGCTGGGCGAGCTTACAAAAAGAGCAAGGGAGCGCGGTGTTCAGGTAATGATAGAAGGACCCGGCCATGTTCCCATCAATGATATTAAGGCAAATATAAAACTGGAAAAGAGCCTCTGCCACGGCGCTCCATTCTATGTGCTTGGTCCCATCCCCACGGATATAGCTCCTGGTTATGATCATATAACCGCGGCTATCGGAGGAGCCATAGCCGGAGCAGCGGGCGCGGATTTTTTGTGTTATGTTACTCCGGGGGAGCACCTGAGACTTCCGACCATAGAGGATGTAAAGGAAGGGATTATAGCATCCAGAATTGCCGCCCATATTGCAGATATTGCCAAGGGGGTTCACGGAGCGCTTGAAAAAGATCTGCTTATGGCAAAGTATAGAGATGACTTTGACTGGGAAGGGCAGATAAAGTTATCCATTGATCCTGAAAAAACCGAGTCTTTTCTGGAAAAAAGTGAAAGCGCCGGCAAAGAAGGTTGCACCATGTGCGGTGATTTTTGTGCAATTAAACTCGGTAAAACAAAAAAATAAATTTTGAGAATGCCGATGCTTATTGATCTTCAGGGCCGGATTGAAAAAATTACATATTCGGATAAAGAAAGCGGTTTCACCATTGCAAAGGTAAAGGTGGACGGACAAGTAGAACCGGTTACCGTGGTCGGAAAACTGATGTCTCCTGTGCCGGGTGTAATCCTCAAAATGAAAGGTGAATGGGCAGATCATCCCAAATACGGCAGGCAGTTCAAGGTAATCGATTATAAGACGGCTGTTCCCGCGACCGTTTATGGGATTAAAAACTATTTGGGCTCAGGCCTCATTAAAGGTCTCGGGCCGGTCATGGCCGGCCGCATCGTAAAAAAGTTCGGCATAAAAACCCTGGATATTATTGAAAATAAAATTGAAAAACTTGCGGATGTAGATGGTATCGGGGAAAAACGTATTGCCATGATCAAAACATCCTGGGATGAGCATAAAAATATCCGGGATGTAATGCTTTTTCTACAGACTTACGGGGTCAGCACCGGCTACGGAGTAAAAATCTTCAAACAGTACGGAAACAGATCAATAGATGTTGTGCGGGAAAACCCATATTGCCTTGCAACCGATATTTTTGGCATAGGTTTTACCATAGCGGACAGCATCGCTGAAAAACTCGGATTTTCCAAAGATTCTGAGTTGCGGGTTAAAGCAGGCATCCTTTATGTGTTAAACCATCTTGCAGACAAGGGACATGTCTTTTACCCTTATGAATTGCTTGTAATTGAGTGCGTCAAAACACTTCAGGTCAACAGGAAAATAGTCGCAGATGCCATTGACACTGCGGCAGGTGAAGGAAAAATAGTTATTGAGGATATTGATGACTCTATTGAAGAATTCAGGGCATACAATAAAGCTGTTTACCTGTCTAAGTTCCACTTTTGCGAAACCAGAATCGCTTTTTTGCTTAAAAGGCTTGTGTGTTCGCCTAAATCAATCCGCAATATTAACGCAGATCAAGCCTTAAAATGGGTACAAAAACAATTGGATATAATTCCGGCAAAAAATCAGGAAGCGGCAATAAGGGCAGCTCTTCAAAACAAGGTGGTTGTTATCACAGGCGGACCCGGCACGGGCAAAACCACAATTATCAACGCCATGATAAAAATTTTTGCCGGGCTTAAAACAAAAATAATGCTGGCAGCCCCCACAGGCAGGGCGGCAAAACAGATGAGTGAAACTACCGGTCATAACGCTGCTACTATCCACAGGATGCTTAAGTTCAGCGTTCAGAAAGGAGGCTTTCAAAAAAACGAAAAGAATCCGTTAAATTGCGACCTGCTGATTGTTGATGAAGCATCAATGATAGACACGATTTTGATGCACCATCTTTTAAAGGCCATTCCCGCCGGCGCCACCTTTATCCTTGTCGGCGATGTTAACCAGCTTCCTTCCGTAGGACCGGGAAATGTTTTAAGCGATATTATTAAATCAGGCATAATGCCGGTGATAGAACTCAGCGAAATTTTCCGTCAGGCCAGGGGAAGCCGGATTATCATTAATGCTCACAAAATTAATAGAGGAATTGTTCCAGATATCAGGGCACAAGATTCATTAGGATCAAGAAAAGATTTTTATTTTATCCAGCAGGAAGATCCTGAAAAGGTCCTTGAAATTATTATCGAGCTTGTCAAGAAACGTATTCCCAGCCGGTTCGGCTTTAATCCAATTGAAGAGATTCAGGTTTTAACACCTATGCATAAGGGGGTTATTGGAGCTGAAAATCTCAATGCAAAATTGCAAACAGCTCTAAATCCGGGCAAAGACATGGTAATAAGCGGCAACAGGAACTTTAAGGTTAACGACAAGGTAATGCAGATTAAAAATAACTATGAAAAGGATGTTTTTAACGGGGATATCGGCAGAATAATCGGTATCTCAACTACAGACAGGGAAGTAATTATATCCTTTGACGGCCGCAAGATAACATACAGGTTTACAGATCTTGATGAAATTATTTTAGCTTATGCTGTTTCAATCCATAAGTCACAGGGCTCCGAATATCCGGCTGTAGTAATTCCCGTTCTTACACAGCATTATATCCTCTTGCAGCGCAATCTCATTTATACCGCAGTAACCCGTGGCATAAATCTGGTTGTAATGGTCGGCACACACAAAGCTCTAACTATCGGGGTAACTAACGATAAAACACAAAAAAGATTTACATATTTAAGATATCGATTATTATAATAAAAAAGGATCATAAGGATTCAAGGGGTCAAGGGGCATAGTAAAGAAAAGAACCTAAAAAAATAACTATTATGTCAATTAAACTGCCAAACAAGAGCAACTATCTTGTCGGTGTTATTTCCGACACTCACGGTTTGCTCCATTCATCGGCGATCAAACTCTTTACAGATATTGATCTGATAATTCATGCGGGAGACATTGATAAACCCGAGCTGCTTTCCTTTTTGCAGTCAATCGCGCCTGTTGTTGCGGTTCGAGGAAACATGGACAAGGGAACATGGACTGCAGATCTGGCTGAGACAGAGGTGGTCGAAGTCGGTGAAGTCTTGGTGTATGTACTTCACAACCTATATATGCTTGATATAGATCCGGTGGCCGCGGGTTTTAATGCCGTCATAAGCGGCCATACTCACAAGCCTTCCGTAGTCAACCCCAAAGGGGTGCTTTTTTTAAATCCTGGAAGCGCGACTCTGCCGAAGTCCCCTTATATTAACTCCGCAGCATTGCTGCATATTCATAGAAACTCTCTGAAGGCCGAGATTATCGAGCTGAAGGAATAACCCGAATCAGGCAGGCTTGATAGCGCATGGTTTTATTCTCAAATTGTTCTCATGAAAATTGGAGACAAAACTGATGATACTTGCCATCGGTGAAATACTTTACGACATATTCCCAGAATACAAACGGTTAGGAGGCGCCCCCTTCAACTTTGCCTTTCATGTCAAAAATCTCGGGAAGCCGGTCCGCTTTATTTCAAGAGTTGGAAATGACCTTGAGGGCAAGGGGATAATAAATTTTCTGCAACAACACGATTTACCGATTGAAAATATTCAGATCGACAACAGGCATAATACAGGAAAAGCACTCATAGAGCTTAACGGCAAAGGTGTTCCCGCATTTAACATCCTGCCAGACGTTGCCTATGATTATATTGAGTTCAATACATCAATCGCATCATTACTCAATGCAGACACCGAGCTCATCTATTTTGGAACCCTTGCCCAGAGAAGCGAATATGGTTTCAAAACTATACAGCGGATTCTTTCTCAAAGGGCCCCTTTAACAAAATGCCTTTACGACATTAATCTCAGGCCCCATTGCTTTACAAAGCAAGTTGTTGTAGAATCACTCAGGCAGTGTGATCTGCTAAAACTAAATGATGAAGAACTTGAAATCTTAAAGCAAATCTTTGCTTTTAAAAAAAGCAGCCGTTCATTTATCGAACATCTTATGATTAAATATCGCCTTGAAATGCTATCCCTTACAAAAGGCAAAAACGGAAGCGAACTGTTTACATTAGATAAACATTTTCAAAAAGAGCCGGAAAAACTAAATAATACTGCCGATACCGTAGGCGCTGGAGACGCTTATACAGCAATGCTTTCAATAGGATATATTAACAAGTGGCTGCCGGAACAAATCCTGGAAAAGGCCTCGGAATTCGCCACGCGCATCTGTGAAATTGAGGGGGCAGTCCCAACCGACCCAGCTTTTTACAAGAAAATTAGCGTCAGCATAAAAGGGAAGCAAAATGAAAAAGCATAAATTATACATTCAAATGTTCAGCATTCACGGACTCATTCGTTCGGAAAATATGGAAATGGGATATGACGCCGATACAGGCGGTCAGATCAATTATGTGGTTGAACTGGGTAAGGCGCTCAGCAATCGTAGCGATGTAGAACGTATCGATCTCTTTACACGTTTAATTATGGATAAAGCCGTGTCGGAAGACTACTCCAGGCCGATCGAAAAAGTAAGCGATAAATTTCGTATTGTGAGAATCCAGTGCGGCGGCAGGAAATATATCAGGAAAGAGCGGCTCTGGCCCCATCTGGATGAATATGTTGACAAAACCATTAAGTTCATTAAACGTGAAAATTCGATACCCGACATTGTCCACGGTCATTACGCAGATGCCGGATATGTAGCCACGCAGCTTTCAAAAATATTCGGCATTCCCTTAATATTTACAGCGCATTCACTGGGCCGGCCCAAAAGGGAAAAACTTCTTAATGACGGCTTGAAGCAATCGGATATTATCAAAAAATATAAAATTGACCATCGAATCCATATTGAAGAAGAGATTCTGAAAAATGCAGACCTTATAATAACCAGTACCAGCCAGGAGGTTGAAAAGCAATACGGGATGTATCAGAATAATAATTTGCCGGCATACCGTGTAATATCACCGGGGCTGGATCTGGAAAAATTTTACCCTTATTATCATGACATGCTTCCTGAAACTAAAAAAGATGAAGTTCAAACCTATGCGCGGGCCGCTGTGCTTAAAGAATTAAACCGCTTTTTTAGCCACCCTGACAAGCCCTTGATATTGACGCTGAGCCGTCCTGATGAACGCAAAAATATCTCAGGCCTGGTCAAAGCTTACGGGGAGGATCTTGAATTGCAGGCTATGTCTAATCTTGCGGTGTTCGCCGGAATTCGGAAAGATATTGCCGAAAAGGAAGAAAACGAAAGGAACGTTTTAACCAAAATGCTTTTGCTTATGGACAAGTACGATCTTTACGGAAAGATGGCTATCCCTAAAAAACATGATTTTGAATACGAGGTTCCTGAATTATATCGTATTGCCGCTGAGAAAAATGGGGTTTTTATAAATCCGGCGTTGATTGAGCCTTTTGGATTAACGCTGCTTGAAGCTTCAGCAACCGGTCTTCCAGTTGTGGCAACCTATGACGGCGGGTCCAAAGATATCATACACAACTGTTGTAACGGCATTCTTGTGGATCCGACCGATACAAAAAAAATAGCCGCGGCTCTTAAAACAATAATTACAGATCACGACACGTGGGAGAAATTTTCAAAAAATGGTATTATAAACGTCCGCAAACACTACTTATGGGAAAAACATGCCGAAAAGTATATAAAAGAGGTTAAAAAACTTGTTAAAGAATTCACCAAATCGGAAATAGGCATTGCCGTCCCGTCCGATTCCGTCGGAAAACGTCTCGCAAGACTAAATTATTTTATTATAACAGATATTGATAATACTCTGATTGGGGATCAGGAAAACGAAAATCTTAAAGACCTGCTTGCGTTGCTGATGGAAAATCTGGATACCATTGGATTTTGTGTTGCTACCGGCAGAACTGTTGCTTCTGCTGTTGAATACTTAAAACAGCATAACGTAAATGCGCCGGATATAATTATATCATCAGTAGGCTCGGAAATCTATTACGGAAAAGATCTACACTACAGTCAGGGATGGGATGCACATATATCAAGCAAATGGAATCGCAAAAAAATTGTTGAGTTGTTAAAAGATGTCGATTTCATAGAATACCAGGAAGAAATAACGCAGCGGCGGTTTAAAATCAGCTATTTTATGAAGCCTGGAAAGGACCGGCTGGCCATGATCCATAATTTATTGCTGAAACATGGATGTCGATACAACCTTATTTACTCCCACCAGAAATACCTTGATATTCTTCCTTGTCGAGCATCCAAAGGCAAAGCAATGCGGTATCTCAGCTACAAATGGGAAATTTTTCTGAAAAATATCCTTGTTTGCGGAGATTCCGGAAATGACGAAGAAATGCTTCGCGGCGAGCCACTTGGAGTGGTAGTAGGCAACTACAGCAAAGAGCTTGAAAAACTCAAACACGGGAAAAATATCTATTTTGCAAAACAAAAATATGCCGGTGGAATCATAGAGGCTATAAAACACTACAATTTTATTCAAAAGGCAAAAGGTGATATCTTATGACGATTCAAAATAAAGTCCAGCTTATTACCTACCCTGACAGCCTGGGCCATAATCTGCCTGAACTGCATTATGTTTTGCGGAAATATCTGAAAGAAGCGATCGGCGGTGTTCATATTCTTCCGTTTTATCCTTCTTCGGCGGATCGAGGATTTGCACCCTTGACCTATGACAAAGTAGATCCTAATTTCGGCACATGGGAGGACATAGAGAAAATAGGCAATGATTTTGATTTGATTATAGATTTTATTGTAAATCATATTTCCAAGCAGTCTGTTTTTTTTCAAGACTATATTGAAAACGGCGATGATTCCGAATACGCTGACATGTTTATAAGCCTTAAAAACCTAAGTCCTGATGGAGAGATAAGCAAAGAAGATCTTGCTAAGGTTTACACACGTAAGCCCAGGGATCCTTTCACAGTAATCGAACGACCGGACGGGTCAAGAGAAAAAATATGGTGTACATTTGATTATCAACAGATTGATCTGAATTGGCTGTCTTCGAAAACCCGGGAAATTTTTCGGAATTTTTTGCTCAGGCTTTCGCGAACCAATGCCAAGCTTATCCGGATGGATGCATTTGCATACACAACCACTAAAATTGGAACAAACTGTTTCTTTTTAGAACCGGATGTATGGGAATTCCTTGAATGGCTTAACGGGTTCACTACAGCCTTTGATACTGAAATACTGCCTGAAGTACATGAGCATTATTCTTACCAGTTAAAAATAGCTGAAAAGGGGTACTGGACATACGATTTTGCTCTGCCTTTGCTGGTGCTGCATACCCTTTATCACCACACCAACAAAAGACTGATTCACTGGCTTAATATCTGTCCCAGGAAACAAGTTACAACTTTAGATACCCATGATGGTATTGGCGTTGTTGATGTGGCAGACCTGATGAGTAAGGAAGAAATAGATCGAACAATTAACGGCTTGTACGAAAAGGGTTCAAATGTAAAACGTATCTACTCTGGACATGAATATCAAAACCCGGATATTTTTCAGGTGAATTGCACTTATTTTGCTGCTTTGGAGTGTAATGAAAACTCTTATATCGCTGCTCGCACAATTCAGTTCTTTGCACCAGGCATTCCCCAGATATATTATGTTGGCCTGCTTGCCGGAGAAAACGACACAAAACTTGTAGAGCAGACCCACCTTGGACGAAATATTAATCGTCACAACTACGATTTGGATGAAATCGATATGGAAATCCAGAAACCGGTAGTGCAAAGATTGCTTAAACTAATGAAATTCCGGAATACATATCCGGCCTTTAATGGCATCTTTAAGGTTGAAGATTCCCCGGAGAACAGGCTGATACTCACATGGACGGATAATCAATCCAGAGCAAAAGCATTTATCAATCTTGACAACTACAATACGAAAATAACTTACTATGATCCTGAAAAGGATTCAGATTGCGAATTTATTGTCTGATCCCAAAAACAGTTAAGCCCTGACTTGACTTTAAAACTGCGAGGCATCTTTGACATCAAGTTCTTTAAAAATTTTAAAAATTGCCGGGGAACTGTTAAGAGTATACAGGTGAATCCCCCGAACATCATTGTATATAAGATTACGCACTTGCTCTGCTGCCCAGCGAATACCCACTTCTTCAAAATATTCATCAGTTTTAGCCCGTTCAACAGATCTTAAAAGCCCGGCAGGAAAACGGGTGCCTTCGGCCAGTTGTGCCATGCGAATCATTCCTTTGCGGGTTGTTAAGGGCATAACACCTGCAACAACAGGAATATGGATGCCGGCCAATTCACATCGCTCACAAAAATCATAGAAATCCCGATTGTCAAAAAACAGTTGGGTGACTATATAGTCGGCTCCTGCATCTACTTTTGCCTTAAGATATTCCATCTCCTTGAGCCTGTTCGGAGTTAATGGATGGCCTTCCGGAAAACCTGCGACACCGATACAAGTTTTCGGATAATTCTTCTTTATAAACGATACAAGATCTGCGGCATAATCAAAACCATTTTCAGGACGTTTCCAGACTGCCTCGCCCTTTGGAAGATCCCCTCGAAGTGCGAGGATGTTTTCAATACCGTTTTCAGTATTTTTCTCAAGAATCGACATTATCTCATCTCTTGTAGAGCCCACACATGTTAGATGAGAAACCACGGTTAAACCCATCTTTTTCTGAATCCCGGCGACCAGATTAGTTGTATGATCACGTGTTGATCCGCCGGCCCCGTAAGTAACGCTTGCGTAAGAAGGTTTAAGCTGCATTAGATCTGAAACAGTCTGAAAAATGTTATTAAATCCAACCTCTATTTTAGGAGGAAAGAATTCAAAGCTCAAGGCCGGCCTAACTGAATTAAGTATTTCTTTTACGAGCATTATATATCCTTTTTTTTACAATACCGTCAAACTTCAGTTCCTGTGATTGTTACTTCAATTTTTCTGTTGCGGGGCCTGTTGTCGTGGTTTATTGCCACTAACTGCTGCCAGGTTCCAAGCCTGAGCCGGCTGTCTCTTACCGGCAGGATGATTGAAGGGCCGAGCAATGCAGCCTGAACATGGCCGTGGCCGTTACCGTCATGCCATGCCTTTTCATGTTCGTATTCCAGATCAGGCGACGCAAGCCTGTTTATGGCTATTTTAAGGTCTTCCACAACTCCGGGTTCGAACTCGATTGTGGTAAGCGATCCTGTTGAACCGATTATTGTGGCGCAAAGACTTCCGTTTTTAATTTTAGATTCTGTTACCAGCCTGTTAATTTGATCCGTGATATCGCAGATATCAGGACCTGTTTTCAACTTCACTTCTATGTATTTGCAAAACATTATTACAGATTTCATAATTATCCTCCAAAAGCCCGGACCTCGTCAAGTATTTGTTGGGTTTATGGTTGAAGGTTTTTATTTAAGTTTTAAATCCCAGTTCCACAATCCAGGTCTTTTTTTCATCTTAACCTCGGCAGGTACCGGTTCGATCAGGTTCACAAACAAGAGGTAACCCGCCTTTTTAAGCTCGTCCTTTTTAGAGCTTATATCAAGCTCCCAGTTGGGATAAACCCAGAAATCAGAGCCGTATTTTTTTACCCACCCCTGTTCCCCCTTTGGACTGGTAAACTCAGCGTCTGCTTTAAAGTTACTGGAAAGGATACGGGATATGCTAAGCGGCCAGTTACCGGAGATAACAATTCCCAGGGGCAGAGGGCTGTTTTCCGGCAGATGTAAAAAATCCTGGCTGTCAAGTTCAGGGCTGACAATGGCTCCTGAAAATCCAAATTTAAGCAGAGTGTTTATGGCCAGCGCATTGGCTATATTGCAAAAAGGGCCGGCCCAGAGATTCAAGGATTTTGGATTTGTGAAAAGAGCAATCTGCCATGGTGAATTGAGAACAAAATTTATGCCGCCATTTTTTATGGTAACTTCAATAATGCGCTTTATTTTTTCCTCATCCTCCGGCCAGATAACAGGAGGAAGCCACCACCAGAGTTTGGGCGCGAGCCTTTTTGAGGGTTTGTCCATGCTTTCAGGAAAAATCCAGACCCCGGTTGCGCCTTTTAGGCTTCCCATGCCGAATTCTCTGTTTACATTAAGTTCAAAGAATTCACCTCTTTTTTTAGCGATATGTCTACCTGGAAGCCTGGCATTAAAGTTAGAGGAAGCAACATCTGTTTCCGGTATTTTGGTCAACATGTCTTCAAGCCCGGACAGCATCTCCTCAAGCCATTTTTCACGCCTGTCAATAAGGAATACCGGAATGTCTTGCATGGGCTTTATTGCAGAAGACAGATTTATATAGATGCGCCCCCTTTTGGGAATATATTTTGGTATCCTGTAAATAGAATGCCATGAATCATCCTCATATCCAAGGCGAAGAAGGTCCCCAGGCATAAGTGACTGCCTTGGAATTATATAAGGTTTCTGTTTTGCGCCCTGTATTTTTCCTACAAGAAGACCCGAGCCGGTTTGAACATCAATATTTACAGGATTCTGGGGCCGCTGGGGTAAAAAATAATAGTGGGTTCCTGTTCTGCCAAGCGCATTTGCAAGGAGATCAAGAGCCTCTTTTTTCATCCCAGGGTCTTTCCTGTGATCCCTTAAAAGTTTATAGGCCTTTACAGTGTGAAAAACATAATGAGGCCCTTTTTTCCGGCCTTCAATCTTCCATGTTTGAATTTCCGGGATTGAAAGCAAAACCTTGGTTAGAACATCCATGCTTAGATCCATGCAGGAAAAGAATCTTTTAGCCTGGCCTTTTTGAGTATAGAGTCTGCGGCATGGCTGGACACATCTGCCTCTGAGACCGCTTTTCCCTCCTAAAAAACTGCTCCAGTAGCATCTCCCGGAAACGCCATAGCAAAGGGCTCCGTGAACAAATATTTCAAGCCCAAGACCCTTTGGGCAGGCTGATGCCATTTGTTTAATTTCTTCTATGTTAAGCTCTCTGGGAATAACTACCCTGTCAACTCCCAGCTCTTTTCTTATAAGTTCCAGGGCGGTTTGAAAGCTTGCATTGGCCAGTGTTGACAAATGAAGCTCCCCTGCAAAGCCTGTTTGTCCGGCGAGTTGCACAAGAGCCAAATCCTGAATAATTAGAGCATCCGGTTTGACATAACGGTTCAGCCGATCCAGGATTTTCCCCGCAACATTTAAATCACCGGGTTTTAAAAGGGAGTTTAATGCCACAAAGACCTTTATGCCTTTGTCATGGGCAAGTTGTGTAAGAGGGATCAGATCGTTGAGGCTAAAATTTTTTGCCTCCATCCGCGCTGACAAGCTTTTCAGCCCGCAATAAACAGCATCAGCGCCTGCTGCCAGGGCAGCCAGAAAGGAGGCTTTGTTTCCTGCCGGAGCCAGAATTGAAGGGCAAGGTGTTGTTTTGGGTTCTTTGTTGATCATTATGCTGTTTTTGCTTTGGTCTATGGCGTCACCTCTGTGAATTCTTTCTCCAGCCTGCGGATAACCAGCTTGGCAATCTCCAGGACAATGAAAATAGTGGCTGATGATAATATGACTATGGTCCAATCCGGCAAACTTAAAGGAAAGGTGTGAAACCGATCTTGAAAGAAAGGAATATAAAACAAAGGAATACACATGGCAAAGGAGGCTAAAATCGCCCAGCCCAACCATTTGTTGGTGAATATTCCGATTTCAAATATGGAAAGCCTATCAGAACGATAGTTAACAGCTTTAAAAAATTGGATAAAAATCAAGGTCATGAAAACTAAACTCTGAGCTTCAATTATGTTCTTGCCTGCCTCCAGTGCCCAGGAGAAAATTCCCACATTTATTATACAACTCCAGACACCGCCTATGGCTATTAAGGTGATGACCCGTGAGTTGAAAATACCCTCTTGGCGACGGCGTGGTCTCTGTTTCATAATATCCGGAGACATCGGGTCCACAGCAAGGGCAAGAGCAGGCAAACCATCCGTAACCAGATTTACCCACAAAATCTGGACGGCAATCAAGGGCAAAGTGCCACGAGGTATCCCTAACATGGATAGAGAACCGAAAAGAATAACAGATGTCATTAGCAATATCTCCCCGAGGTTGGAGGAAAGGAGATACATAAGGAATTTTTTTATATTATCATACACCCCTCTTCCTTCCTCCACCGCAGCTACGATCGAAGCATAGTTGTCATCGGCCAGCACCATTGCCGCTGTTTCCTTGCTTACATCGGTTCCTGTAATTCCCATGGCTATTCCGATATCAGCCTTCTTTAATGCCGGCGCATCATTTACTCCATCTCCGGTCATTGCAACAACATGTCCCTTTTTTTGCAGCGCCCCTACTACTCGCATCTTGTGGGCCGGGGATACCCTGGCATAGACCCTGATCTCCTCCACCACCTTGTCTAACTCATCATCACTCAGTTCATCCAGTTCTCTTCCGCTGATAGCTATGGCATTATCTTTCAACAGGCCTAGTTCCCTGGCAATTGCCATCGCAGTCAGCTTATGATCACCGGTAATCATTACCGATCTTATCCCGGCCTGGTCGCAAAGCCCAATGGCCTCTTTAACTTCCTCTCGAGGCGGGTCAATCATCCCGGCCAAACCCGCAAAAACCATACCCTTCTCTGCTTCTTCAGCCAACTCATCCCCGGATAACGGCTTGTATGCCATACCTAATACTCGCAGAGCTTGCTCTGCCATCTGTTTGTTTATTTCCAAGATTTGCCGCCTGTCCTGCTCAGTCAACCCCCTTTCCTGTTCGTCAATGTAAATGCGATCACAGGAATTTAAAATCACCTCAGGAGCTCCTTTAGAACAGGCCATCCAGCCCTTCAATGCATTGTGAATAGTGGTCATCCTCTTTCTTTCAGAGGAGAAAGGAATCTCGTTGATGCGGGTGAATTGGTTGATCAGGCTTCCTTGTTCTATCCCAGCCTTGGCAGCCGCTACTGCCAACGCCCCTTCAGTGGGGTCACCCTTGATCTGCCAGGCTCCATCGACCGTGACAAGTTGAGAGTCATTACATAAGACATTTATTTGCATCAGTCTTTGCAGATGGTGATCCTGGCGGGGATCATAGGAATTTCCGTGCAGATAGAAATCTCCTTTTGGTTCGTAACCTGCTCCGGTGACATCAATAATCCTGTTGCCAACGTAGAGCTTTTTCACCGTCATCTGATCCTGGGTTAAGGTTCCGGTCTTGTCCGAACAGATGAAGTCGGTGCACCCCAATGTTTCCACTGCGGGGAGGCGACGCATTAATGCATGCCGCTTTGCCATCCGCTGTACTCCGATAGCCAATGTGATAGTTACTACTGCCGGCAGGGCTTCAGGAACCGCCGCCACTGCCAGGCTTACTCCCCAGATAAAGGCATTCAGGATGTTATCAAATATGCCGATAACAATGCCTGCCACAGCTAATATAAGGCAGATAACCAAACAGGCAAAACCAAGCGCCTTTCCTATCTTGTCGAGGCTGATCTGCAAGGGAGTCGGAGGCGTTTTCACCTCCTGAAGCATATCGGCAATATGACCAAATTCAGTAGCCATCCCAATGCCGGTGACAATTGCTTTGCCTCGTCCATAGACCACGGTGGTTCCCATATGTACCATATTTTTTCTATCACCTGCCGGCACATCCCCGGAGACAACATCGGAGTTTTTTTCGCTTGAGACGGATTCTCCGGTCAAGGCAGCCTCGTTAGTCTTTAGATTGACGGCCTCAAAAAGACGACTATCTGCAGGTACACGGTCGCCGGTTCGCAGCAAAATTATGTCTCCAGGCACTATCTCCCTGCCGGGGATCTTTTTTTCCTTTCCACTTCTGATTACAGCCGCGGTATGGGCGGTCATTTTTTTAAGGGCTTCCAGAGCTTTTTCTGAACGGAATTCCTGCGCAAAGCCTAAGATGGTAGCAAAAAGAATGATAATAACAATAAGGATGGGATCCCAGACATCACCTTCTCCCCACGCTGCCAAAGCCCCGGAGATAATCGCCGCTATCAGAAGAATAATAACAAGAAAGTTTTTGAACTGCTCCAGAAAAAGAACCCAGGGGGGAACTCTTTTCTTTTTCTGCAATTCATTGGGGCCATATTCAACTAAACGGCGCTCTGCTTCCTCTTGGCTTAAACCTTTGGGAGTTGATTGTAAGGAGGACAATACCTCTTTTATTTCCAGGTTATTCCAGATAGTTCCTGCTTTCATAGCCACCTTTTGGAAGTAATCTTTTTGCCCCGCCCTTTATGGTTTTCCATTTTTAACTGTTCAGGCTCTGGAATATGTTGCACTATCCTGGCGGAACTCTTCAATGATTTCGTCGGTCAGGGACGGAGTAATTTGTGCAATAACTTCAATAAATGTCTCTGTAGCGACCTTATAATCTTGTTTGCCTGTATACTCCAGTTCGAATGCCAGCTGTGCAACCTTCTGGAACATATACTCGATATCGGCAGGTGTAAATCGATCGGTAAGAGCGGTGATTTGATCGATATCAACATCTCCTGTGTTGAGTCTGGCCAGATAGTATTTTAATATCGTTTTCCGGCCCTCATCATCCAATCCTCCAACAGGGATAATGCAGTCAAAGCGTCCCGGGCGGAGCAGCGCTGAATCCAGTTGCCGGATATAGTTGGTGGCACACACCAGCAGGATCTTGTTCCCCTGGTTTTTTAGCAAAGGGACCTGTTTCAGGAACTCGTTTGTGATTGATTTGTCAACGCGGGTAGCCATATCCCTGCTGGCCGCTATTTCTTCAAACTCGTCAATAAAAATGACCGCTTCTTCCAGTTGACGTGCTTTTCCCATGACATTGCGCAGATTAAGGCCAAGTTTGTCTGCCCCGTCAGCCATGAGCATGCTGGGCGCAATTTCAATATACCACCATGACAGGACCCCTGCTATTGCCTTCACAAAATGGGTTTTTCCGGTTCCGGGCGGGCCAAAAAAAATAATCGTTTTTGGAGGAACAACGCCGTGTTTTTTTGCAAGCTTTTCCTCTGTTAAAGGAAGGATGATCCTGTGCTCAACCAACTGCTTGGGCGGCTGGGAATCGGAAATGGTGCCCCATATTTCCCTGCTGACTGTCTGCGCCCCCATTTCGGCAAGGAGGTCGGGCTGCCTGTAAGCCATGAATTCCTTGTGAGCCTGGTCCATGTTTTCAATAAAATCTATGCAAGCGGTTCGCAGACCTATGTCGCGACCAAGTTTTTCAGACATAAACCACTTGTGTCGCAAAATTTTAGGCCAAAGCTCGGCAGCGACATCCGGGGCAAACTTCGAGTTGCTAAGCTCGAATATCTTGTCTGCACATGCTTTCGGTGATGGTGTGTCTGTATTATTTTTGTTCACGATTTACCTCCGGTGATTTACCTGTTTCCGAGCATCATTTCACCATTTAAATGCATTGTTTTCAGCAAAATTATGATATAAAAATTTTATAGGTTCAGCAAGTATAATTATAATGTCAACAAGCCTGTTTTATTAAACATCGGATAACTCTGATAACAGGAGATAAAAAATGAGCTTTTCTCATCTTTTTTCACCAGCCAAAATCGGCGAATGCTCTCTCAAAAACAGAATCATCATGGCTCTTTTCCCCACAAAATACGCCACAGAAAGCAAGGTTAATCCCAAAATAACGGAGTTTTACAGGGCAAGGGCAAGAGGCGGTGCTGCCCTTATTATTCTGGACTGTCCCTGCCTTGATTATCCAAGGGCATATAAAGGTCCACATGAACTCCGCTTTGATATGGAAGAATATGCGACAGGCATAAAGGAGCTCCTCAATGTCATTCACAAACAAGGCTCCAAGGCCTTTATGCAGCTCAATTATCCAAAAGAGAGGGTTGTCGGGCAGGAGATTGCCGGCGCCAGGGAAAAAGAAGGCGGCTGGGTTGTTTCTCTCGCTAATGCCATGTCTCTTGATGAGGCTGATGAGATACTTGAGATTATGGCCAACGGTGCTGGAAAAGCAAGAGAAACAGGTTACGACGGGGTGGAAATCCAGGCAAGCTATGGCGACCTTATTGCCCAGCTTCTTTCCCCTGTTCTTAACAAACGAAGCGATGACCTGGGCGGGACAATAGAGAACCGGGCGCTCTTCCTGACCCGATTGATTAAAAAAGTCAAAGCAGCGGCAGGCAGGGACTTCCCGGTGATGATAAAACTTGTCTGTGATGAATTTGTTCCCGGTGGATTGGGTATGGATGACAGCAGGAAGATAGCCGGACTTGTGGAAGATGCGGGGGCTGACGCCATTGTGGCAAACGCAGGCAACAAGTCCACGAAATTTATTACCATTCCCACCCACGAGTCTCCTCCCGGGCCATTGATCGATCTGGCTGCTCAGATAAAGAGGTCGGTCAGCATACCGGTTGTCGCCATAGGGAAGATAAACAGTCCTGACATGGCTGATAAGATTATTGGCCAGGGAAAGGCTGATTTTGTCGCTATGGCCAGAGAGCTGGTTGCTGATCCCGATTTTCCACAAAAAGCCGCATCCGGCAGAGTGGATGATATTAACAGGTGTGTCTTTTGCCTGGAAGACTGTGCTGAAAAAGGTGTCCCTGGAATTGGAAGATGCTGCACGGTTAATCCATTCGCAGGTCTTGAATATTGCTGGAAGGTTTCACCGGCTTCAAAGAAAAAAAGTCTGCTCGTAATCGGCGGCGGGCCAGGTGGCATACAAGCAGCCGTAATAGCTGACAAAAGAGGACATGACGTAGAATTATGGGAGCAGTCGGATCAGCTTGGTGGCCAGGCCAGGCTGGCTGGCATAGCCCCGTTTAAAGAAGAAATGTCGGAGATACTCCGCTATCTGAAACACTCTCTCAATAAGAGCAATGTCCGGGTTCGACTCGGACACAAGGCCGATCTTACTGAAATTATTGCTCTTGCTCCGGACGTGGTTATTGCGGCTACCGGTTCACGTTCGAGGCGTCCCCCTGTTCCTGGAATCGACTCTGATCTTGTAACAGATGCCAGGCAGGTCTATGAGAGCCGGGCAGTCACCGGCCAAAAGATAGTCATTATCGGTGGAGGTGACATCGGTTGTGAGACAGCGGACTGGCTTGCCGGCCATGAAAGGAAGGTAACAATAGTGGAGATATTGCCCAAGCTGATTACCGGAATGAAAAAAATCCCGAGAGAACGATTGTTATCAAGGCTTTCTGAAAAAAAGGTCGACGTTTTTATTGAAACTCAGGCCACTTGCATCAAAGAAAACACTGTACGCCTCAGAAACAAGGATCATGAGGAATTGAGCATAGAGGCAGACATGGTAATCATTGCTATACGTCCGGAGTCTGAAGACAGCCTGTTTCAGGCTCTAAAAAATAAAAGGAAACAGGTAATCGCTGTGGGTGATGCCGCATCACCGGGCAATATCGGTTCGGCTTTAAGGAGCGCCACCGAAGCGGCGCTGAAGATCTAATCAAACACAGGGCCGTTTATTGGCTGTTTATTGGCTTGACAAAATGATTTAGCATGTTTATTTAATATAAAAAGTTATACCGAAATAGACAGCAAAAAATCTCGCATCTGGTATAAAGTTTCCAAGTGCGGGGTTTTTTATTTTTTAGAGAGGAAAAAAAGCATAAATGGAATACGATATTCAAAAAGTTAGAAACATAGGTATCAGCGCGCACATTGATTCAGGCAAAACCACCCTTACTGAAAGGGTTCTCTTTTATACAAAGCGTATACATGCCATTCATGACGTCAAAGGGAAAGACGGCGTAGGAGCAACCATGGATTCCATGGAGCTTGAAAAGGAGCGCGGAATTACTATAGCTTCGGCAGCTACATACTGTTCATGGCAGGACCATGATATTAATATTATCGATACTCCGGGCCACGTTGATTTCACAATTGAGGTTGAACGATCTCTCAGAGTTCTTGACGGCGCCATACTGGTACTGTGTTCTGTTGGAGGCGTTCAGTCCCAGTCAATTACCGTTGACATGCAGATGAAAAGATACAAAATTCCATGCATTGCCTTTATCAACAAATGCGACAGAAGCGGCGCAAATCCTCTTCGCGTAATTAATCAACTAAAGGAAAAACTGGGTCATAATCCAATAGCGATGCAGATCCCGATCGGGATTGAAGCAGATTTTACAGGAATTATTGACCTTGTTTCCATGAAGGCAATCTATTTTGATGGCGATAACGGAGAAAATGTTCGCATAGAAGATATTCCGGAAAGCCTTCTTGACGAAGCCATGGAAAAACGTGAAGAGCTTATTGATGCTGCTTCCATGTATTCAGACCAGCTTACAGAAGCTATTCTGGAAGAAAAAGAAATCTCCGAAGACCTGATTTTCGATGCGGTGCGCAATGGAACTCTGGCACGTGAAATGACGCCGGTTTTTATAGGATCGGCTTATAAAAACAAGGGGGTTCAACCTCTCCTTGACGCTGTAGTAAATTTTTTACCATGTCCGAGTGATGTTCAAAACGAGGCTATTGACATGGATAAGAATGAAGAATCGGTAATTATAGATAGTGATCCGAAAAAACCGGTTGTTGCTCTGGCCTTCAAACTGGAAGACGGCCAGTATGGCCAGCTGACATACATACGAGTATATCAGGGAACCCTTGCCAAGGGCTCTTCCGTCATTAACATACGCAACGGCAAAAAAATTAAAATCGGCAGGCTTGTACGTATGCATGCAGACCAGATGGAGGATATTGAGGCCATACCTGCCGGATATATCGGAGCCCTGTTTGGGATAGACTGTATTTCCGGAGATACATTTGTTGCTCCAGGGCTGAATCTCAGCATGATATCAATGTTTGTGCCCAAGCCCGTGATTTCCCTTGCTATTGCCCCAAAGAGCAATAATGCCAGAATCAATATGTCAAAGGCTTTAAGCCGGTTTACCAAAGAAGACCCTACCTTCAGAACTTATGTGGATGATGAAACCAATGATACTATTATTGAAGGCATGGGTGAGCTTCACCTTGAAGTATATGTTGAAAGAATGCGCAGGGAATACAACGCCGAAGTAACAACAGGCAGGCCTCGCGTGGCTTACAGGGAAACTATTACCAGGATGGCCGAATTCAACTATACACACAAAAAACAAACAGGCGGCGCCGGGCAGTATGGCCGGGTTGCAGGTTATATGGAACCTGTTGTTGACGAAGACTTTGTATTTGAAAATAAAGTCGTTGGAGGCAGAATTCCATCTCAGTTTATTGCCTCGTGTGAAAAAGGTTTTAAGGGATGTGTTGGAAAGGGGCCCAAAATGGGCTTTCCTGTTACCGGCGTAAAGATAGTTATTAATGATGGGGCGTCGCATTCTGTTGATTCTTCTGAAATGGCGTTCCAGGCAGCAGCTCGCGGTGCCTTTCGTGAAGGATATGCAAAGGCCGGAGCGGTTATTCATGAGCCGATAATGAAAGTGGTTGTTGAAACACCTACTGAGTTTCAGGGTTCAGCCATGGGTCTTTTGAATCAACGAAGGGGAATGATTATAAGTTGTCAGGACGAAGGAACCATTTGTGTTATCGAAGCTCAGGTGCCATTAGCTGAAATGTTCGGTTTTTCAACTGTTTTAAGGTCATCTACACAGGGCAAGGCTCAATTTACCATGGAATTTGCCCATTACAAGCAGGTGCCTCAATCTATTGCTGAAGAACTAATCGAACAGGCGGCAAAAGAAAAAAAGGCCGCATCATAAATCCTGCTATTTTTACCACAGAGCACACAGAGACCACAGAGAAATAGAAGGATAAAAAAACAAATTAATTTATTACAAAAAAGGGAATTTAAACATGACAAAAAAGGATGTTAGCCTCTACAATCCGTTAAGCCTTATAGGTTATGAAACCGAAAATATCATCTCTGAAGGAGGGTTTGGAGCCGTGCTTGCACGTGCCGGTGTCGGTAAAACAGCTTTTTTGGTGCAGATTGCAATGAGTGCCCTTGTTCAAGGTAAAAATGTTCTCCATATCAGCCTCGATAATCCTGTAGACAAGGTTAGTTTATGGTACAAAGAGGTTTTCAACAATCTTGTAAACCAATGTAAGACAGACAGGCTATGGGAAAGTATATTGCCGCACAGATTTATCATGACCTTCAAGGTTGGGGGCTTCAGTGTTCCTAAACTTGAAGAAAGACTAACAGATTTAACCGAGCAGAATATATTTTCTCCGGATATGGTGGTTATTGATGGGCTTCCCTTTGATGAATCAACGCAAAATTCTTTTTCTGATTTAAAGGTTCTTGCTAAAAAACATTCAATGCATGTCTGGTTTGCGATACGCATACACCGTCATGAACAGCAGGACACGAACGGTATGCCTATCCCTTTTTCTAAAGTGGCTGATCTGTTTGATGTTGCCATCCAGCTTAAACCTGAAGGCAAGGAAATACATGTGCTGACCTTAAAAGGAAGCGCTAAAACTGTTGAACATCCTTCATTGCTCTTAGACTCTTCTACAATGATGATAAAAAATTCGTAACTATTCAGCCGCAGATTCACCCCAGTACGATCATCTGACCTACGAGGCAGGCACAGATAAATACAGACAGGTTTAAACACAAAGAAATTACAGAACATTAAGAATTATATTATAATCTTCGCAAAAAGTGCTGACCATCTTAAAAGCCATGTCGAATTTGGGGATTATGATGTCATTGACATTTTGTCATCATTATGAAATATTATCAGGAAGATAAAATTGCTTTATGGGCCCTGGTATGAAACAAAGATGCAAATGGGTAAGCACAGATCTTCTTTATATTAAGTATCATGACAATGAGTGGGGTATTCCGTTGCATGATGATCGAAAATTATTTGAGCTTCTTATACTTGAAGGAATGCAGGCCGGACTAAACTGGATAACCATCTTGAAAAAGAGACAAAGCTTCAGGAAGGCATTCAACAACTTCGATGTCGAACAAATCGCAACGTATGATTCCAATAAAATTATTCAACTACTCTCCAACAAAGGCATTATTCGCAACAGGCTGAAGATTGAGGCCGCGGTTCAAAACGCAAGAGCATTTCTATCAGTTCAAAAAGAGTTCGGCAACTTTGATACATATATCTGGCGGTTTGTTGACGGCAAACCGATAAAGAACGCATGGAAAACTCATGAGGAGATTCCTTCAAAAACAGATAAGTCGATAACCATGAGTATTGATTTGAAAAGGAGAGGGTTTAAATTTACAGGTCCTACAACCTGTTATGCCTTTATGCAGGCTGCAGGAATGGTCAATGATCATGCTGTTGATTGTTTCAGGTATCATGAGATCTAAAAAAATAAAAACCTTATTTTAGACCACATAACTTGCAAAAGCTAAGGAGGAATAAGCCATGGCGGAGAAGGTTATTATCTTTGGGAAAAATACTTGACCTTACACAACAGCGGCTCGTGAAGCTTTTGTGAAAAAAGGCAGGGAAGTGGAATATTTTGACGTTTTATCAGATATCGACAAACTAAATACAATGCTTAAATATTCTGATGGAAGGCGGAAGGTCCCGGTTATTGTTGACCAGGGCAAGGTGGCCATAGGCTTTAATGGAAGATCGTGAGGCGTTTAGGCAATGCCGACTGTATGCCGGCAATGATATGGGTAATTACTTATGAATAATAGGGAAAAACAGTTTCTTGTCGACGACATTAAAACAGGCGAAGCATGGCGTCTCTTCAGGATCATGGGTGAATTTGTTGAAGGGGTCGAAACTCTTTATGACGTGGGAGTTGCGGTTAGCATATTCGGGTCGTCCAGAATAAAGCCCAGTGATCCGATTTATAAAAAAACCGAGGAAATCGCCTCTCTTTTTGTAAAAAATGATTTTGCGGTAATTACGGGCGGCGGTGGGGGAGTTATGGAGGCGGCAAACAAAGGAGCGGCCATGGCAGGTGGGGTTTCTGTCGGGCTGAATATTGTTCTTCCGTTTGAGCAAAAACCAAATCGGCATTCCAATATTAAGCTTGAGTTTAAGTATTTTTTTATCCGCAAGGTGATGTTTGTTAAGTATGCCACCGCTTACATAATAATGCCCGGAGGTTTCGGAACCCTGGACGAACTGTTTGAATCAATTACACTGATTCAAACCCATCGCATAAAACCATTTCCTGTAATTCTTGTTGGTTCAGACTACTGGTCCGGGCTTATAGAATGGGTTAAATCCCGTTTGCTCGAAAATAAAATGATATCACTGGAAGATCTTGATATTTTACAAATCATAGATGATCCACAAGAAATTGTAAAAGCAGTAAAAAGGGTGGTGATTGTCTGATCTGAAGCTGTTGCTGCTCGCGAACCTCATTACGTACGGCTGCGAACTATCATAACGGAGCAATGAGCTCTATGCACAACCCTCTTTGCTACGCTGCCGAATAAGACAAACCCCATGCCCGAGAGTCCGTAGGCTCCCATTATCGCAAGATCTATACTGTTTTCTTCAAGAAAGGTTAATATTTCAGAAGAAACATGCCCGTTTAGAACGACGAGTTCATAATCAATGTGATCTGCCAGCCTGCTGCCGTATTCCTGTTGCATACGTTCTTCCAGGTTCAAGATCAATGCATTGCTGTGCTCAATCGGCAAAACCCATTCGGTTTCCGTTGTTAACGGATTGATTACCGGGGGCAATACATGAATCAAAAAAAGTTTGGCCTGGTATTTCTCTGCCAGATCAAAAGCTTGCACAAAGGCTGCTTCCGCATTCGTGGAAAAATCTGTACAAAAAGCGATTGTTTTTATTGACATAGTATTCTCCTTTTAAAGATGTTGCCTGTTATAAAACCGCATCAATTTCCTTTGCAATACGAATAGCAGCCTCCTGCGGATTCTCTGCATCCCTTATCGGTCTTCCGATCACCAGATAGTCGGATCCGTTTTGAATTGCCCCTGCAGGTGTAATTATGCGACGCTGATCATCCTTTTTCACGCTGCCGACAGATAACCGTATCCCCGGAGTAACAACAGTAAACCCTTTCCCAAATTTTTCCTTTATCATTCCGACCTCGAACCCTGAGCATACAACGCCCGAGCAGCCAGCGTCTCTGGCGGCAGCGGCTCTTTGCATAACAAGCATTGATATATCGGAGGCAAATTCCGGCCGAAATCCCGCGGCAAGGATATCTTTATCTGAAACACTTGTCAGGACTGTAACCCCAAGCACTCCAACCTTTCCTTTGCTTCCTGCAACAGCTGCTTCAAGCATCTCTTTCGTCTCTCCGCAATGAACCGTCGCAAAGGCAACGCCGAGATTCGCGATGCTTTCCATCGCTCTAAAAACAGTTTCCGGGATATCATGAAGTTTTAAGTCCAGAAATACTCTCGTTGATCCGCAATCTTTTATATGCCTTATTATTTCAGGCCCTGAGCTGATAAAAAGTTCCAGCCCAACCTTGAACATACCTACATGCTCTGAAAGAAGTTTTACAAACTGTTTTGCCTCTTTTAGAGACGAAACATCAAGCGGGAAAATTATATAATCTTTTGCATGTTTCATAACAACCTGCTTATAAATGTTTAGGATTTTATCAAAAAGTTCTACCTGCTACCACTCATACTGCCGCTTGATCCAAGACATATATTCCCCGCTTATAACGCTCTCTATCCACCCTTTATTGTCAAGATACCATTTAATGGTTTTCTTTATTCCGGTTTCAAACGATTCAGCAGGAACCCAGCCAAGTTCTGATTGCAGCTTGCTGAAATCTATGGCATACCTTTGATCGTGGCCGGGCCTGTCCTTTACAAAAGCAATTAAATCTCTTCTCGGCCTGTTGCCGGGCTTCGGGGCCAGTTCGTCAATCATGTCGCATATAATCCTTACTACATCTATATTGCGCATTTCGCACCTGCCGCCTATATTATATGTTGCACCGGGTTTTCCCTTTCGCATAATCAGCCAGACAGCTTTGCAATGATCGGCTACATATAACCAGTCCCTTACATTCAGGCCCGTTCCATAAACCGGAAGCGGTTTTCCTTCAAGCGCATTTAATATGGTAAGCGGTATAAGTTTTTCCGGAAACTGGTATGGGCCATAATTGTTTGAACAATTTGATATGGTTACAGGCAGATCGTATGTTTTGCCGTATGATCTTACCAGATGATCCGAGGCGGCTTTGGAAGCAGAATAGGGGCTGTTCGGGCTGTAAGGCGTTTTTTCGGTAAAATAGCCGCTTTCTCCAAGTGAGCCGTAAACCTCGTCAGTGCTGATATGGTGAAAAAGGATTATTTTATCCTGAAAAAACCTGGCCAGCTCCAGCAGGTTAAATGTTCCAATAATATTTGTTTTGATAAAGGCGTCCGGTTCTACAATGGATCTGTCAACATGTGATTCAGCGGCAAAGTGACATACAGCGTCAATCGAAAATCTTTCAAAAACCATGCGCATGGCTTTGGGGTCGCATATATCGGCCTTTACAAAATAATAGCGCTCGGGGAACTGCTTATCAATTTCAGCTAAGTTTTCAGGGTTGCCGGCATAGGTCAATTTGTCCACATTGATTATCCGGCCTGTAAAATCGGTCTCTCCAAGCACATATCGGATAAAATTTGCGCCGATAAATCCGCAGCCTCCTGTGACAAGAATATTTTTCATGTTTTTCAAATGTCTCGCTGTTTTGCTGTAATTGAAAGTCTGATTTTGCTTTTTTGAAACTATACTTGTAAATAAAATTTTATATCAGATTTTAATATAAAAGTATAACTTTTAAACTTGAGCTGCTATTAAAAGAAATCTATTGAAATGACTTATAAATAGATGATATGAAATCAATTTGCCACAGAATGCAGAGAGGTCGGCGACAACTGTTTAACTCAGGTTTTGCACCCTTTTTATTTGATGAACTCGTAAAAAGTCAAAAAACCACTTTTTGCGAACCATGTTAAGTGTTAGGTGGTAAGTGTTAAGAGTATGATTAAACAGGCAAAAAAGAGAGTATCGGAAAAAATGAAATTAAATGAAAAAAGGCAGTCTTTTTTAAAAATGCTTCCCGGGGTTGATCATATCCTTGAAATTGCAGGGACGAAACCGGTATTTGAAGATATTCCAAAATCTGTTCTGGTTCGCTGCGTTCGTTCGGTTATCCAGGATCTCCGTATAATTGTTCTTGACGATAAAATGGAGATTAAAGAGGAAGAGCTGTCTGAAACTACGATTCTTGATAAGATAAAAGCCTGCGTACAGGATGCCATGACTCCGAATCTTTTGCGTGTAATTAACGCCACCGGCGTTGTTATGCATACAAATCTCGGCAGATCAATACTTGCTGCTGAAGCTGTTGAGAACCTGTCTCTTATTGCCGGCAGCTATTCGAACCTGGAGTTTGATCTGTCAAAAGGTGTGCGCGGTTCGCGATATAGCGCTGTTGAGGATATACTATGTGAAATCAGCGGCGCTCAGGCAGCCATGGTTGTAAATAATAACGCAGGAGCTGTCCTGCTCTGTCTGGAAACAATAGCAAAGGGCAAAAAGGTTATTGTATCAAGGGGGGAGCTTGTTGAAATCGGCGGTTCATTCCGGATTCCGGACGTGATGGAAAAAAGCGGCGGAATTTTAAAGGAGGTCGGCACAACAAACCGCACTCATCTAAAAGACTATGAATCTGCGATAGAAAGCGACACAGGACTTATCTTAAAGGTGCATAAAAGCAATTACAGTGTGGTGGGTTTTACGGCTGAGGTTTCTGTTAATGATATGGTTGAGCTCGGGAAGAAATATCATATTCCTGTCATGGAAGACCTGGGAAGCGGAACCTTTATTGATTTTTCACAATACGGCATGTTAAAGGAGCCCACTGTCCAGGAATCTGTGGCAACAGGTGTGGATGTTGTGACTTTCAGCGGAGACAAGCTCCTTGGTGGCCCGCAAGCCGGTATAATTGTCGGCAAAAAGGATATTCTTGACCGGATAAAGCAAAATCCCCTTACAAGGGCGCTGCGGATAGACAAGCTGACACTTGCAGCCCTGGAAACCACTCTGCGCCTGTATCTGGACAAAGACAAAGCAGTTGCCGCGATTCCTACTTTGAGGATGTTGACCCTTTCTTATGATGACATCGAAAAAAAGGCGGTCCAGCTTGAAAATATGCTTAAAAACATTAACGATGCCCGTATTTCTATTAAGCTGATTGATCTGTCTTCGCAGGCAGGAGGCGGAGCGCTTCCGCTTCTTGACTTGCCCAGCAGGTGTGTTGGTGTTAATGTGAAAGGGTTGTCGGTTAATGCCGTTGAAAGATACATGCGTAACAATATGCCTCCGATCATAGGAAGAATAGAGGATGATTTGTTTATCATAGACCCCAGAACCATACAGGAGGATGAATTGCAGTTTATAGAATCAGCCTTCTCCGGCATGGTTAGAGATTTTTGAACCGCAATAGCGAGCGGATCGAAAAATCTTCAATTTTGTTTAAGCTCAAAAAATCTGATCATGAAACACAATAAACAAAAATTATTTTACGACCGCAGCTTAACCCATCAATTTCTATTTTCCAGAACAGATTCCAAACAGATGGCTGATAAGGCAGATGCCGGGCTATCTCTTGATTTGGATGAACTGAAAAGAGAATTCCCGGATATTTTGCATAATAGATCTTTGATCGATCATGCCATGGAATCTCTTGATTCTTTATCGCAGTTTGGAGCAATGGTTGTCCAGATTGACAGGCCATCTCATAAGGACAAACCAGATATAAACCAGGCAGATATAAACCAGACTTCAAACATCCTGCTTGATGTTGCCAAAACAATCGACCTTATATGCAGAAGTAACAATGGTATCTGGGGACAGACAGGAAGCAGTATGTTTGGATGTTTTTTTCCGGAAGCCGACGAATACCTTTGCCAGGACATTGCGGAAAAGGTTAAGCGCAATGTCGCAGACAGTCAAAACAGAACAGTTACAATCGGAATAGCATTATATCCAACTATTAATTTCCATAAAGGCAAAATCCTTGACAACGCACACAAGGCGCTTCATCATGCCGCCTTTTTCGGCCCGGGCAGCTCTGTGTTTTTTGATACAATCAGCTTAAATATAAGCGGCGATCGTCTGTATCAGGAAAATGATATTAATGAGGCGATTGAGGAGTTTAAAACAGCGCTTATGCTTGACCCGTTAAATGTAAATGTTCATAATAGTCTTGGAGTATGTTACGGCGTCCTGGGAGCTTTTGAAAAGGCACTGGAACATTTTGAGCAGGCAATTCAAGTTGACCCCAAAGAGATTATGGCCTTATATAACGCGGGAATTGTAAACACCTTGATAAACAACAAGGATAAGGCTCTTGAATTGCTGCTCAAAGCAGAGAGTATGGGGGAGGATGTATTTGAAGTGGCACTGGCGGCAGGCAAACTTTATCTTGAAAAGGAAGAATTCAGCAAGGCAAGACCTTTACTTGAAAAAGCCGTAGAACTCATGCCAAAATCAGGGACAGCCTTTAGATACCTTGGCGAGTGTTATGCGGCAGTTCAAATGACAGATGAAGCGGTTCGCGCATATAAAAAGGCAATAAGGCTAAATCCAAATGATGCTTATTCGCTGTCTGCGCTTGGCCATCTTTTTGATCTTAAGGGAGAAAATCCTGAAATTGCTACAATATTTTGCCGACAAAGCATAGATATTGCTCCTGAAAACGGCCTGTTCATAAACAGACTCGGCAGGCTTTATTTAAAACAAAATCAGCTCAAAGAGGCTTTAATCGAGTTTGAAAAAGCACACGATCTTGGATATGACTCAATGGAATTTATCAAAAAAATTCAAGATATGTTACAGGACGAACAAAATAGATGAGAAATATAATCTTAAATATACTTGAAGAAAGCATTAACGTTAAAGCCGGGTTTATTAAAGGCAATATTGATCTTATTGTCAAAGGGGCGGAAAGGCTTGCCTCATGCGTTGCATCCGGCAAAAAGATTCTTATTTTTGGCAATGGAGGCAGCGCCGCGGATGCTCAGCATATTGCGGCGGAATTTATCAACAGGTTTCAAATTGAGCGGCCTCCGCTTGCAGCAATAGCCCTTACAACAGACACCTCTGTAATCACAAGCATCGGGAATGATTACGGCTTTGATGAAATATTTTCAAAACAGATAAGGGCGTTCGGCAAAAAGGATGATATTGCATGGGGTATCAGCACCAGCGGGAATTCAACTAATGTAATAAAGGCTATAAATGCGGCAAAAGAGATCGGGCTCTTTACAATAGGCTTTACAGGACGAGGAGGTAAGCTGGCCGAATGCGCTGATATGGCATTTGCCGCGGAATCGGATAAAACAGCAAGGATTCAGGAGGCGCATATTACACTGGGGCATATATTTTGCGATATTGTAGAAAGAATCATTTTCCCTGAAGGGTTTGTTTAAATGCCGAATTCATTTATACCAATAGACTTAACAAACCTGAAAACATATCCGCTTGCAAATCGAAAAAGCAAGGTATCTGCTGCTGATTTTGCGGAAAAATGGACAAGGGGATCATCTTTTAAGGATTTTCTGGACTCTTTGCCGAATATACTTGCCGGCAGCCATATCAAGGCGGTTATTTCTTCAATCGCATCCGCGTATAAAATGGATAAAACCATTGTTCTGGCAATGGGGGCTCATGTAATCAAGGTCGGGCTTAGCCCTGTTGTGATAGACCTCATGGAGCGCGGTATTATTAATGCTGTTGCAATGAATGGAGCGGGAATTATTCATGATTTTGAAATCGCCATGACAGGCCGGACATCGGAAGATGTTGCAGCAGCCATTGGAGACGGCAGTTTCGGGATGGCTGCTGAAACCTGCGACTTTTTAAGCAATGCAATCACCATGGCCGGTAAACAATCAAAAGGGCTCGGAGAAGCCGTGGGCATATCGATTGTTGAAAAAAGCCTGCCGTTTATGGAGAAAAGCATCCTTGCGGCAGGAGCCCGTTTAGGCATACCTGTTACAGTGCATGTTGCCATTGGAACAGATATAATTCATATGCACCCCGGCTTTAATGCAGAGGCGGCAGGCGGAGCGAGCCACAGAGATTTCAGAACACTTGCCTCAGTGATAAGCGGCCTGGATGGAGGCGTTTACCTGAATGTCGGCTCTGCGGTAATACTGCCGGAGGTTTTTTTAAAGGCAATTACACTTGTAAGAAATCTTGGCCATAAGGTGGATAATTTTACAACAGTCAACATGGATTTCATAAAGCAATACCGTCCTGTGACAAATGTTGTCAACAGGCCTACGGCCGAAGGAGGGCAGGGCTTTAATCTTGTGGGTCATCATGAAATCATGTTGCCCCTTATAGCTGCCGGTGTGATTGAACAAATTTAATCTGAGGGAATTATAATGCCGATTTATGAGTATCATTGTAATAATTGCGATAAAAATTTTGAACTCCTTATATTCGGAAAGGAAAAACCTGTTTGCCCTTCCTGCAAAAACAAAAAGGTAGTAAGATTGTTATCTGCATGCGGATTCATGAGCAAGGGAAGTAGTGGCGAAACTGTAAAGGCATCTGCGTCTGACTCGTCGTGTACCGGCTGTGCGGCCGCCAGTTGTTCAACATGCGGTCATTGATGAAAAGAAAAATTAAAATCGGGACAAGGGGAAGCAGGCTGGCGCTCTGGCAAGCCGGATGGGTACAAGAAGCTCTTTATAAAAAAGATCCACTTTTGTCTGTTGAAATTGAGATCATAAAAACCAAAGGCGACAAGATCCTTGATGTGCCTCTTGCCATGGTTGGAGGCAAAGGGCTTTTTGTCAAAGAGATAGAGGAAGCTCTTTTAGACGGACGTATTGATATTGCCGTGCACAGCATGAAAGACATGCCTGCTGAAATACCGGACAGACTGTGCATAGGCGCAATTCCGCAGCGTGAAATATCGCAGGATGTTTTAATATCTCAAAACGGGCTTTCTTTTTCAGAGCTGGCGAAAGGGGCCGGCATAGGAACAAGCAGCCTCCGTCGCAGCGCCCAGCTTCTGCATGCAAGACCGGATATCAAAATACTGCCCCTTAGAGGTAATCTTGACACCCGCCTTAAAAAGCTTGAATCCGGCGATATGGATGCGATTATACTTGCCGCAGCAGGGGTAAAAAGGCTTGGTTTTGAACACAAGATCACCGAACACCTTGATGAAAATATAATGCTGTCTGCTGTTGGTCAGGGCGCCCTGTGTATTGAAACCAGGGAAAAAGATACGGATATTGCGCGGGTTGTTGCCTGTCTGGAACATTATCAGACAAGAAGGATAGTTTCAGGCGAACGAGCATTTTTAAATTACCTGGAGGGCGGCTGCCAGATTCCGATTGCAGGTCATGGTAAAATTGAAAATAATATCTTTACAATAACCGGGCTTGTTGCAACCGTTGATGGAGTGACTGTAATAAGGAATACAATGTCAGGCCCTGAAGAAGATTCGGAAAAGGTTGGAATAAAACTGGCAGAAACCCTTCTTTCAATGGGCGCCGGGAAAATACTGGAAGATTTGAAGAATAATTTTAACAATTCAGCTACAGATACACACAGATAAACGCAGATAGATTTAAATACAAAAAAAACACATAGCCGTTCACGGCTTGAAATTTGAAATTGGAAAGTAGAAATTCGGGAAGACCTGGCTGTATACAAACCGGTAGAAGCGTTATCCGATAAAGTCAGGTTGCTATCAGATAATACGATAGCATGAAGGCCGAATTTCTATTTTCTAATTTCAACGTTATGTGATCTCTGTGGTAAAAGTTTTATGCAATATATTGGAATATTACGATGAAAGAAACTAAAGGTAAAGTATATCTGATCGGGGCGGGCCCTGGCGATCCAGGGCTTATTACAGTAAAAGGGTTGGAATGTATTGAGAAGGCAGATGTTGTAATTTATGATTATCTTGCGTCTTCGATGTTTTTACAACACGCCAAAAAGGATGCCGAAATTATCTATGTTGGCAAAAAAGGCGGGGATCATACTCTGCCTCAGGACAAAATCAGCGCCCTGATAGTGGAAAAAGCAAAAACCGGTTTGATTGTTGCCAGGCTGAAAGGCGGAGATCCCTTTATATTTGGTCGCGGCGCTGAAGAGGCGGAAGAACTGATTAAAGCCGGCATCTCCTTTGAGGTAGTGCCTGGCGTGACATCTGCAATAGCTGCTCCGGCCTACGCTGGAATTCCGCTGACCCATAGAAACTTTACCTCTACCGTTGCTTTTGTAACAGGTCATGAAGACCCGACCAAAGAAGAATCAAGCATTAACTGGGCTGCTCTTGTAAAGGGGATAGGCACTATTGTGTTTCTGATGGGGGTTAAAAACCTTCCGCATATCACAGACAGGCTTGCATATCACGGTATGAGCCATGATATGCCGGTGGCGCTGGTAAGATGGGGAACAACAAACAAACAGATGACGGTTACCGGAACGCTCGATAATATTGTTGAGCGTGTGAAATCAGCCGGCCTGAAGTCGCCTGCAATAATTGTAGTGGGCGAGGTGGTAAAATTAAGAGAGACAATGCAATGGTTTGAAAACAGACCTTTGATGGGAAAAAGAATCGTGGTGACCAGAGCTCGGGAACAGGCAAGCGAACTTGTTAAAATTCTGTCTGATCTTGGAGCGGAATGCCTGGAATGCCCCACCATAAAGGTTTTTCCTCCAGCCGACGGGAAACCGCTTGATACGGCAATAGATAACCTTTCCTTATATGACTGGCTTATTTTTACAAGCGTAAACGGCGTAAACTTCTTCTTTGAGAGTCTTTTTAAACAAAACAGGGATGTGCGGGCTTTTAGCAATCTTCGCACTGCATCCATAGGGCCTGCAACCGCGAAAAGGATGTTTGATTTTGGATTAAAAAGCGATATTGTTCCTGAAAGCTACGTGGCCGAGTCTATCATCGAGGCATTTGCACGGGAAGATATAAAAGGGAAAAGGGTTCTTCTGCCGCGAGCAAAGGAGGCACGGCCTATTCTTCCGGTAGAGCTGGCAAAAATGGGAGCCATAGTGGATGAGGTAACCGCGTATCGCACCGAAAAGGTTTGTGATAATGTTGACGCTTTGATGGCTGGGCTGGAACAGGGAACTATAGATCTTATAACATTTACAAGCTCATCTACTGTAAAAAATTTTCACGCGCTTATTCCGCCCGAGAAGTTTAATGACCTGATGAAAGGCGTAACTATCGCCAGCATAGGTCCGATAACCACTGATACCGCAAAAGCTCTGGGCTTTGATGTTCATATAGTCGCCGAATCATATACTATACCCGGACTATGCGAGGCGATTAAGCAATTCTATAATCAGAAATAAACTCTTTATCTCGAACCTTCTCTGCCGCTAAATCTCCCCCTCCACCTTTTTCTCGTTTTGTTTAAGATCATTCAGGGCAACGGAATTCCTGTGATAACCCATCGAAAAGATAACAAATTAAATTGACTTGTATATTCGTTTAATATACATAGCCAAAGATCAAAGATTAATTTCGGTCTGTTTTTGAACCTCAAGCAGGAGGATCAGGTGACCAAGGATTACAAAAAAAATAAAGCCCCATTTCTTCAGTAATATGAAGGATGGGGCTTTTTGCTTCACAAATCTTGACATGAAGCTATGGACAAAACAAGGATTTATTATGTCTGATATTGTAACAATAGAAGCTATTACCGGTAAAATACATCTGATCCGTGGAATGAAGGTGATGTTGGATGCTGACCTTGCCGAGCTTTATGGGGTTACTACCAAGGCTTTAAATCAGGCTGTTACCAGAAATGAACAGAGGTTTCCGCCGGATTTCATGTTCAGACTGACCAAAGAAAAAAAACAGGAACTGGTCACAAATTGTGACCGGTTAGACAGGCTGAAACATTCTTCAGCTCTACCGCGCGTCTTCATTCTTGGCAAGTGTCACGTGATACGTTATGAATCAGTTGTGATTAAGACTTTCGCTGATAAACACACGTGGGATTTCTTCGCCACAGGCAAGTCAAAAAGGCTTCAGCCCGATCTGCTGAGAAGATCCATGCGCCGCCTGGAATACATTGATCTTGCCACATGTCTTGGTGACCTGAATGTTCCTCCAAGCAATCGTCTTCAAGCCTTGAGAGGTAAACGTGCCGGATAATACTCGATTTCTATAAATGATCAATGGCGAATCTGCTTTTCTTTCATTGATGGCGACGCATATGACGTTGAAATCACAGATTATCATTGAGAGGTAAACATGAGTATCATAAATACTAAAACACGAAAAATACAGCCCACACATCCTGGAGAGATGCTCCGAGAGGATTTTATGACTGATTACGGGCTGACTACAAAAATGCTTGCTGAGCGATTGAGGGTATCGCGCCAAACCGTAAACGAGCTTTTGCGTGAACATCGCGCAATTACCCCGGCTATGGCATTGCGACTGTCTCGATTATTCGGAAACACACCAGAGTTCTGGCTAAATGCCCAGCGCGCCGTAGATCTGTGGAATGCGCAAACAGCTTATAAAAATGAGCTTGAGCGAATACAATCCCTTAACGCCGCTTGATTTTCTATTGCAAAGCTATGATGGCATAACAAAAAGAAGTTAGCCATTTTTAGATTCGCTCGCTAACTCCGCGGTAAGCTACTGGGAATGCGCTTGCTATTGCGGTTCACATAATATATACTGTTTTAAATTTATTTCGGTCTGTTTTTGAACCTCAAGCAGGAGGATCAGGTGACCAAGGATTACAAAAAAAATAAAGCCCCATTTCTTCAGTCAAATGAAGGATGGGGCTTTTTGTTTTAAATGCCCAGATCTGAAACAATGACGATACAAACTTATAAACTGAGGAGCGTTTCATAAATAGCATATTACATCCCTCTTAAAACTGTATTAAATACAGCAATGCGATATTATAAAGAAAGTATATAGCGTTAATATACAGATTTTTCTCTGCTTAATACAATACGTTGTACTCAAATGTAAAATAGTTTCATTAATTGATACCATCTATAGACAATATTCACTGGTAAGTACAAAATAATCCGCCTGTATGAACAAATAGTTATTACTAATTCAGATTAAAGGAGAGGTCATGAAATTAGAACCTAAATATTATGTCCTAGAGGAATTATTGGAAAGGCGACTTTTTAGAATACCTGAATATCAAAGGGCTTATAGTTGGGAAACAAAACAACGCAAAGATTTGTTCGATGATATAACAAATATCCTCCAATACCCCATTGATCGACATCACTTCATGGCAACTGTTGTTTGCCTGGATACAAAAATTAAAGCAGAAGTTGGTGCTGATGAATTTACAACAGTCAATATAGTGGATGGTCAACAAAGGTTAACGACTCTAATAATATTGCTGAAAGCTATTTCAAAACAACTCGATTCAAAAAAACAACAGGATAAAGATTTAAAGAAGAGACTGAATGAGTTATTAGTCAAGGGCGATAAGCGTTTGATATTATTGCAAACTAACCATGACAGCTACCGAATATTCACCGATTATCTGAAAGAAGGCACAATCCCCGAAAAGTGTAAAATTCAAACTCAAGCAGACTTAAATCTGTTTACGGCCTTTATTGAATGTGAAGCCTTCATTGAAGAATGGTGCGAAAAAAAACGGAACCTTATTGATTTGTTGCGGATATTGAGAAATAGACTTGGTTTCATTTTTTACGTGCTCGATGACGAAGGATCAGTATACACTGTTTTCGAAGTATTAAATAGCAGAGGATTGGAAGTAGACTGGCTGGATAAATCTAAAAGTATGTTAATGGGGATTGCGTTTGAAAAATTCAAAGGAAAAGTGGCCTCTGAACATCATCAAGAATTACATAAAACATGGGGAAGTATTTATCGTTTGTTGGGCACGAAACAAATCCTTGGGCAAGAGATCCTTCGTTTCGCAGCAACTCTAAAACACGATTCAGAATTAAGCAAGACTTTAAGCTCCGAAGATGCCCTCGAATTTTTTAGATCCTACTGCACTGCTAAGCCCATCCGCATTTTGGAGGTTGGCAAATGGCTGTATGATGTTACAAATCAACTCACATCGTTGTATTCTAATCCTCGCCTCAGTGCAGTTACAGATATAGCTCATGCAAGACTTTTAGCAATTGCTATTCTGCAATCTACTATTCTGACCAAAAAACAACGGGAGGACATATTAGATCATTGGGAAAGAATCACTTTCAAAATATTTGGCCTTTATTGCAAAGATGCGAGAACAAGTGTTGGGGAATATGTCAGGACAGCTTATAGAATTTATAAAAACCAATTAACCGCAAAAGAAATAATTGGAGATTTTAATAAAATTAGTGAAGCCTATCCCATTAACCAGGCTATACAAGAAATGAAAAACAGTGACCGCTATAATGGCTGGGAGAATGATTTACGGTACTTTCTTTATAGATACGAAGAATCACTCTGTAAAACACAGGGAGGGGAGATATCATCTGAAATGTGGGCACAAATTTGGAGTAAATCCGCAGCAACTACAATTGAGCACATTCATCCGCAGTCACCGTCAAAAAACTGGGCAGGCAAACTGGGCCGCGGAAGAAATCAATTAGAAAGAAATGTTCACAGAATAGGAAATCTCATATTACTCCCACCGCATATCAATTCGCAAGCGGGGCAAAAATCATTTACTGATAAAAAGAAGATTTATAAAAGTAATTTCCTAAGAATGCATGACGAAGTTATAAAATGTCGGGATTGGAGTAAAGAGCATATAAATAAAAGAGAAAAGGTTTTATTAGACTGGGCAAAAGAAACATGGCATGACTAGGTTATTTGCGAATACCCGTGAACAGAATAAGTGCAAATAGCAAAGTAACGTACAACCTCCCAATTAACCAGACCGGATAAAGCCCCGGCTGGTTATCGGGGCGTTGAGTCTGTCGAAAAACTCTAAACCTGCGGTTTTAAGGTTCGTAAATGGTTGACTTTATTACATGCTAAATAGACAAATTAGCCACTTTTGTATTTTTTCGACAGTCTCGTTAGGCTATCAAGGATTTAAATGACAAGACGATTCAAGGTTAAGCGAAATGATGCATGCCCATGTGGAAGTGGGGAAAAATACAAGAAATGTTGTGAAGGGCACCTTGATTGGAGCAAGGTTTACCGGAGTGGATCCGATTGGCGACAACACCTATCTATTAGGGGAAGAAATATTAATTTTGTCAATCGGCTCGGTGATATATTACAGCTTGATACAATAGCAAAGGCTAGTAGTTTAAAGGATTACAAGAATGCTTTTACAGCCGATGCCGTAAAAAAGATTCACGAAGCAGTGATGAAGTTTTGGCCTCCTGATATTGACATTGTTACTACTTTAGGCAGGACCTCTACTGATGTGTCGGGGCTATACATTGGTGATTACGGGCCTGAATATATTCTTAAGGGCATCGTTCGGCATTCAATTTATGCTAATAAAATACTTGTTATTGATCCCTTTGTATATCCAAAAAGTGTCCGAGATGAATTCAACCCAATAATCGAACCAGAACAATATCGTTCTCAAACATTAAAAAACACAAATTTCTGGTTTGCTCTTCTTCCTTGGATAGAAGCTGGAATTGTTGAAGTAATTCGAACGCCAGCTGACTTTGATCACCGGCTTAATTGGGAATGAAGTGGTACAGGTATAGTGGACGCCTCGAAAAGTGTGTTATAAGAATAAAACTTTTGGAGGTGCAAAATGACAACGAAGAAAAAGAGTTACTCGAAACAATTTAAAATTGATGCTGTTAAACTGG
>Ga0307378_10001491_pt1 | contig 38122 bp, 31 predicted proteins | sample UN1MG_FD_202238 | JGI IMG/M metagenome (GOLD analysis project Ga0307378, IMG submission 202238) | Soil microbial communities from Risofladan, Vaasa, Finland - UN-1 | ecosystem: Environmental > Terrestrial > Soil > Coastal area > Acid sulfate soil | place: Finland: Risofladan, Vaasa | collected...
AGCAAAATTACACTTTAAAAGTTTTATCTTTTATTGACACTATTTGTTGATTGAGGTTTTGTAATTTTCTCTATAATATTTTCTGACAATAACAAACAGTTCGGTTGTTAATAATTTATGGCAGGAAGAAAAATAGCTTTGTTCGGCGGCACTTTTGATCCGATTCATCTCGGTCATACGACTGTCGCTGCCGATGCAGCCGAGCATATCGGCGCAGAGAAAATCGTTTTCGTTCCTGCAAAACGTTCTCCGCTGAAAGGTTTTTTACCAAGGGCAAATGATAATCATCGATTGAAAATGATCTCTCTTGCAATCGCCGGCGAGAAGAATTTCCAGGTCAGTGACTACGAATTGAAAAGATCGGCGACGAGCTACACACTTGCAACGATACGAAAGTTTCAGGCCGACTACGGCGGCGAGACTTCGATCTATTGGCTCATCGGCGCCGACGGTGTCGATGATTTGACTTATTGGTACAAGATTTCCGAGCTGATCGATGCCTGCAATTTGACTACGATGTACAGGGCCGGCTGCGAGCCTCCGGACTTCGCCAAATTCGAGGAAATATGGGGCCGCGAGCGCAGCGAAAAACTTCAGCGAAACATTATCCAGACGCCTCTGGTGGATATAAGCAGCACGGAAATACGCAATAGAATAGCGTTAAACGGCGATATTACCAAAATGCTGCATCCGGCCGTCGCCGACTATATTCGCAAAAACGGCCTCTACCAATCGAAAGAGGCGGCAGGCGGCGGATAGCAGATTTTGTTGCTATTCAGCACTTTTCTCGACCGATTTGACGAGCCAGTCGCACCAGTTAGTCATGCCGTCCCCTCTCCTGGCAGAGATCGGAAAAATTTCAATCCCCTTATTGAGCCTGCGGGCATCGGCTTTGGCTCGTTCGATATCGAAATCAACCTGCCCGCCATCCAGCAGGTCAATTTTATTTATTAACAGCACCTTGGACTTGGCAAAAATGGCGGGGTACTTGGCCGGCTTGTCGTCACCCTCCGGAACCGAAAGCACAACTATTTTGCCGTTCTCACCCAGTTCGAAAGCCGACGGGCAAACGAGATTGCCTACGTTCTCGATCAGGATCAAATCCAAATCGTCGACGGGCAATTGCTTCAAGGCGTCGCTTATCTGGGCCGCCGACAAGTGGCATGCACCTTCGGTGTTTATCTGGACGACGGGCGCTTCGGTTGCTCTGATTCTCTCGGCGTCGATGTCGGTTTGGATATCGCCCTCGATCACGCCGATTTTAATTTTGCCTTTCAATTCGTTTATCGTTCTTGCAAGAATTGTGGTCTTGCCGGAGCCGGGAGAAGAAATAATATTCAGGCAAAGTTTTTTTTTCTTAGTAAAAAAAAGTAAATTTTCGAGAGCATATTTTTCATTTTCACCCAGAATTTTTTTTCCGATATCAATTTTTTTCATAACGTGACTCCGTTTGAAATTCTATTTCTTCCAATATCAAAGGCGCATCCGGCAGCAATTCGAAGTTGGCGCCGCCGCACTTCGGACACTCCGGACGTGACATTTCGACATCGAAGTTTGCGTCGCAATTCTTACATCGCGCCCGGACAGGCTTGTGCTCCACCTGAAGTTTCACACCCTCGCACGGCGTATCTTTGGCAATCGCATCGAAGGCAAAACGAAGCACTTCATCGTTAACAGGGTTGAGCATTCCGCAACTGATTTTTGCCGCAACGGGTTTAGCATTATTTTTCGCGGCTTGTTCCACTATTATTGCCATCAGGCTCTGGGCCACCATCGTTTCGTGCATCAGCATATCCTCGGCAGCTCGCGCCCGTACGGCATTTGAACGATTCTTTTCCCGCCGATCCGCGTTTCAATTTCCACCAGGGGCACATCAAGAGTCCCTACAACCTCGCCGATAATATTTGCCTCTTTACCCAGCTTGTTATTTCTGCAGATGCTCAAACATTCATCGGCGGATTCCGGCGAGACAATCGCGACGAATTTGCCTTCGTTTGCGATTGTCAGCACATCGAAGCCGAGCATGTCGGCCGCGGCCTGCACCGCGGGCCTGACCGGTATATCAGTTTCACGAATTTCGACGCTCAGAGCGGTACTTCTTGCGATTTCATTCAGCGTCGCGGCCAATCCGCCGCGGGTCGGGTCCCGCATAAACTTTATGCCGCTCGTTTTCTCCAGCAGCTCGCGGGTCAATCCTGCCAAAGACGCACAGTCGCTTTTCAACTGCGATTGAAATTTCATCTCTTCCCGCTGCGAAATAATGGTCATGCCATGGTCGCCGATCGTGCCGTTGATCATGATTCTGTCCCCGACGGCAATCTTTTCGAAGCCCAGATCCACGCCGGCCAGCCTGGTCCCGATTCCCGACGTGTTGATAAAAATCCTGTCCGCGGCGCCGGATTCAACGGTCTTCGTATCGCCGGTAACGATATCGACGCCGATATGCCGGGCGGTTTGGCCTACACTCGCCAGAATTTTGTCCAGCAATTCGATTTCAAAACCATCCTCGATTATCAAAGATAACGCCAAAGCAACAGGCCTTGAACCGGCTACAGCCAGGTCATTGACAGTCCCGCATACGGCGAGTTTCCCGATATCTCCGCCGTTAAAGAACAGCGGCTTGACAACGTAGCTGTCCGTCGTAAAACACAGCGAGCTTCCCGCCACATCCAGCCTTGCCGAATCGCCCAATTCAGCCAGGGCGTCATTTTTGAGGCTTGGCAGAATATGCTGGCGGATCAAATCGTCCATCAGTTGTCCGCCGCCGCCGTGGGCGAGTAAGATTCTGTCGTTTCCGGTTTTTTTCATCGTTTGTGTATTTTTCCCCGGCCATATTTATACCACGCCGCACAGGCCCCTTCGGAACTTACCATGCAAGGCCCCACCGGCTCTTGTGGCGTACAATCCCGGCCGAACAATCCGCATTCCATCGGCTCTATCAATCCGCACAAAACTTCGCCGCAGCGACAGCCTTTTATTTCTTCGCTTGGTTCTTCGCTTATGCCAAATCGCCTGAAGGCGTCGAACCGGCCGTACTTGTCTTTTAATGTAAGCGTGCTTTTTTCTATTTTACCCAGCCCTCGCCAGTAACCATCTGCCGGCTCGAAGCACTCATTAACTATCTGCTGTGCGGCAATATTACCTTTTTCTGTCACTACCGCCGAATATATTGATTTCAGCTTGGCTTTGCCGGCCGAAAGCTGCCGGCAGATTTCGCAGAGTCCTTCGATTATCTGCACCGGCTCAAAACCTGCCACCACACAAGGCCGGCCGAAGTCTTCCACAATCCCGGCAAAAGCTCCGTAACCGATGATCGCGCTGACATGTCCCGGGCAGAGAAAGGCGTTGATATTATGATTTTTCTCCGAAAGCAATGCTCGCATCGCAGGGACCACCAGTTTGTGCCCGCTGAGAATACAGAAATTATCAATTGCTCCTGCGGCCGCCTCTTTCACGACGACAGCCGTGGCCGGCGCAGTAGTTTCAAAACCTACCGCCACAAAAACAACTGTCTTGCCGGGATTGTCCTTAGCTAATTGCAGCGCATCTTCGCTGCTCAAGACGATTTTAATGTTGGCTTTTGACTGCTTTGTTTCAAGCGAGCCGTCTTTGCCGGGAACGCGAATCATATCGCCGTAGGTAGCGATTATGCAGTCATCGCGGTCGGCCAACTGCAGAACGGCGTCTATATAGCCCTGGTCGGTCACGCAAACCGGACAGCCCGGCCCGGATAAAAGTTTGAGGTTCTTTGGCAGAATCGACCTTATGCCACTACGGAAAATAGAGACCGTGTGAGTGCCGCAAACCTCCATGATATTGATTTGCCGCCCTAAAGTCTTGCAGGCGGCGTCAATCACACCCTGCGCTTTGTTAATTCTATCGAGCATAATTCTCGTATTTCGTATATCGTATCTTTCTTCACGCCTTCTTATCCTGAAACCCGGTTCTCCGTATCCATGAACTCGTTTATTTCCGAAATGAGCTGCCAGGTCTTTTTCGCCTCTTGTTCATCGACGAGCGAAATCGCAAAGCCGGCATGGACCAACACCAAATCGCCCAATTTCGCCCCCGGCAGCAGCGTAGTCCTGGCCTTGAAGCAGTTGCCCATCGCATCGACAACCGCCTTATCCCCATCTAATTCTATTATTCTTGCCGGTATCGCCAAACACATGATTCGTCTCTCGTCGCTCGTAACTCGTGATTCGTAGTTTATCGGTAATCTCAGATTTTATGCCTATTCTATCGGTTGATGCGTTTCAGGTCAATCTTCGGCTTGTTTTTGGTATATGCGGACATAGTCCACTTCAAATTTTGCCGGGAACTTCGTATTTGAGGGATCGCCTCCGGCTTTGCCGCCAATCGCGAGATTAAGGATTATATAGTGTGATTGATGGAATGGGTTCTTTCCTTCCTCATCTTCGTTGATTGTCCTGGTAAGATCGACCTCGTTAAGAAGCATATCGTCAACATAGAGCTTGATGCTGTCGGCATCCCAGTCCATCCGCCAAATATGAAACTTCTCGGACCACTTGGGATCGTTGAATTCGGTTATCGGTTTTTTAGTATCGTCCCAGTTCGGTACCGATCGCCTTTCAGTGGCCCATGCTGCGTTTGCCAGAAGCACGCCTCGGTAGTATTCCATAATATCGATCTCGCCGTTGCTCGGCCACGGCCCTTGAATGCCTAATGTCCAGAAGGCAGGCCATAGGCCGGGGCGTGTATCGATCCGGCCGCGCATCTCGAAACGACCGAACTTCCAGCTATGCAAACGCCTGGTCGTCAGGCTTGCAGAGGTGAACTTGGCATATTCTCTGTTTTGTCTCCAGTCCCTGCCGTCAGCCCTGTAGCGGGGATTCTGTTTGCGTTCGCGTCGGCCCTCGATGATGAGCATGCCGTTTTCACATCGCGCATTTTCCGGCTGGTACCACTGCAACTCCTGATTACGAACGAAGCCTCGCTCATATGTCCAATTTTTGGGGTCAGGCGGGCCGGCTTTGTTGAATTCGTCCGACCAAACCAACTTGAGCCCGGTTGACGGATTGCTATTACTACTCGATCCGGTCTCCTGTGCTATGATTGTTAAAGTCATCATGGAGATCAGGCAGATAGTAACGTGAATATGTAATTTATTCATAAGGTTTTCTCCTTTTGTCATAAGTTATGTGACATAATCCTGGCGGCTATGGCTGCCTGGCCGGGGGAGATGCCGCCGTCATTGGATGGGACTTTGCGGTTAAATAATACGGTGAAATCGTTTTGTTTCAATAGATTCACCAGACGGTTTATCAAATATCGATTACAGAACACGCCGCCGCTTAATGCGACGGTGTTGAGCTTGGTCGATTCTCTCGCTGTTTTGGCCATCTGCATCAGGGCGGCGGCAATTGTATTGTGGAACTTCGCTGAGATTGCCGCCGCAGGCCGGTCATTTTGGATATCATCTATAATCTGCCTTATCATCTTACCCAAATCGAGCTGCAATGGTTTTTCGGCTGTATTTACCAGTTCAAAGCCATAGTATTCTTCAACACCGCCGGCAATAATCGCCTCCAGTGCCATCGGCAACTGCGCGTCGAAATGGTTATAATTTCCTAGGCCGAGCATGGCGGCGACGGCGTCAAATACCCGGCCGAGGCTGGAAGTCTCCATGCAATTAACGCCTTTCTCAAGCTGCTCCGAAATGATTTTTATATTTCCAATCTTGTCATTCCCGCGCAAGCGGGAATCTATTCCCTTTTTTGTTTCTGGATTCCTGCCTTCGCAGGAATGACAGGTGGTCCCTATTCGCTCAAGCAGCCTGACAAATTTGTCCAAATCAAAGTCATCGCCGAATGCTTGTTTTAATAACGATAAAGCAGGTCTCATAGCTTCCTTGCTTGCCTTGTCCCCGCCGGCCAGTTGGTAATAGGCCAAATGGCCGAATCGCTCAAACTTTTCCAACGATGCGATCAGGCACTCGCAGCCCCATATCGCGCCGTCGGTTCCGTAGCCGGTGCCGTCCGCTGCAAGCCCGATGACGGGCCCTTCGAGACCGTGCTCGACCAGAACAGATGCGATATGGGCCCAGTGGTGCTGAACCTGGATAATTTTCACATCAGGCATCGAAAGAGCGTATCGCGTGGACAGATAGCCGGGATGGAGGTCGCAGGCTACAATTTTCGGCTCGACTTCAAACAGTCCGCGCAGGTGCTCGATAGAATCGATATAGTGATGATAAACCTCTGCGTCTTCGAGATCGCCGATATGCTCGCTGCAAATGAGCTGATCTTGCTTAGCGAAGCAAAAAGTATTCTTCAAATCCGCCCCAGCCGCGAAAATGTCCCGCCGGCAGCTCTTCTTCATGAGAATCGGAGTCGGAACATACCCCCTGGCCCTTCTCAAAAAAGCAGGCTGCTCGGCCACAATATGCAGAATCGAATCATCGACCTGCCGGTAAATCTCCCTGTCGTGCACCAGGAAGGCGTCCGCAACGTTGCCGAGTCTTTCGAGCGCCTTATCGTTTTTACAGATAAGCGGCTCATCGGAAATATTACCGCTGGTCATTACCAGGACCTTTATATTCTGAGCAAACAGCAGATAGTGAAGCGGTGCGTAACACAGCATAAAACCATAAGTGTCAACACCTTCGGCAACCGATGGAGCTATCGGGCTGTCCGGCTTTTTCGGCAGCAGGACAATCGGACTTTGAGGACTGCTCAAAAGCTGCCCGGCCGCTCGGCTCACGATTGCATATTCTTTTATCCGTTCGATAGAAGCAGTCATCATAGCGAAAGGTTTATGGTCTCGCTTCTTGCGCCGGCGCAATCGCTGCACAGCCCGGCTATTAAGCGCATCGACTGCTAAATGAAATCCGCCGATCCCTTTTACAGCTACAATTTTTCCGGCCAAAAGCAGCCTCGCCGCTTCGGCGACTACTTTCTCGGTCTGCGCGGTGATTGTCCCGCCGGTGCTGTCTGTAAGCCGAATTTGCGGCCCACACGCGGCGCAGGCGACCGGCTGAGCGTGAAAACGGCGGTCATTTACGTCCGTATATTGCGCAGCGCACTTCTCGCACATCTTAAAAACCGACATCGTCGTATTCGGCCTGTCGTACGGGATGGTCTTAACGATAGAATACCTCGGCCCGCAATTGGTGCAGTTTATAAAAGGATAGCCGCAGCGAAAATCCTCTTTGTCGGCCATTTCCGCAAGGCAGTCCCGGCACGTGGCTATATCGGCGGTCACCTGCGACAGCGGCGCCCCATGCGAATCGCTCATCTTGATGACAAATTCGGTTTCGGACTCTATGACCGGTATGTCGACGGCATCGCAGGATGTTATCACTGCCAGCGGCGGTTTGTCGGTGTCGGATTGCAGCCGGGCCAGAAATTCCAATATTTTTTCCGCCCTGCCCTGCAATTCGACCGTAACGCCCTTCGTATCGTTATACACGATACCGGACATTTCCAGCGACCATGCGATTCTGTGTACGGCCGGCCGAAAACCAACGCCCTGTACACGCCCCCTTATCGATATTCTTTGTCTTTTAATCAAAATTCTGCCTTTGTCTTTCGACAGTTCCTGATACGCCCGCCCCCACTCGCGGTTCTTTGAAAAGCATTATAATTCAACCGCGGAAAAAAGACAACCTGCCGTCTTATAACTCAACATTTGGAGCAAAAAGATAAAAAAACAGAATTTTCTTGCCGATATTGATGTTATGTGGTAATATTACCTACTTCTGGGGCCTTAGCTCAGTTGGGAGAGCGCTTGCATGGCATGCAAGAGGTCGTGGGTTCGAATCCCATAGGCTCCATTGTGCGGGGTGTTTCAGAAGTGCTTATGTGAGAGGGTTTTACCGATGAGTCCGTTTCAACGATTTCTTTTTTTGCGATCGTTTCTTTCTTATTTTTTTGCGCCAGTGTCCAACCAGTGTCTAAATCATTTTGAGTTTTACCGCTTTCAAGCATTTCATCCATAACATTTCGAGTCAAGGTCAAGTGCGATTGGTCAACGATGCCGTAGAATTTGTTCGTGGTATTCATATCGCTATGGCCAAGGTAGAACTTCACCACGTTAGCTGGTAGTCGGTCAGCCCAATTCTGAGCACAGGTCTTGCGGAAGGTGTGCGCTGTGAACTTCGCAGTGAACTCTATCCCTGCCCGCTTAGCGTGGACCTTAAAATCACGGCTTACTGCTTTGTCACAATTAAAGATTTGGTTGGATATTACCGATAATTCTCTATGGCTTTAATTATCATGGAGGATTACTCATGGTCAAAAAGTACATTATTCGGCTTTCGGAGGAAGAACGGAGTCTGTTGCGGGACATCGTTAAAAAACTGAAAGGAACATCCCAGAAAGTGCGGCGTGCAAATATCCTGCTTAAGGCGGATGTCGACGGGCCAAACTGGTCCGACGCCAAAATCGCCGAGGCGTTCGAGGCGAAAAAGGCCCGCGAACTTGTGCGACGGATCGAATTTCACTACACGCCGAAACACGGCAGTTGGTTGAACATTGCGGAAAACGAATTGAGTTCGATGACCCGGCAGTCCATTTCGGGGCGTCGGATCGAAAACATCGAAATGCTCCGTGCCGAAACGTCGGCTTGGGCCGTCTCCAGCAACGAAAAACAACGAGGCGTCGATTGGCAGTTCACCGTTGAAAATGCCCGAGTCAAACTGAAGTCCCTTTACCCAAATCTTTAAGCGTGACATAGCACTAGGGACAGCCCCACGTTTACTATTTACAAAGAAACACGAAGTTTTAACAAGAATTGATTATTATTTTCCCCGTTCGTCGGTTTCCGGGTAGGCTTCGTAATACAATCTTTCAATTTCTTGTTTTTTGTGCGTGTTTTTTCGACAAGGCTGACGTAATTGTTTAGATAATAAAGAGAATCAATTGTGATAGTCTTAAACTTGTTGATACCGTCCCTTCAACTATGTTCAGGGCAGGCTCTGAGCGGAGTCGAAGGATTGTCGCATCTGTTTGGAGAATTCAATTCGCCAAAGACTATTTTAGGAGAAGTTCTTATGAGAATCTCACGTTTGATCGCGGGCGTTTCAGGCATAATGGCGCTCATCATGGCATTATGCACCCCGGGCCTCGCGCAAGAGACCGTCATCGTACGCCCCAGTGAAATCGACGATGTCCTGACGAATCCCGGAATCGGCTTTATGACCTTTCAACGGTTTAACGGTGACACGCTCAACGAAGCCAAAGGCTGGACCGAGGGCAAGCCTATCGTCTATCAGGACTTCGACGGCGACCTCAAAAACGAGGACTATCCCGATACGACGATAGCCTACTTCCGAATCTATTGGAAATTCATCGAGCCGGAAATGGGCGAATATCGCTGGGACCTGATAGACAAAGCCCTCATGACCGCACGCCAGCGAGTCCAGAGCCTTATGCTGCGTATAGCACCTTACGGTACGGGCAACCAGAACGACGTCCCAGACTGGTATCGCACCATGGTCGGCGACAAGAAGGACTGGCGGGAAAAGAAATGGCAGGTCAATCCTGAGGACCCGCGATATATCAAGCATTTCACCGCGATGATAAATAGCCTCGGCAAACGCTACGACGGACACGCCGACCTCGAAAGCGTGGACGTTGCGATAGTCGGCGCATGGGGCGAGGGCGCGGGTTCGGACCTTCTGTCCGACAAAACCAGGCGTGCCCTGGTTGACGCCTACATCGACTCGTTTAAGCAAACGCATCTCGTAATGCTCCTGACCGACGAAAAGACAAACGGCTACGCGCTTTCCCGCGCGGACGTCGGCTGGAGGGTGGATTGTCTGGGCGATATGGGAGGATTCAGTCCCACATGGTCGCACATGAACGATGCTTATCCTCAGTCGATCATCAATTTCGGCACGCGGGACGCCTGGAAAAAGGCCCCGGTGACGTTGGAGGTCTGCTGGGTGATGCAGCATTGGAAGGATATGGGCTGGGACGTCGACCACATAATCGCCGAGTCGCTCAAATGGCACATCTCCTCCTTCAACGCCAAGTCCTCGCCCGTGCCCGAGGATTGGCAGCCCTCGGTCGATAGCTGGCTGCGGGCAATGGGATACAGATTCATTCTTCGCAAGTTCACCTACCCGTCGGCGATCAAGCCCGGCGAGAAACTCTCATTCACCTCATGGTGGGATAACGCCGGTGTAGCGCCGTGTTACAGGAAATTCCCCCTCGCTCTTCGACTCAAGAGCGACGAGAAAACCGAAATACTCACTACCGACGCCGACATAAGAACCTGGCTGCCCGGCGACAATCTCTACGACAACGCCGTCACGGTCCCGGCGGACATGCCCGCCGGCGAATACGACCTGCAAATCGGCATTCTCGGCCTGAAGTCGGACAAACCCAAACTAAAACTCGCCATCTCCGGCCGCAACCCCGACGGCTGGTACCCCCTCGGTAAGATTGCGATCAAAGAAAATCGCCTGGGAGAAATGGTAACTATCCCGGCGGGCAGTTTCCTGATGGGTAATAACGGCCACGAAGGATTCGGAGTTCCTGAGGAATTCCCCCAGCACTCTGTTCACCTTCCGACCTATCAGATAGGCAAATACGAAGTGACGCGCGGCCAGTACCGCAAGTTCATTGAAGCCGGCGGGTATAAGGACCCGAGTTATTGGTCGCCTGAGGGTTGGAAATGGAAACAGAGCGATGAGATCGTATATGCAGGTATGTATGGCGAGTTCAGGAGCGTCGTGAGACCGGACGCCGACGAGCAGCGCAATGAGCCGGAGCATTGGGCGGCCGAACAGGAATGGGTCGGCCACGGATTCGCTCATCCGCCCTTCATCCAAACCGATGAGCATCCCGTCGTAGGCGTGACATATTATGAGGCGGAAGCTTACTGCAAGTGGGCGGGCGGAAGATTGCCTACTGAAGCGGAATGGGAAAAGGCCGCAAGATGGGACCAGAAGAACCAGCACGCAAATACATGGCCCTGGGGCGATACCTGGGACCCTGAAAAGTGCAATAATCCCGATGACCACAATCCCGCCGCCGGCGGATACAGAACGAATCAAAGCGCTCCCGTAGGCAGTTATCCCGATGGAGCTGGCCCTTACGGGTGCATGGACATGGTGGGTAACGCCTACGAATGGGTGGCCGGCCAGGCCAAATCCTATCCTGGCAATCCAAAGCCGTTCGATCGCACCGGCTATCATTTTGTCAGGGGCGGCTGCTGGGACGACGGCCCCCTGAGCGTCCGCTGTGCCTACCGCGGGTGGTATCTGCCCCCAGGCAGCGGCGGCGTCGGCCCCGGCGACAGTGACTACATCGGCTTCCGCGTTGCTCGCTAAAATCGTCGAACAAGTGAGAATAGGCATCACTATATTGAGTCACATCTGTGACATCTTATTGCCGCTGAAGACCTTGGAATCTGATTGCTGGAATATCAAATCAACAGTTTTGTGGTAATCGAGGAATGACAAATCAGCATTTATCCATTTACAGACTACTTGGGGCTATATTTGCTTTACGGCTACTTTTATTTTTTGCTGAGCCTGCGGGGAGGTTTTTTTCTCGGTCCATCCCCAGGCTCTTGCCGTGGCGACTTTGATTGCGGTTTTCAGTGCTGAGTCTGTGTTGGAGCCGTCTTCTTGGGCTTTCAGGAATCCTGCCAGCAGGAAGTCGCCGCAGCCTACTGTCGAGAATATCTCTGCGCGGCCGGTGCACCTGCCCTGCCAGGCGCCGTCTTTTGTAACGACTACGCCGCCCTTGTCGCCGCGGCTGATAAGGACAATTTCGACCTTATCCAGCAGCTTTCGGCCGGCTTTTGCCAGACTGACGGGCCCGTCTTTAATTTGCTCGCCCAATAGCTCACGCAATTCCTCGACGTTCGGCTTTATCAGCGAGACTGAGCCGGTATCGACGATTTCTTTCAAAGGGCGTCCTGAAGTATCCAGCACGATTTTCGCCCGGCGGCTTTTGCAGAACTCTACTATCCGAACGACATCGCCCAAAAGCTCGCCGTCCGGCATTGTGCCGGCGAGGACACAAATGCTGCCACTTTGTACTATTTTCTCCAGGTCGGCCTGCAATTTCTTCAAAGTTTTTGCCGAGGCCAGCCGGCTCTTGTTGCGCAGGTGCATCTCTTTATTTTTGGCCGAATCGACAACAGTGATATTCTGCCTGGTCCGGCCCGCTACGACAGTCAATTTTACCCGGATCGCCGGCCATAAGGCCTTCACGGCTGCCAGCATCTGCGGATGGTCGTCGCGACCCCAAAGGCCGGCCGCGATATTTTGATGCCCCATCCAGGCGAGCGATTTGGAGACGTTGAGCGCTTTTCCCGCGGGCCTAACGGTCTGCTCGTCGATTTCCTGGTGCAGGCCCCAGTCGATATTCCGTCCCCGGCAGGTGATATCCCATGCGGGTGAAAGGCCAATTGTAATGATTGAAATTCTGTCTCTCATGGATTTTTTGCTTATTTCATTTTGCCGCCCAGCCAGTCGGCTCCGAGCTGGCCGCAGGCGGCCTTGATATTTCGGCCCATCCTGAAGCGCGTGGTCGTCTCGATGCCGGCATTGTCCAGCACAGCGGCGAATTCCCGGATTCGAGCACTGCCGGAAGCCACGTACTTGCATGTCGGATACGGATTGTGCTCTATCAGATTCACGTTGCATGAGAATCCGGCCAGCAGCTTGACCAGCATTTTCGCGTAGTCGGCCGAGTCGTTAAGTCCGTTTATCAGCACGTACTCGAAGGTGACACGCTGGCGGGTCTTGTCCTGATAAAACCGCACGGCCTTGAGCAATTCCGCCACCGGGTATTTGGTGTTGATCGGCATCAACTTCGTCCGCAGGTCATCGGTCGGCGCGTTCAGCGAGACGGCCAGCCTTGGATGCACGTCTTCGGATGCGAGCTTGCGAATCTCCGGCGTCAGGCCGCACGTGCTGACCGTTATATGCCGTATGCCGATATTCTTGCCTTTCGGATGGTTCAATATCCCGAGCGACTTGACCACGGCGGCGTAATTTGCAAGCGGCTCGCCCATACCCATATAGACCACGTTGCTGATTCGGCCGGCGTCTTTTTGTACGGTGTTGACCTGGTCGGCGATTTCGGCGGCCGTGAGGTTTCGCCGGAACCTGAGTTTTCCCGTAGCACAAAACGTGCAGCCCATCGCGCAGCCGACCTGGGTCGATACGCACAACGTCCTCCTTGTGCCGTCGAGCAGCAGCACGGTCTCGATCCGGCCGCCGTCGCCAAGGGCAAAGGCGTACTTGGCAGTCCCGTCTTTGTCGGTAAGCCTGGTCAGGATGGAAAGCCGGGAGATAAAATAGCCCTGCCCGGCCAATTGCTCTCGAAAGGCCTTGCTCAGGGTCGTTATTTGGGGAATCTCTTCGGCATCCTTTGTATGGATGAAATGAAAAATGTATCCAGCCAGGTATTTTCTGCCGCCCAGAGACTCTACGATCTGTTCAAGCTCGCCCGGCGTTTTGTCTTTAAGGTCCATGCTCATAATCGTGAAAGTCTACCAGATAAGGGCCTTGCTGTCGAATTGCCAATGGAAATGAAAATAGTCAAAATGCAATTAAGTTAAGCAGCTCGCAATACTTAAATTTAATCTGCTCTTTGAAAAATCGTTTCAGTCTTCATCATCGCTGTCGGTGGCGAGGTATTCCTGCTGACCTTCACTGACATAAGCCGGCACTGATGACTCGTCGGGCTCGGCGAGGTCTTCATAGCCCGCCTCGGCGTCCGAGTCCATCTGCGAACGGATACGTTCATACTCATCGAGCGTTATTATCACTTCACGAGCCTGGCTGCCCTTGTACTCGCCGAGTATTCCGGAGGCGGCCATCATCTCGATTATCCTCGAAGCCCGGGCATAGCCGATATTCAGCCTTCGCTGCAGCAGTGAGACGCTGCCCCGTTTGCTCTGCAGGACCATGCGGACCGCATCATCAAACAACTCGTCTCTGGACATATCGGAAGTATCAACGGTTTTGAGCCGGGTCAGCTCGGGATGGAATTGCGGCGAGGCGACATCCTTGAGGTGCTTTACAATCCGCTTGATCTCGCCATCATCGACAAATGTGCCCTGAGAGCGAATCAGGTCGCTCGTGCCGGGTTTGAGGAACAGCATGTCGCCCTCGCCGAGCAGCGTTTCGGCGCCGTTCTGGTCGAGGATAATCCGGCTGTCCATCCTGGCGGCAACCCTGAAGCCGATTCGTGTGGGCATGTTCGATTTGATAAGACCTGTCACGACCGTCGCCTGCGGCCGCTGGGTGGCAAGGACGATGTGAATGCCGACAGCCCGGCTCTTTTGGGCGAGGCGAACAATATAGGCCTCTATCTCCTTGGCCGCGGTCATCATCAAGTCGGCGAGCTCATCGATTACTATCACTATATAAGGCAGACTCTTGGGGATCTTCGCTTCTTCATCCTCACTGCTCGGATTGAAACGCCTGAGAATCTCGTCGGCATCGAGTTTGTTGAACTCGGCGAGGTTCTTGACCCTTGCCTCGGCCAGCAGGGCGTAACGCTCGTCCATCTTGACGGTCGCCCATTCGAGGATCTGGACGGCCATCTGGGTCTCCGTCACAATCGGGCACATCAGGTGAGGTATGGTATTAAATGCCGTCATCTCGACCATCTTGGGGTCGATTAGAATCATCTTGACCTCGTCCGGCCGTTTCGTGACCAGAACACTGGTAATGATGCTGTTTATACAGACGCTCTTGCCCGAGCCGGTCGTACCGGCAATAAGCAGGTGGGGCATCCTGGTCAGGTCCGAAACGAGCGCTTCGCCCGAAGAATCCTTGCCGAGGTACAGCGGTATCTGCATCTTTTGCGGTTTGTTGCCGGCCAGCTCGATCAAATCCTTCATGCGGACTTTTTCTTTCTCGCTGTTCGGAACCTCGATGCCTATCGTGTGCTTGCCGGGCATAGGAGCTACAACGCGGACGGCGCCGACACCCAGCGCACGAGCCATATCGTTCGAAAGGTTAGATATCTGGCTGACTTTAACACCGGCCGCAAGCTCGAGTTCGAACATCGTGATAACCGGCCCTGTATCGGCCGCGACCACCCGGGCATTAACATTGAATTCGGACAGAAGCTGCTCCAAGGCGCTTGCCTTTGCCTTGACGACCTTCTCCTGTACGGAAGCAAAAGTATGCTCCGGCTCGGCCAGCAAATCCAGGGGCGGCAGCTCGTAATCATCGTAGGAGGGCTGCACAAAGGTACTTTTCGGTGCCTGGGCGTTCGGGGGTTCCGGCTTTTTACTGTCAGACCGCGTCACTGCAATGCCGTCCGGTCGTTTTGGAATTTCAACCTCCGGCGGTTTCGGTATTTCATTTTTGATAACCACGGGTTTTTGACGGGCACTTAGTTCTCGCCATATCTCGTTGAGAACCTGTGAATGCTCCTTTGCAGCGGACCAGGCCGGTATTGCAATGCCCATTATCTTGGTGGCCGTAAAGCCGAGCCCGCTTAGCACCATTAACATAAGGCCATCAGCCAATAAAACGGTCCCGACGACCCAGATGGCCGCGAGTAATATAAAAGTACCGAGCGAGGCAAAATGACTTTGCAATAGCTGTGCCGCCCCGGTGCCGAGAATCCCGCCCGAACCGGTCGGGAAATTGAAATAATGGTAGGGCCATAAGCAGTAGAAAGTAGTCGAAGCTGCCACCGTGACAAGGCCTAATCCCATTATCCGCAAAACCAACTGGTTCACAGGCCGGCCTGCGAGTTTGGAACCCCATAGGTAAATTGCCGATACCAGCACGATAAAAATGCCCGGACCGACATAGTAGAGAAGGAAATATGCGCAAAAAGCCCCTATCGAGCCGCACCAGTTGACCGTCGGATTATTATTAGGATACTCAAATCCGCTCGGCCAATCACCGATGTTGAAACTCAGACAACTGCATAAGAGCACCAGACATATACCGATCCCAAGGCACCTCAGCGCTGTTCGAGATATCGAACCTTGTGCCTGGTGTTTCGCACCTTTTTTATATGACTTTTTCTTTTTCACCCCGTTGCTCCGGCTTCGGCGGATTGCTTTCTTCATTACGTCATGTCCCCCGTAACAGCATCTCTGACGGGGTTCACACCTCCAACACTTTATTACGTCCCATAAGAGTCTCGTTATAAAAGCCGATATCTGCAGCTTAGTGCCTTAATTCATGCTGCTGTGCATACTTTCGCCACGGGCGCGTAATCGTCGGCACCAAACAGTAACAATTAGTTTATATCGGCAGGCTTTAGGGGTTTTCTGCAAAATTGGCCGGAGTATAAAAATATGACAAAAAGGGACGTTTAAAATGATACGATTAATATCATTACTGTTCCTTAACAGTCGCGGCTCTGTTTGGGCTGACCTGGATTGTAAGATGTAAATCGTGCTGCGTTATTTTCTGGCTTTTACTGTTTCCTTAGCCTTTGCCTTTTTACGTCCGAGAAGCTCATCGGCCTGCTCGATCGTTTTCGGCGGCCATTGTCCCTCGGTTTGCAGTTTCTTGAGATGGTCAAGCTGTTTGATGCTGATAATGGTTCTGCACCTTGGGAACTTGTTGCAGCCCATGAAGGGTCCTTTCTTGCCCTGCCTGATGACCAGTTCGCCGCTCTTGCACTTGTAGCACTTAACGCCGGTAGGCTCTGCGGGCGGCTTCGGGGGCAGGACGTTGCCTTCCTTGTCCAGTTTGAGAGTCGTTTTACATTCGGGATAATCGCTGCATCCGAGGAACGGCCCGAACCGGCCGTTCTTATTTATCATTGGCTTGCCGCATTCGGGACATTCATGTTCGCTTATTTTTTCCTCGATCATTTTGCCTTCCTTGTCACAGGGACATGCGAATGTACAATCCGGGTACGTCGAGCAGCTCAGGAATTTTCCGTTTTTGCCGAATCTGTAAACGAGCGGTTTGCCGCACTTCGGACATTCGTATTCGCTGGGAGTCACTTCCGCTTTGGCGTGTTTCATTTCGGCCAGTGCCGTATCAAGATTTACCTTGAACGGCCCGTAGAAATCTTTAAGGACCCCGATCCAGTCGAGGTGCTGCTCTTCGATCTTGTCGAGCTGCTCTTCCATGTAGCGGGTAAATGCAATGTCCATTATCTTTGGGAAGTACTCGCTGAGTTTTTCCGTAACGACCTCGCCGATATCGGTGGCGTAGAATTTCTTCTCTTTCTGCTCGACGTACTTTCGATCCTGTATTGTGCTTATGATCGAAGCGTACGTGCTCGGTCTGCCGATCCCCTCTTTTTCGAGAGCCTTTACCAGGGACGCCTCGGTGAATCTTGCCGGCGGTTTGGTAAAATGCTGATCGGCCTTGATATCGACCGCTGCAAGCTGCTGGCCGACCTCCATCGAAGGCAGCTCCTGCTCGTTTGACGTAATCGGCCAGATTTTCGTAAAGCCGTCAAAGACCAGGATTCTGCCGGTTGTTCTATAACGGCAACAACCTATCGGCGTTTCTGCCGAGATATCCAGATTCGTTACATCCCATATGGCCGAAGACATCTGGCAGGAGACGAATCGGCGCCAGATAAGATTATAAAGCTTATATTGCTCGTCGCTCAGAAACGGCTTGATATCGTCCGGCGTAAGATCGACGTCGGTCGGGCGGATAGCTTCGTGAGCCTGCTGAGCGTTTTTCCTGGAAGCGTAAAACTTGGCTTCTTTGGGCAGGTAATCCGGGCCGAGATGCGTCTCGACGTACTTTCGAACCTCCTTGACGGCTTCACCCGAAAGGTGTGTGCTGTCGGTTCTCATATACGTAATAAGACCAAGTGAACCCATCGAGCCGAGGTCTATGCCCTCGTACAACTGCTGGGCGACGCGCATGGTCCTTTTTGTAGCAAAGCCCATACGGTTTGCCGCCGCCTGCTGCAGAGTGGACGTGATAAATGGCGCCGAAGGTTGGGAAACCGATTGTTTTGTTGTCAAATCGGCGAGTTTGAATTCCGCCTGCTTTAACGAATTGAAAACAGGCTCAGCCTGTTCCTTGCCGGACGCCTTGAATTCCTTGTCGTCGATCTTGTAGAGTTCGGACTTGAATGCATGATGCTCCGTGAGCCATCTACTTTGTTCTGCAAGAGTGGGCGGCTTGTCGTTCTCGGACTTGGTTTGTATGAAATCGAGCCACTCCCGGCTGTAGTCTTTCTGCAAATCAGCCGTAAAAACGGCGGGAATCAGCCAGTATTCCTGGGGGTCGAACTTGCGAATCTCTTTTTCCTTTTCGACGATAATTTTGACCGCAATCGACTGAACGCGGCCGGCCGAAAGGCCGCGGGTAACCTTCTTCCACAGCAGCGGACTGATCTGATAACCGACAATCCTGTCAAGGATTCGCCGGGCCTGCTGGGCCATAACCTTGTCCATATCGAGCTTGCCCGGCTCGGCAAAAGCCTGCTTGATCGACGTGCGCGTGATCGCGTTGAATATAACGCGGTAGGTCTTCTCCTCCGGGACGCCCAGCAATTGCGCCAGATGCCAGGCAATTGCCTCGCCTTCACGGTCAAGGTCGGTTGCGAGATACAGTTTGTCACAGTTCTTAACCGCCGCTTTCAGTGCTGTTACGGTGCGTTTCTTGCCGGGCATGATGTCGTAGGTCGGCTCGAAATCGTTTTCAATATCGACGTTGAGGCCCTTCGAAGGCAGGTCGCGTACGTGCCCCATCGAGGCCTGTACCTCGAAATCCGGGCCCAGATACTTGTGTATAGTTTTCGCCTTGGCTGGCGATTCTACTATCACCAGAGATTTTTTTGAAGTTGTTTTTGCCATAAAAAACTTACCTATAAGTATTTAGCCCCCAGTTTTACCCGGGGTGTGCCGTATAGAACAGAACAAAACAATCGTTTCCGAACCACTCTTCGGCTATTTTAACAACAAAATTTAGAATTGGACAAATACAGGCATGATTTAGAAATGTCAAGAGAAAACAATTATCGGGTTTTCATGTCACTATTAGGCTACGAGCCGGAAGGCCAGCAGGTCATAAATGAATCCGGAAGACATTTTAGCCTTCAATTCGGCCGTACAAAGTGAGTTTAATCGTTGCGTTTTTCAGGTATATCGGTTACTTTGCTGAACTTTTATAGAGGTGATACTTGGAGCCGGAACAAAATACGACAGGCCAGCAGAAAAGACAGCCGCGGCTGCTTTCCCTGCTGTTCGATAATCAAATTTCGATGTGGAAGTACGTTCTGCGCACAGGACTTATCAGTCTCTTACCTTCACTCATTATCGCGATGATTTTGGGGTTAACCGGGTTAATAACGGAAGAGACGGGCCCCGAATTCAAAGGATCACCCATTGGCCTGCTCATCGGGCTGGTCGTAATTAGCCCGCCCTTAGAGACGTTGCTCATGGGCGGCGTGCTTTGGATATTGTCGTTTATAACGAAACGGCCAGTCCGGCTGGCAGTCATGTCGGCGTTTATCTGGGCGGGGTTGCACTCACTTATAGCGCCCGTCTGGGGGCTGGGAGTGATTTGGCCGTTTTTCGTCTTCTCATGTTCGTATTTGAACTGGCGCCGGCGTTCGTGGTGGCGGGCGATTTTAGTCACATCATGCGTGCATGCGTTCCAGAACATCCTGCCGGCTATCGCGGTGATTGCCACTTTGTAGATTACAGGTGAGTTTTCAGAAGCTCATCGAGAAGGGATTTCAATCTTGCTGCGATGTGAGATTGCGTTTTTTTTTGTGGTTAATCGCACAACCGCTACTGTTAGTAGTCTTTAAATCCTTGCATCCAACCGGGCCATACCGGTGATGGAACATGGTCTTTGGTCCAAGACCCGTTAACATCGAAATTTCGATGCCATTTTAGCTTCCATAATTCCTTAAGGCCCGCCGACCTGACGGACCAGTCCATGAAAAGGCTGTTTGTCATTCCCTTGCCGTGTCGGTCAATACAAAAATTCTTCATTTGCTCCGTTAGCATGATCCCCTTGGGTGGCGCACCGTTATACTCAGGTGGCGTGGACGTATGGTCAGGCCAGCCTGCAATACCCCGGCAATCCAGAAACATCGGTATATTTTCTGCTCCGCTGACACCGGCTTTCCTCCAGTAAAGCTCGTCTTTGAACACACCGCCGGGGTCCGCGTTACAGACCCACCCGCTCAAACCATAACTGCCGTAATCACCTTCCGGATCTTCCCATGCGGCAAAGACTCCCTGCCCCCCCTTATCGGCCGTTCGGGTAGCCAAGGGGCAACATGTCAGCCCTCCTATCTTACGGTAGAACGGCTCCAGAATCTCTATCCAGTCATTCCACTGGCCGTCCACCATGCCTCTAAAGAAACGGCCATCGTTGTCATCGGTGTATGCCGCAAGAATAAGACCCCAATGTTTTAGATTGGCCTGACAGGCTACGATTTTTGCCTGTCGCCGTGCTCCTGATAGAACCGGTATCAATATCCCTAACAACAGTGCAATAATGGCAATGACTACCAGAAGCTCGATCAATGTAAATCCCCTCTTGTGCATAGTGATATCTCTCGTTCTTATGAAGTCCCACCCTGTCATTTTTTAACTCCTTCCAGAATTGGTTTTCGTAGTCACTCGCAGGCGCGTTTGACAACGAACCCACCCTGCTTTAATCTTTTATCAGGCACAGGCGACAGGCAAATCTTTCATCTGTTTATCATTTAGACTTACTGCGATTCCGGTCATAATTATTCTACCTAATTGATTAATCTCAGACCACAAAAGAATATTTCAAAAATCCGCAGAAAGCGCACTTTATCAACTCGCGCTTAGAAGCTCAAGAAGCAATGGTTTTAGCTTACGGATGGCGTTGCCGCGGTGCGAGATAGCGTTTTTTTCTTCACCGGTCAACTGGGCGACGGTTTTCTTCAGATGCGGCACGAAAAAAATCGGGTCATAGCCGAAGCCATTGAGCCCGGTTTCCCTGTCGGTTATCAGACCTTCCAGTGCTCCTTCGGTCTCAATGAGGATTCGCTCGGGGGTTGCCAGGCACAGGCGGCAGACAAATCTCGCCGTTCTTTTCTCTTCGGGGACGCCTTTGAGAAACTCCAGCGTTTTTGCGATATTTCGATGGTCGATCAGCGTTCTATCGGCGTCTTTGGGTTTTTCGCCGGAGAATCGGGCGGATTTTACGCCGGGGGCGCCGCCGAGAGCGTCAACGACCAGCCCGGAATCGTCGGCAAGAGTCCACAGGCCGGTCGCTTTCGCGTAGCCGGCGGCTTTTTTACGGGCATTCTCGGCGAAAGTCGAGCCGTCTTCCTCGATCTCGGCCATCGGCGGAAAGTCCGCAAGGCCCAGCCAACGAACGTCGGCGTCGAGCATCGCCCCGATTTCGGCTATCTTGCCCGGATTGCCGGTAGCAACCAGAATTTCTTTTATTTCAGACATAGACGGCAATGATACATATCAAAAACCAAAATGCAAATTGCATATTTACTCAAACTGACCGATTCGTGCTGTCATCCCTGCGAAAGCAGGGTACATGTTTAGCCAGGGGAAAGCCATCCCCATCCCGATGCACGACAATCGGGATGAGGCTGCCACTCGATAGGATTGATGGAAAACGGACGGGTGGCAGCCTCAAAGCCGCAGGCTTTGGGGATGGTCGCGAACGAAGGGATCTTGCCGGTGGCGATGTAGATTCTACGCGGAGTTTATCCGTGAGCGCAGAGAAGGACTCAGAACCTAAAAAAAATGGCGTTTTGATATTTGATTTTGATATTTGATGACTCTTCGATTATAATTGGGAATTTTAATATCGGCCCAAGAAGGCGATCTTCATTTACGATTTGAGATTTAAGATTTTAGATTGTAAAATCGACAATCGACAATCGGCAATCGAAAATTGTTATAATATCTGGAGCTAAAAATGGATAATGGCAAAATTGTTGCTGAAGGTATAACTTTCGACGATGTTCTGCTGGTCCCGGCCAAGAGCGATTTTGTGCCGAGCCAGGCGGACACCCGCACGCAGTTGACCGACAATATCACTATTAATATCCCGATTATCTCGGCGGCGATGGATACCGTAACCGAGTCGGCCCTGGCCATCGCGCTGGCACAGGAAGGCGGGATCGGCATCATTCACAAGAACCTCTCGATCGAGGCACAAAAACGGGAGGTGGCCAAGGTCAAACGTTCGGAGAACGGCATAATTATCGATCCGGTGACTCTATCGCCGAACGAGCCTGTCATAAGAGCACAGGAGCTTATGAGTGAGCAGAACGTCTCCGGCGTCCCAATCGTCGACGGCAAAAAACTCGTCGGCATTTTGACTCGCAGGGATTTGAAGTTTCTCAAAGACTACAGCGTCGAGATAAGCACTGTAATGGTCAAGAATAACCTGGTGACAGGCCCGGCGGGAACCACCCTCGAACAGGCAAAGGAAATCCTGCAGAAGCACAAAGTCGAAAAGCTGCTGCTGGTCAACGGCAAGGGCGAGCTGGCCGGCCTGATTACTATGAGAGACATCGACCGCGTCCAGCAATACCCAATATCTGCAAGGGACGGTCGGGGCAGGCTCCGCGTCGGTGCCGCGGTGAGCGTCCAAGATTACGAGCGAATCGAGGCCCTGATAGCAGCGGATGCCGATATTCTCGTGGTCGATACCGCTCACGGCCATTCGCAGAACGTTATCGATACGGTAAAGAAGATCAAAGCCGACTATGACATCGACGTGATCGCGGGCAATATCGCGACCTCCGAGGCCGCGGAGGATTTGATTGCCGCCGGTGCGAACGCTCTTAAGATCGGTATCGGGCCAGGCGCGATTTGCACAACCAGAATCATATCCGGCGTCGGAGTCCCGCAGGTCTCGGCGATTATGAACTGTGCCGAGGTGGCACAAAAGCACAACATCCCCGTCATCGCCGACGGCGGAATCAGGCAGTCGGGAGATATTGCCAAGGCAATTGCCGCCGGGGCTTCGAGCGTAATGATCGGTTCGCTGTTCGCCGGCCTGAAAGAAAGCCCGGGCCAATTAGTCATCTACAAGGGCAGGCAATTCAAGGAATACAGGGGCATGGGTTCGTTGGGCGCGATGGTCAAAGGCTCAGCCGAACGTTACGGCCAGAGCAGCTCGACCGAAGCCAGCAAGCTCGTGCCCGAAGGCGTCGAAGGCCGGGTGCCCTACCGCGGGACATTAGGCGATTTTGTCTATCAATTAGTCGGCGGCTTGCGAGCCGGAATGGGCTACTGCGGGGCAAGAAATATCGAAGAACTGAGAAAAACCAGTCGATTCGTACGAATCAGCGCCGCTTCGGTAAACGAGTCCCACCCGCACGATATCCAGATAACCAAAGAAGCACCAAACTACTCGGCGAGCCTGCCCTTCGAAGACTAATAAACGATTTTCGATTTACGATTGACGATTTATCAATTGGCAATCCAAAATTCACATACTGGCAGGGTGTGCAACGCACACCATTATTTCTCAGCCGACCAGTTTTCAAAAAGGATTTCAAGGTCGTTTATATCGACTGTGCCGGACTGATCAAGGTCTGTACCTTGACAATAACCATTGCTTAAATCGCAGTTATCATCCAGCCAGTGCTCCATGAAAAATGAAAAGTCGTCTATCGTGATGCCATCCGGACAGACAAAATCGCCCGCTGCGATTTGCCAGACAAAACGTGGATAATTCGTTCCCTCACAGATGCTCCAGATATCCTCAGTGCCATTAGCGATCTCGTCCACGAAGTCCCAGCCAGCTTCTAAGAACGTGCCGGCCGTTTGCATCTCGGCTGTGGTCTTGCCGGCACCACCGTCACTGGTTGTCTGGCCTGAGGTCTCCATATCCCAGAAACAAGAGGTGAGATTCGAGATGTTGCCGCCTACCAGACCGCCCGCACCTTTATAAATAGGATCGAACGGATCATCCGGAGGCACAGGTGGAGTCAAGCTATTAGGGTCCGTATCGGTGACCAAACCGGTGCTGTAGCTCATGTCAACATTGCCAAGTCTGTTCGCACCCACGAGGCCGCCAACGGCCCAGTCTCCTGTAACCGCACCTCTTGAATAGCAATTGGAGACAGTACCTTGACGCTCTCGAGTCGGAATGTTGACACCGTTCTGTCCCACGAGTCCACCGGTTTCAACATTTCCTGTGACTATGCTCGTGCTGAAGCTTGTTGTGATTATACCAACGTTCAGTCCGACGAAGCCACCTACTGCCGTATCGCCGGTAACCGTGCCGGTGCTGTAGCACTCGGTTACAGTACCAACACCATTTGCACCCACAAGACCGCCAATCTGGAAATCTCCACTGACCGTGCCCATGGTGTAACTTTTAGTGATGTTGCCGCTATTGGAACCCGCGAGCCCGCCTACATTCCATCTGCCAGTAACCTTCCCGGTGCTGTAGCTCATGGCGATGCTGCCATAGTTCAGGCCCACGAGGCCCCCAACATAATCACCGAAATACATATGTCCACTGACCGTGCCGGTACAGTAGCTCGTAGCGATGCTCCCGTCGTTTTGACCCACCAGCCCGCCGAGATAATCACCGGTTCCATTAACATTTACCGCTTCCAGGCCGAGATTGGAAACCATCGCCCCGGAGTCCAATTGCCCGAACAGACCCAGGTAACCCAGGTAATCACCCCCTTGGATATGGAGATTGCTGATAACGTGGTTCTTTCCGTCAAATGCACCGGTGAAAGAGACTCCCTCGAAAGAATCTTTCGTGTCATTAGTATCCGGGGCAATTACAGCTTTATCGAAGATCTTGCGGCCGGGGAGATTCGGATCCAAGTTGATGTCGGCGGTCAAAATGAAGTGATTGTCGTAATCTTCGGGACTCTCACCGAGCAGCATCAGGTCTTCGGCCGTAGCGATCTGGTACGGATCGTCAGGCTCTCCCGTACCGCCGCCGTATTTACTATCGGGATCAACACAAGGCTCGGTTTCCCATATCCAATTGGCGCTCATGCCTCCAAGCATGTCATAGACCATAGAGAAGTCCTTTGAATCCAGGAAGTCGGCGGCCCGATTGCTTCGAGACCCGCTGCCGCACACCACTAAGACCGGGCCATCCATGGGGAGTTCTCCATATTGGGCCTCCAGTACTCCTGAATACCACGGGTAGTTCAGTGCTCCCGGAATGTGTCCTTTGGTATCACAGTATTCAGATGGTTCCCGGACGTCGACAACGATCAGATCATCCGTAGAATCAATGAGTTCTCGTGCCTGTTCTGCTGTAACATCGGTATGGGCCAAAGCGCAGGGACTGGATAAGATCAAAGGTACGCCAACCAACAACAGCACGGTTTTGAGATTTATCTTCATCACTATTTCTCCTCAAAAACAGTCTATCTATTTTACTAATTCGGGAGTCAATAGTCAATAGTAAACCTGTCCCGAGCATCAACGAATGGATTCGAATTATGAAACCGCTGATAAACGCAGATAAACGCTGATTTTTCCGGCCACAGAGAACCCAGAGAAATAATCAATAATCAATTGCTGGCTTCTCACCACATCCTGCCCCTCAAGAATTTACAGATATCCAACACCCTCGGATAGCCCGTGTGCAGAGAATATATCTCATGGCAAAAAGGTTAATTCTCAGCCGACCAGATTTCAAAAAAGATTTCAAGGTCGATCACATCGACTGTACCGGACTGATCAAGGTCTGTACCTTGACAATAATCATTACTTAAATTGCAGTTGTCATCCAGCCAATGCTCTAAGAAAAACATAAAGTCGTCTATCGTGATGCCGTCCGGGCAGACAAAATCGCCCGCTGCGATTTGCCAGAGAAAACGCGGATAATTCGTTCCCTCACAAATACTCCAGATATCCTCAGTGCCATTAGCGCTCTCGTCCACGAAGTCCCAGCCGGCTTCAAGGAACGTACTCGCCGTTTGCATCTCGGCCGTTGTTTTGCCTGTGCCCCCAACGCTTGTGGTTTGACACGAAGTCTGGATATCCCAAAACGACTGGTACACACCCACATAAGGAGCCCCGGTGTTGCCCACCAGTCCACCGACATTCTCACGAGCGCTCACCAGACCAATGCAGTAGCTCGTAGCAATACGGCCACCGTTGTTGCTGCCCACGAGACCCCCGACGCTCTCGATTCCACTAACCGTAGCGGTGCTGTAGCAGTCGGTCACAGCACTCTTTATACCGCTGCCTCCCAGCAGGCCGCCGACCATGGAACCACCACTGACCGCGCCAGCGCTGTAACACTCGATCATAACGCCCGACCGGCTCGACCCCACCAATCCGCCGATCCCCTCGATTCCACTGACCGCACAGGTGCTGTAGCAACGGGTCACAGCACCATCCTTGAACCCAACTAACCCGCCGACCCCCTCATTGCCGCTGACCGTACCGGTGCTGTAGCACCGGCTCACGGTGCTGGCGTAGTTATAGCCCACCAAGCCGCCGACAAAGCCGCCTGAACCGGCTATGTTGACATCCGCTACACCCAAGTCTCTAACCTCGCCCCCAGATCCCACAGATCCCAATTCGCCCAACAGGCCCAGACAACTGTCACCCACAATCATCAAATGTGAGATTGTGTGACCAAAGCCGTCAAAGACACCTGTGAACGCAGTCCCCTGAAAACCCTCCGCCAGGTCGTTGACGTCCGGGGCAACTACGGCCCTGTCGAAGACCTTGCGGCCGGGCAGGTTGGGGTCCAGGTCTATGTCGGCGGTCAAGATGAAGTGTTTGCCGTAATCTTCGGGACTATCACCCAGCAGCATCAGGTCCTCTGCCGTAGCGATCTGGTACGGGTCGTTTGGTTCTCCGGTCCCGCCGGCGTATTTTTTTATGGCTACGGCGTCGATTTCATAGAAGAACATGTCGGCGCTATTGGGCGGCGGGGTGGTTTTACCGGTCAGGTGGGCCGAATCCTCTCTGAAGCTTAGCTTTAGGATCACGTCGCTTTCTGTGCCGTCGGCGGTTTTACCTCCGAATTCGATTGTCGTATCATCAATAATTGTGCCGACAAGTCCCGTTATATTGAAGATTTCATTAAGGCTTTGGCCATATACCGAGCCGTTTTCGTCAATCAGGTTGGCATCTACCGTCTCGAATGAGGCGACACCTGCATCAGGATCGACGGTTAGCCGGAATTGACTGGCGACGGAGAAGGTTTTCTGCAGGCCGGCAATCCCGCCCGATCTAAAAACAGTGCTTTGTTTGGGATCGAACACATAGATGCTCGTCTCGGCTATCGCCGGCCGGCTAAAAACACAGATGGTGAGCAAGATAAGCAACGGGATCGCTAATTTACCGCTTAGCATACGTGGTCGCAAGATATTGAGTGTTTTGCTTATTTTAGCCATTTTACTCCATCCTCCATCAAAAAACAGCCGTTGACAATCTCAATATTATTGTATCGAAACGTGACAGCAAAAGCAAGGATTTATCGGGCAATTCACGGATCTATAGCAATTAACCTAATTTTCGATTGGCGAAAAGCCGAATGCCGGTTTGTAAATCGAAAATCGAAAATCATAAATCGGAAATGTAATTGGTGGCAATATGGATAAAATGGTTTGAAAATTTATCCGGCGAGTGTAGACTGTCCGATTGTAGCAGGGTGGGTATTGCCCACCAACTTTGAAAATGGTGTGCTGTGCACACCCTACAATTTTTTTTGATTTGTGGGAAAGAATATGTCTGGATTAACGATAGACTCTCCGCATCGGCGGATTACGGATAAACGCATTGAACCGGCACAGAGAATAACGCGGCTGCCGCCCTACCTGTTCGGGCGACTGAACGCATTGAAACTGGCAAAGCGCCAGGCGGGCGTGGACATTATCGATCTGGGCATGGGCAATCCATCGGACCCGGCGCCGCAGATCGTGATTGACAAGCTTTGCGAAGCGGCACGGGACCCGCGCAACCACCGGTACAGCTCATCAAAAGGGATTAAGAACCTGCGAGGCGAAATCGCGAAGAAATACGAGCGCAAATGGAACGTGCAGCTCGACCCGGAGACCGAGGTGCTGGCCTGCATCGGCTCGAAGGAAGGTTTCAGCCACTTGTGCCTGGCGATGATGGGCCCGGGCGATACGGCGATAGTTCCCGACCCGGCGTTCCCGATACACAACTACGCGGTGGCTCTGGCCGGTGCGAATGTGGTATCGGTGCCGCTCGGCAACGACGACAAATTCATCAGCAACATTACAATGGTCCTGGAGAATATGTATCCGAAGCCCAAGCTGCTGATTCTCAATTACCCGCACAATCCGACGGCCATGACCGTCGATGAGGGATTTTTCGAGCCGGTAGTCGAGCTTGCAAAGAAGTTCGGCGTCGCAGTTATTAACGACTTCGCCTACGGCGAGACCTGCTTCGACGGATACAAAGCCCCGAGTTTCCTTTCGGTCAAAGGGGCGAAAGACGTCGGCGTTGAATTTACCACGATGAGCAAGCCTTACAATATGGCGGGCTTCCGCATCGGTTTCGTCGCGGGCAACAAGGATATGATCGATTATCTCGCCACGATAAAAGGCTATTACGATTACGGCATCTTCCAGGCGATCCAGATCGCCGGCATCATCGCCCTGCGGCACTGCGAGGAAGATATGATCGCTCAAAACAAGAAGTATCAGTCCCGGCGGGACGTGGTCTGTGACGGCCTAAGAAGGATCGGCTGGGAGGTGGAAAAGCCGCGCGCGACAATGTTCGTCTGGGCAAAGGTGCCGCAGGAACATTCCCAGGGAAAGGGCAGCATCGATTACGCGATGGACCTGATGGAGAATGCTGAGGTTTCAATCGCTCCCGGCAGAGCGTTCGGCGAGGGAGGCGAAAATTATATGCGCATCGCTCTTGTTGAAAACGAGCAGCGTCTCCGGCAGGCGATTCGCAACATCAGCAGATACGTACGCAAAAGCCAGTAGTAGGAATTTTCGATTGACGATTGCCGATTGTCGATTTATGCCTCGGCTTCGCTCGGCATGAAGAATTCTTCATCCTGAGCGGAATCGAAGGGCCGGTGACATAAATATCCGCCGAAAATATCGTAGAAAAAGTCTGCACTTTCCCGACCGCCGGAGGCCTATAATATGATTGCCCAGGGCTTCAAAACCTGATTTATGGCTTCTTCCCGCCGATAACCGGGCATGAACCAGAGAAAAGACTTGACTTTTAGAGCTCTATCTGGTTTAATATTACTATTAGGGTCCATAGCCGCAGAGCGGTTTATATGGATAGCGAGACTTTATCACAGCGGGGGTGGAATTTGATGAAATGGGGGTTTCCAAAATTCCTTGGACGCGGACGAATTATATTAGTCATTGCAATTATTGCATTCGGGCTAATCGTACCGGCGTATTGCCAGACACAGGACATTGTGCTGCTTCTTGAGCAGACTCCTGTTAAAGGCGGCGAAATAACTCCGATTGCAGGCGTTCATCATTTTAAGCCGGGTACGGAGGTTATGTTGACCGCAGTTGCCAAGCCCGGGTATAAATTTATTCACTGGCTGGGCGAGGTAAGTGATGCCACGGCATCCAGCACTGTTGCATATCTCAATAAGCCCAAGGTAATTATCGCGGTATTCGAGCAAGCTAAACACGGCATTTCGGCTGGCGGAGATGGCTTGTCTGCCGGCGGTGGCGGAGCTCCGGGCGGTCTGTTCCCTACCGCTTTAGATCTTAGCCGGCCGGGGGGCTTTAGCGGCGGCGGTGGTGGAAAGGCAAAACCACAAAAGTATATATATATTAAAGACAATAAACCAACGCCGGAAGTGCCGGAACCCGCAACCGGATTGTTGCTGGTACTGGGAAGTCTGTTCGCCTTTAAGCGGCGCGGCCTAAAAAAGGCTTGCCGGATAAATAACTGTCGCTAAAAAAGCCGGAATAACCGCTGAACCGGATTTTAACAGGGTACACATCGAGAGCATAATTTCAATGATTGGTATTATAATTATATTACTGTTTGTCGGCAAAGCTGTGACGTCGCGTAAACATCCATAGATTGAGCAGAGTAAGGTCCATCTTACTCGAATCTATAGCCGCACGTCTCTTGAGTAATATGTTCCGATTCGGTTCTTGGGTATTTTCTGCAGTTTAAGGGACGAACCGGATAAATGGAACAGAGGGCCTTGTTATCCGGCGTGAACTTCAGGAATGGGCAGACGCTCGGCAGTTTGCAGCAAGCTCCGCAACTGACGCACTCGCCTTTGCGCCTTTCGGAGACGGGCAGCACGGCCGTAAAGGTCCTTCTGATTTTCGCACACCAGGTATTTGCTTGTCCGTTAGCCATGTCGAAGAGCATAATCTGAGCACGTGGAAATTGCAAGCTTCAATTCGAGATCATCTTCTATTTGTTGTCTGGCGAATCGATTTTCATCTCAGCGGGCCAGTTCCAACTCAAAATCCAAGCTTTCCAAGTCTTGCCATCTTTTCCAAGGACAACTATCTCTCGGCGATCAGCTTTATCCCGGCCTTCTTGCGGCTCGAAGGATAAGAATATGCTCTTTCCAGAGACCAGACAGGAGAACTCGTTGTTACCTTTCCACGAAGGCGGCAACTCCGGTATTTCTTCCTCCCCGAAACCGTCCTCTTCCCTGACCGGGATTTCCATTGAATCTGTTCCCAGTGTGTAAACGATAAATCTGTTGTGCTCAATCGGCAACAAAACACGTTTGCCGTCCGGGGACAGAGAAAACAGCGATATACTGAGAACCTGCTGGCTGGTGTGGTTCGATACACTCAAAGGCAGTACGTCTGCTACCGTTGCCGTGACGGGATCGTAGCAGAATAAGGAGCACCCGGCCTCATCTCTTTTGCTGGCCGGCAGCGGCAGGTCAAAACTCGAAAAGAATATCCGGTTATCAAGGCCGTATTCGACCTTAAACCAGGGATAGAATACCGTGCCCGCGAGTTCTGCCGTTTTGCCTGTGCAGCGGTGAGTTCCGGCTGAGCCGTGGTCTGGTATGTCCATAGGGTTGGTCAACAGGCTGCCATTTGCATCCGCAACCACCTTTTCGCTGAGCGTACCCAGGATAATATCATCATGCAGCAAATCCTTCGAGTCTGCACTGAGATATGCTATCGCTTGGCCGTCTTCTCGCCAGTCATAACCGAAGGCAACGCGGGAGTCCACATACATCGCTTTGATATCGGTATCGAGCGAGGCGATATACAACCCGAATTCTTCCATCGCATTACTGACCTCGCCCTCCTGCGTATGCATCAGATAGGCGACTGATTTGGTGTCGGGGGACAATCGAGTCGCAATTATAGAAAACACGCTGACAGCGACAATCCGCTTTTGGGTCGGATTTTTTGAAGGAGCTACGACAATCTGGAAATAGCTGATTGCCTTTTCTTTGCCTTTTTCGATGCCCTCGCTGCCTAACACATCCAGAAGCTCGTTGTCTGCGTTCTCACACAAATAACGAATCGCCCAATTCCTGTAATCCTCAGGCAACAGGAGTCCTTCTTCCGGAAAGGGAAACTTCTCATCCACAAGCCCCTGGGCATCCAGGATGTTCTTTTTCGTTTTTTCGGCATAGTATTTTATCATCTTGACCTGGCCCGGTGGAAAGAGCCCTAATCCTTTCGACAGACTATTGCAATCGATTTTTTCGCTGTAGGCAATCAAATTCCCATCCTTTGATATGTCCGGCAACAGACCAATGTCTCCCTTTACGACCTCGGTCAAATCACCGGTCTTGCCATCCACTATGTACAATCCTTCTTCTACTCTCAACAATCCTACCGAGCCATCTTCAGACCACTCCAGCGAGTTTTCGGGGATGCAGCCTGCGATAAAGACGACGGCGGCACAGAACGCCACCATACTATTGATCTTTTTGTGATTACTCATTTTGCTTCTCCTTAATGTATTGTCTGTATTTGTCCCAGGACCCGACGCTGCGGAGATTGGTCTTATACCTTTGACCGGGTTTATGCTCCAGCAAGGCCAGCATCTTATCACCCCAGAACGTGCCGGCATATCTTTCCTTTAAATCAGAGACTGTTTCGACCTGCTTTGGATATCGGCTGAGTTCCTGGAAGGCAATTCTGTACGTGCTGTCGGTCTGGTTCCGGCGCCCTGCCGTAAAACCGATTATTATGCCGAGAGCAATCGCCGCCGCCCAGCGGGCAACCGACAACCACTTCACCTGTGATACCGGCGTTATTCCGGGAGTTACCTTTCCTACGTCCGCATGAGCAGTCTTCGTCCTAATTGCTGCTTCTGTTTTGTCATATATCTGCCGTACATCTTCTGCCCATTTGTTTGCCTGGGGGTGCTCGGCAAGGTACGTCCCGAGCAGAGCTTCGGTGTCTTCATTCAAATCACCTGCCGCAGAGTCAATCGACAATCTCTCTATTGCTTCACGTTCCATTTTCCAAATTCCCTATATTTTCTCGTATACTTTTCAGGCTTCTGTGCAATCGTGACCGCACGGTCCCAATTGGAATCCCGAGAGCCTGGGCGATTTGAGCGTAACTTAATCCCGCTGCAAATCTCAGATGAACGACCTGGCTCTGTTCATCGTTCAACTCTCTAACGGCATCCCATACCTTCTCGATGTTATCAACGGCCGTACCGTCGGAAACAACCTTGTCAAATTTCTCCGGGCTATCCGAACCGGCTGTGAGGCTTTCACGTTTCTTTTGCCTGAACCAGTCACTGCGCGTTCTTTTGGCAATCCCGAAAAGCCACGCCTGCCGGCTCGCCCTGCCATCGAACTGACCCCAGCCTCGCAATGCACGCAGGTAAACATCCTGCGTCATATCATCGGCGTCCGCCCAGTTCTCGCACGCGCAGAACATGTAGGCCCGAACTTTGCCGGCTGTCATAGTCCAAAAGTCTCTGAATTCTTGCCTGAATTCACCTGTCATTTTTTAGCATCCACAGATAATGTCGGCGGAAGATCAAAAAAGGTTCCCGGAAACTTCACAAAAATATCAGAAATTGAACGAAAGCACCAGAATCAAGGTTCAGGGATGTTTTATACGCCGTTTTCTCTGTGCAGGTCTGTTTTTAGTTTTGTATCTTCAGCGTGATTTTACGATTTTCTGAAGACCGCGACGACGTTCTCAATCTCTACCACGAACAGGCGATTGTCGCCTTCGAAATCGACGGGGATGGCGCCTTTGGGATTGAACAGAACTTTGTCGTATTGCCTCAGCGGTATGTCCGGCGAGTGTTCCACCTCGGCGGAAATTGTGATGATTCGGCCGGTGATTGTGGGGATTTCGATGTTGTCCGGAAGCTGGATGCCGCCCTTGGTCTGTTTCTTGTCCTCGTCCTTGCGAATCAGGACGCGATTGCCTATCGGCTCGACCGTCTCAAGCGGATTCGTTTCTGTTCGCTTGTCTTTACCCATTTCCAATCAATCCCCGGCAAAATTAACCAGTGATAAACAATATAAATGATTATACCTTTGCAAAGAAAGTAGTGCAACTTCGATCCTCAATTTTGTAATCGCTCAATTTCCTTTCTAATCTCTTCGATCACGTCGGGATTGTATATTTTCTTCTTTTCGCAGTGTGATTGCTGATCTTTGAGCCAAACTGAAGTTCTCTTGGATCGATTTTCTTGTCGAATTCGATGGGGTCTTTGAAAATATAAGGCAATTGCTTGACCGTTTCTTTATAGTCAACATGTGCATTATTCTGCCGAACTATTTCAAATTCAGCTTTTTCAAACATCATCTTCTGATGTATCCCTAACTTCTCCTTTATCAACGGCAGGAATTCCGGATTTATCTCGTATCCAACGGAATTTCTGCCGAGTTTTTTTGCCGCCAGAGAAGTTGTACCGCTACCAAGAAAAGGATCAAGTACCGTATCATTTACGAAACTGAACATTTTGATTAGACGGTTCGGTACTTCTTCGGGAAACATCGCCAGGTGCTTATCCTGCTTTTCACCCGGGATATTCCAATGGCCGGTGAAAAACTGGTTCCATTCTTCGATAGTCATTCTCGATTGTTCTTTGATTTCTTTGCTGACTCCGGGGGCGGCACCGTGCTTCTTGAAGATCAGAATAAATTCATAATCGATCTTGAGAATTCCATTTCTTGGGAAGGGAAATGATCCCATTATTGTTGCTCCGCCCGTCGTGTTACACGTCGTAACCTTTTGCCAGATTATCGCCCCCATGTAATCAAAGCCCATGGTTTCGCAGAACTTTATGATCTCAGTTCTTATAGGAATAACCTTGTATCTTCCATAATAAACAGAGCGGGCAAACTGGTCGCCGATGTTCACGCATAAACGACAGCCTTTTTTCAAGACTCTGTGGCATTGGTTCCAGACTATATTAAGACCATTGATATAATCTTCATAGCTATCATCAAAGCCTATTTGACTACCGTTTCCATAATCTTTGAGCTGCCAATATGGAGGGGATGTAATAACAAGATGGATCGATTCATCGGTCACCTCCATCATATTCCTTGAATCGCCAATAATTATTTTATGATGAGTCATTCTTAGCTCATTAGTTTTTTCAGCAAAGCCCGCTGGAAATGCAGGCGGTTTTCGGCCTGGTCGAAGATAATTGAGTTTGGCGCTTCGACGACCTCATCGGTGATTTCCAGGCCGCGATAAGCAGGCAGGCAGTGCATAACCTTCACATTGGCCGGCGCGGACTTGACCAAATCGGCGTTGACCTGGAAACCAGCAAAATCCGCCAGGCGCTTTTGCTTCTCAGCCTCCTGGCCCATGCTGACCCATGTATCGGTATAAATGATATCGGCATCGAGAACAGCGGCGCCCGGGTCGTTTGTCTGCCGGACACAGTCGGGCAATATTTGATTTACATTTTCGATAGTCTCGGCGTCAAGCTCGTAACCGGCCGGCGATGCGACCACCATTTTCATATGCAGCTTCGAGCAGGCATGCGCCAATGATCGAGCGACATTGTTGCCGTCACCGATAAACGCGATCTTCACGCCCTCGATTTTCTTGCAATGCTCCTGGATCGTTAGCACGTCGGCCATCGCCTGGCAGGGATGCAGCCAGTCCGTCAGAGCGTTAATGACGGGCACCGTTGCATATTGTGCCAGCTCGGTGACCTTGCTGTGCTCGAAGGTTCGAGCCATAATACCATCGACGTACCGGCTCAGGACCCTTGCGATATCTTTGACCGGCTCGCGCTTGCCGATGCCGCCGATATCTTCCGGTTTGACGTAGATCGGAGTGCCGCCCAGATCCGTCATCGCGACCTGGAAACTGATTCGCGTTCGCAGGCTGGGCTTTTCGAATAGCATTGCGAGCGTCTTGCCGGCAAGGCACAAATCCTTACCACCGACGGTATATAGACTCTTTAGCCGCACGCTCATTCGCAGTAATTCTTTTAGAAGTTCCGTCGGATAACTATTAATGGAAAGAAAATCTTTCATCTTTTAACCTCGCTCATAACACTATCAAGAATCTCAATTGCCTGGTCGATTTGGTTTTTCGTGGCAATCATGGCCGGCATGAAGCGCAGGACTGTGCCGCTGGTGCAGTTGATTCGCAAACCTTTCTCCAGGCATTTAGCAACGATATCATTGCCCGGGCTGGTTAACTGAACGCCGATCATCAGGCCGATGCCGCGAACACTGTCTATGATGGAATGTTTCTGCTTCAACTGTTCGAGCTTGTCTTTTGCGTATTGGCCCAGCTCGGCGGCGTTTTCCAGCAGCTTGTCTTCTTCGATCGCCTCAATTACCGCGATGCCGGCGGCGCAGGCCAGGGAGTTTCCGCCGAACGTCGAAGCATGTTTGCCGGGTACCAGCGAAGCGGCGATTTCTTCTTTTGCCATCATCGCCCCGATTGCAACTCCGCCCCCGAGGGCTTTTGCCATCGTGATAATGTCCGGCTCGACGTCGAAATGCTGGTATCCGAACCATTTGCCGGTCCGGCCGATTCCGGTCTGGACCTCGTCTAAAATCATAACGGCCCCGTTTTCATCGCAGAGCCGGCGAATCGCCTGTAGATATTCGGCGGTCGCGACGTTGATTCCACCCTCGCCCTGGATCGGCTCGACCATGACCGCCGCCACCTCGTCGCTGAATGCCGATTCGAGCGCCGCAATATCATTGAACGGCACATAAGTGAAACCCGGCAGCAACGGCAAAAAGCCCTCGTGATATTTCGGCTGAGCGGTCGCGGTCACCGTGGCGAAGGTTCGGCCGTGAAAGCTGCCTTCGGCGGTGATGAATTTATACTTTTCCTGTGCCGTGTGCAGGCGTGCCAGCTTCAACGCCGCCTCATTGGCCTCGGCGCCGCTGTTGCAGAAAAAGCATTTGCCGCCGAACGCCCGCTCGCTCAGCAATTTTGCCAGCATGCCCTGCGGCTCGGAATAAAAAGTGTTATCGATATGCAAAAGCTCGCCGGCCTGTTTGCGCAGGGCCTCGACGACCCTGGGATGGCAGTGGCCTAAACCGCTGACGGCCCAGCCGGGGAACATGTCCAGTATCTTATTGCCGTCGGCATCATAAAGATAACAGCCCTCGCCTTTGACGATAACGCGCGGCAGACGGCCATAATTGGCGATAACATACTTGTCAAACAATTCAATTGTCTCCTGTGTAGTCATAATTCCTATCTCGTCTCTCGTGTTTGATTATTATTGTTCCCGCGAAGGCGGGAATCTATTGTTTTTATTATTTGACGATCTGTGTTCCGATTCCCTTGTCGGTATAGATTTCGAGCAGCAGCGAGTGGGGGATCCTGCCGTCGATGATATGTGCCTTGCTGACCCCTGCGTCCAGTGCCGTTATACAGGCCTCGACCTTTGGAAACATCGCATCGGTGATAATGCCGGCATCGATCATCTCCTTAATCTGCTCTTCATTCAAACTCGATACCCAGCTTTCAGGATCGTCGATGTCGGTTCGTATCCCGTGGGTATCGCTGACGACAACGAGCTTCTCAGCAACGACTTCGGCGGCGACCATTCCCGCGGCACTGTCGGCGTTGACGTTTAGCTTGCCCCCGGCCTTATCCTTGGCGACTGAGGCGATTACCGGTATGGTTCCGTCGGCGCATAATTTCTTGAGCAGTTGTCCGTTCACATTCGTGACCTGCCCGACCAGTCCGACGTCGATTTTTCGCCCATTTTCGCCGGCCAGACGCAGGGTCTCGGCAAACAGGGCGCAACTGCCGAGCGAGTGCAGTCCCATCGGCTCACATCCCAATTCGGTCAGCATCTCGCAGATCGGCGTATTGATTTTGTGCACGAGCGTATGCTCGGCGATGGTCAGGGTTCTCTTGTCGGTATATCGCCGGCCCTGAACCCAGACCGGTTCCAGTCCGGCTTCGTTCATCGCCCTGGTAATGGCTTTACCACCGCCATGGACAATGATCGGCCGCATACCTACCGTCGCCATAAAGGCGATATCGGTCAGAAGTTCTTTTTGCAGAGACGTATCGTCCAGGATGCTTCCGCCGAGCTTGACAACTACGATCCGCCCGCGGAAACGCCTTATATACTCCATCGCCTCAATTAACGCACCGGCTTTTGCAATAGCCTCTTCCATGGAAACTATCCTTGAAAATAATCGCTTGAGTAAGCCGTGTAATCTATTGATTTTCCCTCGTTTCGTCAAGCCATATTTGTTCTTCCTTTCTTAAAAATTACAGCCGACGATTTGTTTTGCAACTCTCGTGCCTTCTGACTTGTATGTCCGGCAAAAATATTTATTGACTTTACGTCAATTTTCTTGAAATTGATTTTGAGAATTTCTGTTATTATATGCGCGAGGATGGTAAACGTTTAGATTACCTTGGGAAAAATATGGTTCAGTCGACTAATACAAACAGCACCAAGACGACTCGCCCGTCGAGTCTTGATCTCAAAGCCGGCCAGAGACTCGGCAAATACCGGCTGGCAAAGCACCTCGGCGAAGGCGGAAGCTGCGAGGTCTGGAAGGCCAGGGATACTGTCGAGAGCATCTGGGTGGCCCTGAAGATACCGCTGGCCGACGTAAACGGCAAACGGGACAACCAGACCCTGCTTCGTGAAATCCGCCTGGTCGCACAATTGCGCCATCCACACATTATGCCGGTTAAGAACGCTGATATTATAGGCGGCCAGGCCGTCCTGGCGACCGAGTTGTCCGTCGGAACACTGGATGACTGCTCGAGGCCGATGAGCGTCCGCAGAATCATCTCGATCGCCGCCCAGGTCCTTGACGGCCTGGCCTACGCCCACCGCAAGCGGATGGTTCATTGCGACGTTACGCCCGGCAACATTTTCC
>Ga0307378_10001492_pt1 | contig 38104 bp, 30 predicted proteins | sample UN1MG_FD_202238 | JGI IMG/M metagenome (GOLD analysis project Ga0307378, IMG submission 202238) | Soil microbial communities from Risofladan, Vaasa, Finland - UN-1 | ecosystem: Environmental > Terrestrial > Soil > Coastal area > Acid sulfate soil | place: Finland: Risofladan, Vaasa | collected...
CTTGATTGCCGCCTTGCACGCTGCCATATTCAAAATCTCATCGAGCAATCTCTCAGCATCGAGGCCTGCATCCCTGTGCTCGAGCAAATCCATCAAATCCTGAACAAAATCGAGCGGCTGCACGTTCGACAGCAGGGTAGGAAACGCCTGAACAGCCATGGTCTTAGGACCAAATGGTACAAGCTCAATCCCCAATTTTTCAATCAGTGCGGCATTGCTTTTAAGCACATCGGCCCCGGAAACACTAACCTCAAAACTCTCAGGTATCAACAGTTTTTGCGACTGTAGTTTGTTTTGCCTTACCCGTTTGCACAAATCTTCATATATTACTCGCTCGTGTAGCGCATGCTGGTCGATAATTACAAATCCATCATCAGTTTGTGCCACAATAAAACTGTCGTGTATTTGCATGAATTTTCTATCGTATTGCGGTGATTTCTCACTTGAGACATCGCGCATCCTGCCGGAAGAGGCTGGGCTAAATCTAATTTGTTGCTGTGTTTGAACAGGCCTGTGCTTTTTAAAGAACTCTGCCATTGCATCGGTGATTTTTTGGTCCCTCACCAAAGCCGAGCGTGGCGATGTGCTTTCTTTGTACGATATTTCCGGCAGCTTCGCGTGAGTGTGGAGGTCTGTGCCCAGGAGCTTTTCCCGAAGAGCACCGAGGATTTGCGAATGAACCAGATTCGCATTATAAAACCGCACCTCAATCTTTGTCGGATGCACATTCACGTCATAGTCTTCGCAGGACATTTGAATGAACAAAAAGACGACAGGAAATCTATTAGGTTCCAACAGCCCGCGATATGCCTCTTTGACAGCGTGGGAGATGAATTTGTCGCGGATGAACCGGCCGTTTAGAAATATATATTGAAATTTGCTGCTCGTCCTTGAAATACTGGGCTTACCCATCAGGGCAAGGATATGCAATCCTTTTTCATTGTTTTCAGACTCAATAAGGTTTTCAGAAATACCGCTCGAAGGCATCGGGAACAGCTCAGCTATACGCCGGTGAAGACTATCCTGGTTCGACAACCGATAAAGCTCTCTGCCGTTGTGTATCAGTGTCAAATCCAGATTGCCATTTGACAGTGCTATGCGAGTAAACTGCTCTGTGATATGGCCCATCTCGGTGTTGGCTGTTCTTAAGAATTTTCGCCGGGCGGGTAATTTATAGAAAATGTCTCTGACCTGGATTGTCGTGCCAAAATCTGCGCTGCAGGGGCTGACATCGCTCTTATCTCCGCAATCAATCTCAACGCAATTGGCCCCGGCTTCATCTTTCGTTCTGCTTGTAGCCTTCACTTGTGCGACCGAGCCTATACTTGCTAATGCCTCTCCTCTGAAACCAAGCGTCGCTATACCATGTAAGTCTTTTGAGGTTTTGATCTTGCTTGTGGTGTGCGGGTCAAACGCGCGGGCGAGGTCTTCACCGTCCATCCCGCAGCCATTATCTGTAATTGAAATGAGTTTTCGGCCTCCATCTTCGACGGACACCGCTATTTTTGTCGCACCAGCGTCGATGCTGTTTTCCATCAGCTCCTTGACCACACTGGCAGGGCGTTCGATCACCTCGCCGGCCGCAATCATATTAATCATATTCTGGTCAAGAGCAGCTATCTGTCCCATTATTTTCCCCCATCCCCGGAAAGCGCATCTGAATATCCGATGATGAATGAAGAACTTCGAAATTCGAAGCTCCTTCTTCGATATTCATTATTCTATCAGGCTTTTGCCGGTCATTTCCTTTGGCTGCGGCAGGTCCATCATTTGCAGAAGGGTGGGGCCTATGTCGGCTAATCTGCCGTCTTGCCGCAGCTTGTTGCTTTTGTAGCGTTCATCGAAGACAATCAAAGGCACATCGCCAACCGTGTGGGCAGTGTGCGGCTGATTCTTTGGAGTATCCCACATTTTCTCGAAGTTTCCGTGGTCGGCTGTGATAATGGCGACCCCGCCCAGACTCCTGACTTTTTCCAGAATCCTGCCCACGCATTCATCCACTACCTCGGCAGCTTTAATCGCCGCGGCCAATATGCCGGTATGACCGACCATGTCCGGGTTGGCAAAATTGACAACTACAACGTCATATTTTTTCGAATCAAGTCTTTTCAGTACAACGTCGGCAACCTCGTAAGCGCTCATTTCCGGTTTTAAGTCGTACGTGCGAACTCGGGGCGAGGGCACAATTTGTCTGTCTTCGCCGGGAAATGGTTTTTCGGCGTAATCGTTGAAGAAGAAAGTGACATGCGCATATTTCTCTGTCTCTGCACAACGAAATTGTTTCAGCCCAAGGGAACCCCAATACGCTCCCAGGATATTTTTCATTTTCGCCAGCTTCGGAAATGCCACCGATGCCGGGATCGTCGCATCGTATTCGGTCAAACATACGAAATAGATATCCGTTTTGGCTGTTCTGGGAAAATCTTTGAAGTCCGGCTGAACAAGTGCCCTTGTGATTTCCCGCGGCCTGTCGCCGCGGAAGTTGAAGAATATTACACTGTCGCCATCATTGATCGTCGCTATCGGCTCGTCGTCCTCATTGATAATGCAGGTCGGCTCGATAAATTCGTCGGTCACTTCTTTTTCATAGCTATTGGCAACCGCCTCGGCTGCGCTGGCTGCTTTATTACCTTTGCCTATCCTCATACATTCATAGGCCTTTTGCACTCGATCCCACCGGCTGTCGCGGTCCATAGCGTAAAATCTGCCCATAACTGATGCGATTTTACCAACTCCTATTTCCATGGCCTTTTTTTCGATATCGGCTATGTAACCTGCTCCGCTGTCCGGCGGCGAATCCCGGCCATCCATAAATGCGTGAATAAAAACATCCTTGACATCATTTCTTTTCGCCAATTCAAGCAGACCGTAAAGGTGGCCCAGGAGCGAATGCACACCAATGTCACTGCATAAGCCCATAATGTGCATTTTGCCGTTATTCTTCTTTACAAATTTAATAAGGTTTAGAAACTCCTGATTTTCGAAGAAAGATCCATCCTGAATAGTCTTGCTGATCCTCACGGATTCCTGCGGGACGATTCTGCCGGCGCCGATATTTTGATGTCCTACTTCACTGTTGCCCATTGTACCATTCGGCAGGCCCACGTCTTCGCCACTTGTATGGATAAGGCAATTCGAGAATTCCGCCATCAGCATATCATCCACCGGCGTGTTCGCACATTTAATGGCGTTATATGCATCTTCGGAGCTGTCAGGGTTATAACCCCAGCCATCACGGATGATTAGTACAAAGGGCTTGTTTTTCAAATTTACCTTCCGTTTCGCCATAAAAAGGACCTTTCAAGCAAAAGTAACAAAGACGAGGCATAACCTCGTCTAAAGCTTATAGTCAAATCTGATTTGAACATAGTATAAAGTCACGTTCAAAGTGTCAAGTATTTATCCGGCAACTATCAGGGCTGCTCAAGAGATTCTGGAAAAGTTTTTGACAGCGACACTCACTTTGATATAATCCCTCCGATTGAAAACAAACATTGTACGGTTATTACGGATAGTTAATACGATATAAACTGCGATTATGACGGAAAAAAGGACAGAAAAAAGTAACGCCCGGATGAGCTCAATCCGGGCCTTTTTAAAGCATCACATGAAGATGCTGCCGGACTCAAAAGCTCATTTTATATTCTGGTCTTTAACGGCAGGGGGATTGGCGCTGGATTTATGGACTAAAAAGGTGGTTTTCGACCGGTTAGAGCCCGGAGAGATCCTTCCGGTTATCGATGGATTCCTACAATTAGTAAGGGCGCTAAACAACGGCGCCGCTTTTGGCTTGTTTTCCGGTAAATCCTATTTCTTGACAGCAACTTCAATTATCGCATTGGTAGCAATCTTTGTGGTTTTTCTTTTTGGCGGAAGTCGGCATAAATTAGTCCATATTGCCCTGGGCCTTTTTACCGCCGGTGTCTGCGGCAACCTTTATGACAGAATTTTTAATAATGGCTCAGTACGCGACTTTATCGATGTTTATTACGGCGAAAACTTTAACTGGCCTGCTTTTAACATCGCGGACAGTTTACTTTGCATTGGGGTTGGGCTGCTGATTATTTCGACCCTTCTTACTGAGATGCCTGCTCGAAAACATGATCAGCAACATAAATAGGCGCATTGGTCGCAGCGCCAAGAGCAACCGCATCGGAAGGGCGAGAGTCAATTTCAATTACTCGTCCATCCAGGCTCAGGTGTATCTTTGCGTAGAATATGTGCTGGCGCAAATCGTTAATAACTATCTTTTCAATCCTGGCACCGAGATTCTCAATTACATTTGCTAATAAATCATGTGTCATTGGGCGGGCGGGTTTGATGCCTTTTAGCCTTCGGTCGATTGCAAGAATTTCAACTATGCCGATAACTATGGGGAAACTCCGATCGCCGTGACGCTCTTTCAGAATAATAACCTGCTGTTCGGACATCTCGTTTATGATTATACGCGATAATTCAGCTTCCATTTCCATTTCAGCGCCACCTTTATCCTGGAGATGAGCACATGAGCGTAAAAATTCACTCATCCACTCATCTGCTATTTTCTAATTCCGAAAGGTGTTTTTCAACGGTAATTAATTGTTCTGTAAGCTGGGCCAGTTTGTCTTGAGCCTGAGCTACAACCTGAGGTTTGGCCTTGGTAACAAAATTCTCATTAGCCAGTTTAGCCTGTACCGCTTCTTTGGCTTTTACTATTTGCTGCTTCTGTTTCTCGAATCGTAGCCGTTCCGCCTGGGGGTCGATTGCACCATGGACATAAACCTCTGTTATATCTGCAATAGCGACCGCTGCATTTGCAGGCTTGATAATTTCTGTCCCGGCCTCAAATTCCTTAACACCGGCCAACTGACTTATGAGTTCTGAATTTCCGTTTAGAATATCAACCGTTTCCTGCTGCGACTTCGCCGATACAACTAACAGCTCCTTTGGGGCTATATTTCTATCATTTCTGATTTCCCGTATAGTCCGAATAACAGCTTGTACAATTTCAATCTGTTTCTCAGCTTCAGGTTCATTCAGTGATTCAATCTCCCTGGGCCATTGAGCGATTATTAATGCCCGGGAGCTTTTTACTTTCGTCAGCCCTTCAAGCAACCTGACCGGAGCAACCTCATTGAGTTTCTGAAAAATTCCCTCGGTGATAAACGGTACAAACGGATGCAATAACCGCAAAGTCTGGTCCAGCACAAAAGCCAAAACATTCTGGGCAATCGGCTTGTTCTGCTCATCCTGCATTCTGGGCTTTGCCCACTCAAGATACCAATCGCAAAAATCGTTCCAGAAAAATCTGTAAAGGCCTGCCAACGGCTCGCTGTATTTGAATTCATCCAGGGATCTGGTCGTTTGGGCGATTGTCTGCATTAAGCGGGAAAGAATCCATTTGTCGGTAATATCCATCTTTTCAGGGTCGAATTTGTCCGGGGCCACTCCCTCAAGATTCATTAGGGCAAAACGAGAGGCGTTCCAGAGCTTGTTACAGAAGTTCCTGCCAATATCGAACTTCGGCGATGTATTGGCCTGGCGCCCATCGGGCAAAGTCATTGTAGCAACAGGCATCCTGATATCCTGCGTATCTGTGGTCATGCTGGCCAATGTAAAACGCATCGCGTCGGCACCATGACTGTCGATAGCCACCAAAGGGTCAATCCCATTGCCCAGGCTCTTGGACATCTTGCGTCCCTGACCATCCTGTATCATAGCGTGAATGTACACGTCACTGAATGGAATATCGCCGGCACAGTACTGTCCCATCATTACCATACGCGAAACCCACAATGTAATAATTTCGCGCGCAGTGCAAAGCACATTGCCCGGATAGAATGTCTTCAGCTCCGGCGTATCATCCGGCCAGCCCAGCGTGCTAAACGGCCACAGCGCCGAGGAAAACCACGTGTCCAAAACATCTTTGTCCTGTGTCCAACCAGCAGTTTCGAGCTTTTTTTCAATATCATCATTTCCAGGCTTAATGCTACTGTATGCTACCGCGCCTTCATCAGAATCCCTTATGACCGAATACACCTTATCAGTAAGCTCTGGAAGCTCAGTTTTTAACTGACTTTTTTCACCAGACTTCGACCATACAGGTATTCTGTGTCCCCACCAGAGCTGTCGGCTGATGGGCCAGTCGCGGAGATTTTCCAGCCAGGCTTGGTAGGTTTTGGCGTAACGCTCAGGGATAAAACGCAGCCGGCCGTCAAGTAACGGTTTGAGGGCCAGACCGGCCAGGGAATTTACCGGCACATCCGTGCCCTCGATAAGCCCTTCGCCGAATTTTTCTGCCAGATGCTCGATAGGTTTCTTTACAGCGATGTACCATTGGTCTGACAGATACGGCTCGATAGGCACATGGCTGCGATAGCTGTGTCCGACTTCATGGGCATATTCGCGAACGTCTTCGAGCAGATTTTCCTGCCGGAACCATTCAACGATGGCCTCACGCGCCTCGAAGCGGTCCATCCCGAGCAAAGATTGCGCTTCCGGCTCATCGGCATCTTCCCAACCATACTTGTCGCTAATCGAACCATCCAATGCCATAACATTGATGACTTCCAGTCCATGCCTCTGGCCAATCTCCCAGTCATCCGGGTCATGTGCCGGTGTAACTTTCAAAAAGCCGGTCGAGAATCGTGCCTTTTCATCCTCACTGTCAGGATCGGGCAGAACGACGTGTTCATCGGCTATGATCGGAATAATGCGGCCCACAATCGGCAGCCGAACCTTCCTGCCAAGCAGATACTCGGCACGTTTGTCTTTCGGATTCATCGCAACGGCTGTATCGCCGAGCATTGTTTCCGGGCGAGTTGTGGCGACTGTGATGTGCTCAACCTGTTCTCCCTCGATTTTAACCGGCTCGACAAGCGGATACCTCATATACCAGAAATGTCCCTGAACCAGCTCATGCTCGACTTCATCGTCTGCCAGCACCGTCTGCGTGGCCGGATCCCAGTTGACTAACCTTTTGCCCCGATAAATCAGCCCGTCCCTGAAGAGCCTGAAAAACGCGCTGCGAACGGCCTTGACGCACATTTCGTCCATCGTAAACCGCGTCCGCTGCCAGTCACACGAGCAGCCCATCGCCTTCAATTGTTCGATAATGCGGGCTTCATATTCGTCTTTCCAGGCTTGAACACGTCCTACAAACTCTTGTCGCTCAAAGTCAGTACGTCGTTTTCCTTCTTCCGAGAGTATTCGCTTCTCAACGACCGTCTGGGTGGCGATACCGGCGTGGTCGGTACCCGGCATCCAAAGCGTGTTATACTCCTGCATCCGACGGAAACGAATCAGGATGTCCTGCAATGTGTTATTCAGTGCGTGTCCAAGGTGCAGCGGTGCCGTAACATTGGGCGGAGGGATTACAATCGTGTAGACATTTTCACCATTTCCGTCAGCTTGCGGTTCGGCGTGAAAATAAAGGTGCGAAGACCATATCTCATCTGCCTGACGCTCTATTGTTTTGGGCTCATAAGTTTTCGAGAGTTGCTCACCCATAATTTACCCGATCTCGACAATTGCTAAAAAAATTCCGGCACAATATATTGGCCGGAATATTATCTTAACAAGAAAGAACATTGATGTAAAGTGAACAATTAGACACAAATCAATTGTTTCTGCCTGCTGTCTTGATAAGTAGTTTTGTGCTTTTGTTGGTGCTAATCGAGATTCATCGTCATCAGGAACTCTGCGTTGGTTCTTGTCTTGACGAGCCTGCTCTTGAGCAGTTCAATTGCTTCGACCGGATTCAATTCACTCAGAACCCTTCGGAGTCGATATACAAGCTTAAGCTCTCTCGGATCGAGCAGCAGTTCTTCGCGTCTGGTTCCGCTTCGGCTGATGTCTATGGCCGGCCAGGTCCTTCTGTCAACAAGACGCCTGTCAAGGTGTAATTCCATATTTCCCGTTGCCTTGAACTCTTCAAAGATTACCTCGTCCATTTTCGATCCGGTGTCAATTAATGCAGTTGCGAAAATAGTCAGAGAACCTCCCTCTTCGACATTTCTTGCAGCGCCAAAGAATTTCTTGGGCATCTGCATCGCACCGGCATCGACACCACCTGTAAGGATTCTGCCTGAGTGGGGCATTTCGGTATTATAAGCCCGAGCAAGGCGGGTTATTGAGTCCAGCAGGATTACTACATCTACGCCGTACTCGACTAACCGCTTTGCCTTTTCTATCACGACCTCTGCCACCTGACAATGACGTGAGGCCGGCTCATCAAAAGTCGAGCTGATAACCTCAACGTCATCAGCGGTTTTCCGCGCCATTTCCGTAACTTCTTCCGGCCGTTCATCAATAAGAAGCACTATTAGTTTAACGTCGGGATGATTTGTGCTCATTGCGTTCGCAATCTTTTGCAGCAGAATCGTCTTGCCGGTTCGCGGCGGTGCGACTATCAAGCCACGCTGACCTCTGCCTACGGGCGTGACTAAATCAATTATTCTCATATTCAGTTCTTCGGCCGAAGTCTCAAGTATAAAACGCTGTTCCGGATGCAACGGCGTCAAGTCGCTGAATACAATTTTTTCCGCAAGGTTATCGGGATTCTCAAAGTTAATTGCTTCGACACGAAGAAGAGCAAAATACTTTTCCGAATCTTTCGGCGGCCTGATCTGACCAGATACGATATTTCCTGTTCGCAGGCCGAAACGCCTGATTTGAGAAGGTGAAACGTAGATGTCATCCGAGGATGACAAATAGTTGTAATTGGGATTTCGCAGAAATCCGTAACCATCCGGCAGCACTTCCAGCACGCCTTCGCCGTACATCAGTCCGTTCTGGCGAATACGCTCCTTCAGAATTCTGAAAATCAAATCCTGCTTCTTTAACGCGCTATATTCTGTGATACCTTCGTTTTTGGCAATATCATGCAGATCTGCGACGGTCAGTTTCTGTAAATCCGTCAAATACAAGTTGCCTTTCTTAACCCGCTCGTATTTAGCGTGGGTGGATTCTTCCTCAGTCTCTTGGATTTTCTGGGCTTCGTCCTCGGTCTCGACAGCGGCAATCTCCTCATCCGTAGCGGTAGCTACGTTATTCTCTGCCTCTGTTTGCTCTTGCTGTTCGGCGGCTGCTTGCTCTTCGACTGCCTTTCTTTTTGAGGTCTTACGTTTTTTACTTGTCTTTTTTGCTGTTTTTGCGGCTGCTTTAGCCATCATTACTCCTTTTCCATTTGTAAGATACTATCATTACCTCTGTGACACTCGTGCCCACCAAAAAGGCGATGGAGGTATAATTCCGCAGGATAATCTTCCCTAAGGAATTCAATTAGATTTGATCTTCGAATAGTTGAAATAAAACCTATATATTAAAAACGGGCATCACTATATTAGTGACCTGTAAGAAAACCCGCTTACCCATTATCCATAATGTAAGAAAAAATATCAGTGACCTGTCTGACTAATGTTGTGAAGCCAGAATTGTTTTCTACCGTATTATCGGCGAGGCTAACCTTATTGTCCAGAGAAATCTGAAAATTTTCTCTAATTTTAAGCTGATTTTTGTCAAAACCCATTTTTTTTGCCCTATCAGCCCTTATTTTTCGCCTGCAATCGACAAAAATTAGCTTATCACATCGCTTGTCCCAGCCGACTTCCACCAATAACGGCATATCCAGCACGATTGCTTTGACTTTATTTTGGCGACTATATTGCTCAATAAGCTGCTCAACACGCGACAGGACAAGAGGATGAATTATCCTGTTCAACGATGCAAGTTTATTATAATCAGCAAAGGCTATATCGGCAAGTTTCTTATGTTCGATTCTCCCCGTTGAATCTAAAATAGCCCTGCCAAAAGATTCCACTATTTTTTCTTTAACAGTTTTTTTATCGAGCAGCTTGTGAGCGATTTCGTCGGCATCAATAACCTTGCAGCCTAATTTTGCAAACTCAGCCGCTACAGTACTTTTGCCTGACGCGATACCACCCAAAATCCCGATAATTGGTTTTTTCCCGATAGTACCCACAGTTGAGCAATTTAACTGTTCTGTAGCAACCAGTCAAACTATTTTGCTATTTCAATCGGGTCTCCATCATTTTATAAAGACATACTCACCTCATGCAGTGCCTCCATAAGCACCCATATTTATGCGTTGACCGTGCGTCAATGGCTCGACCGTCCAATCCGAATCAGGATCGCCGGCAATATTCTCAGTCAGGAAGTGTTTTATAAGAAAAGTCAGCTGATTTTGTAAAGACTTTCTGCTATTTTCTGGTGGGCGGCAAACCCGGCAAGTAAAAGCAAATTTTGTATAAGTGAACTCAGCACGCACTGGCGCGGCGAATCGAAAAAAGAGACAGAATTCACGAGAAATGAACTTTATTCGGTGTCTTTCGCAGGACGTTGAGCAGATAGTCTTTCACTGCTACATTCCAACTCATGTTTTTGGCCAGTTCGTAGCCGGTCTGAATCATACTTTCAATTTCGGAATCATTTTTTGGCAAACGAGAGCATACTTGCATTGCAACCTTTTCGCTTTGAGCTGCCTCTATGCGGTCACGTACAGAACGGTCGATCTGGAGCAAGTCTTCGATGTCGACATATCCATGGCTTTCCATGTTGGTGTAGTCCGCGATAATAACATTTTTGACATCTTCTGCGCCGGTCACGTCACGCAGGAAACCTAAACACCCGCAAACACTGCTAAAGACACATAGCCCGCCGAAAGTCAGCGGTTCAAGCTGGGCGATTCCGAAAGGTTCGTAAATGCTCTGGCCAAATTCGACATCACTTCCCTTGCGGATATCCATAAATTCCATATCTTCCGGCATCCTACGGCCACATCTTTGAGGCTTAAAGCCGAACTGGTTGATGAAAATGATCTTTATATTCCTGCTTCTGGCGTTGAACTCCTGCACAGCCGTGTAGTAATTCGCCTCCCCACCCGACAAATCCGGCCAGCCTTCCCGGTGAGCGACAGGCCAATTATATGTTGATTCCATATTGTAAATGTCGCCGCTGCGCCGCTGTGATACTTCCGTCGAAAGAACGAACAGCACTCCTGTTTTTCCCTGGGTCCTGAACTCGCTTTCTATATGTTCAAGCACGCGCAAATCACGCCACATTCCCTTGCTTCGTACCAGTCGTGTTACGTGCGTGAAAACAAAATCCGGTCTATAACCCAATAGATTTTCACAATATCGCTGTAGCTTTTCTTTTGATGCAAGCTTCTCATCAACACTGATTTGATACGCCGGGATACCGTTGTAAACTATATCAATTTGGGCAGTTTCAAATTCCGGTGCAAGGAAGCGCAATTCATCCACGACATAATCGCCTACTGCGGATATGCGGTCACAGTACTTTGAGGCCTCTACAAGAGCGTGCTTGAAGTAGGTGCTCTGGTCGCCGAAGACTTCGTTGACGTAAAGTATTTCATTGTGAGCCTGTTTGATGACGTTATAGAACATCGTATCGTGCCCGGGATGCTTTTCGACAATACGACGCATCGTGGCTACTTCGTGAGCATAAAAAACTGTTCTAAAATCACATTCTGGTTCGAGAATAGCCGCCAATGCAGTTGGCATCCCCATAAACTCGTGTGAAATAATGACCGTCGAATCTTCCGCTGCACCGATTGCATTGAGTACAGCAATCGCCACCGGTGCCAATCTTACATATTGCTCATATTCCCATAAATTTTCGTATAAATCGCTGCGAATTCCAAATTCCTCGAACAGGCGCCTCTTGAATTCGTTAATCGCCCCCTTGTCCATATGTTTCACATCTACCAGCACAACCTCAGGTGAGCTTTTTATGCCCGTTTGATTGTCAACAAATGTTCGTCTGCCGTAAATGATACCGGTATTGTAGAAATCTTCGATCTTTCGAAATGCCGGAGCATATCCTGTGTTTACAAAGCCGTCGATCGATGAGTAGAGCACCTCACTATTTTCACCGAGCCGTTCCAAGACAGAACCTTCAGTGGTAAACAATGGGCCAACAAGTATTGAACGTTCAATTGCGTTAAGATAAGACTGGCAGGTGAAAAAGCCATGGAGGACAGCGCCTATACCACCGACTTTATCCACTGTTTCATGGGTAACATGTACTGCTGTTGTTCCACTGGTCATCCTAAATTTCCCTCCAAGCATAATCTGGGGTTGGGTCAGGTTGTTTTTTACTTTTCCTAAATAAAATATAAGAAACAATTTCATCACAACCAAATTGGAAAATTTCGGCAGCCTGTTATTTTTGTAGACCGAAAAAAACACCTGAGACTTGCTTATTTAAGGCATTCTTGGATGTGTTTGTTTGGATTCGGAAATTTTTCCGGATCAGCTTATTTTATTTCGCAACGCCCTTATTGCGCCTGAAAGCATTTGCTGGGGAATATCAGCCAATTCCGGTTCGGGTATCTCACTTAGCGCTATCCTATCGATAATCTTAACTACCTGAGCACGATGAGGAGTTATCAAAGCTGCCGTTCCCTCGGCTTCGTCCAATTCGCTGTTAGCCATTTGCCGAAGATACATAATTACCTGTTTCGTCAATTCTCTTTCGCTCATCTCATAGACCACCCCGGCAGGCTCAGGCGGTCCATCGGGAATCTCTCTTTCCTTCAGTATGTCTTGTGTCAGCTTGTACGTTTCGGCCATTAGCTGCTTTTCTCTTTCCAGGTCGGTCATATCTAACGGCGCAAGTTTGAGTTCTTCGTCAAAGTCCATACTGGGAACATATAGTTTGTTTTGACATGCCGGGCATTTACCCCATTTACCACCGGCACTGTCAGCCGCTTCTATCTTTTTGCCGCAATACTCGCAATGGAATATTATCGCCATTTTAGCACCTCTTATTTTTTATCCTGACTTCCATCTTCGGTCATCTTTCATCCGCTCCCTGCACACGCTTTATATTCTGCAACTACTTCAGTGGTTATTCCGCCGCGAGGCGTAAATCGGGAGGCAATCTTCATCCAGCGTGGTTTACACACGCTGCTTAAATCATCTAATATATCATTTGTAAGAGCTTCGTAATAAATACCCTTATTGCGGTAGCTTTGCATGTAGAACTTCAGGCTCTTGAGCTCTATACACAATTTATCGGGACAGTATTCGACGATGATCTCGCCGAAATCAGGCTGGCCGGTTCGAGGACAAACACTCGTAAACTCGGGACATCTGATTGTTATACGATAATCTCGCTCGGGATGGGGATTATCGAACAATTCTATTTCTACCTGTTCACTCATTGCAAGGCCCCTGTCATAATTCCTGTCCTGATAATATAACCTAAATATTTATTTCACACAAGCAGTAATCAGTCGCAGATAAAAATAAAAAAAGCTGCCCGTCAAAAAACACATGAATCTCTGATTTATTGTTTTTTGACAGCCTCTAAAAAAGTCAGTAGAATGCTGCTGTTGTTGGAAGGTTTTCCAGCCCAACTTTTCTTGCGAAATCGCCCGGTAGGGCAAAAGGGAGATTATGAAATGGAATCTAATACCACAATTCTGAACAGGCGACAATTTTTAGCAGTTTTAGGCACAGCCGCAACGGCCATTACCTTGCCATCCTGTACCTTCGCTGCCAATGCCACCGCCAAAAACAACAGGCCGAATTTTGTATTTATTTTTGCCGATGACTTAGGCTGGGGAGACCTGGGCTGTTACGGCAATCGCCAGATAAAAACTCCCAACCTGGACCGACTCGCCGAAAAAGGATTGCTGTTTACACAGTTTTATGTCAACGGCTCCGTTTGCTCACCCTCGCGAACGGCTATTATGACCAGTCATTACCCGGCACGCCACCGTGTTCATGGTCATTTCGCAAGTCACGAACAGAACGAGGCTCGTGCCATGCCCAACTGGCTCAACCCAAAGGCATATACAGTCACGAGAGTACTGAAAAATGCAGGCTACGTAACAGGACATTTCGGAAAATGGCATCTCGGTTCCGGCGTAGGTGCTCCCGGCCCGGGTGACTATGGTATTGATGAACATTGCACTGTGACCTCAAACGGCCCTCAGCTCGAAGGCCAGAACGATCCTTATTTCAGGGCCAAATCTACCGCTCAAATAGTTGACAAAACGATTCAATTTATCGAGAAGAACCATGACAAACACTTCTATGTAAATGTCTGGATGCTTCTGCCACACGCAACACTGCATCCCACCGATGAACAGATGAAACCATACCAACGATATGCACCACGAGGTGTTCCCTACAAGGGTGCAAAGCAGATATATTACGCCTCGGTTTCCGACCTGGATAAGCAAATCGGCCGGCTGATTAAGAAAATCGACGAACTGGGCCTGGCTGACGATACTGTCATCGCCTTCTCCAGTGACAATGGTCCCGAAGACTTCGATATTGGCAATGCCGTCCACAGTGGGATTGGCAGCACCGGTCCGTTTCGCGGACGAAAGCGAAGCATATACGAGGGCGGCGTCCGCATGCCCTTTATTGTCCGCTGGTCCGGACACACACCGACCGGCAGGGTGGACAACACGACCGTTATAGCTGGCGTCGATTGGTTTCCTACTGTTTGCGATTTAGCCGGCGTCAAACTTCCCAACGACCTGAAACCTGACGGTGAAAATATGTCGCAGGCGATTCTGGGCAAACCAAGACAACGCAACAAACCGTTGATGTGGGAATGGCGTTTCCGAGTCTTCGGTGACATGGTTCATAAATGTCCAATGCTTGCCATTCGCGACGGACAGTGGAAGCTGCTGATGAATCCCGACCACAGTCGTATTGAGTTATATAATATCCCCGCAGACCCGACAGAATTGGACAATGTTGCTGTTCAACATCCCGATGTTGTAAAAAAACTCTCTGAGATGCTGCTGAAATGGCAGGGGACTTTGCCGCCCGGAGTTGTAGAGCAGGTGGCCGGTTCAAACGCCTATCCCTGGCCGGAAAACAAATGAAAAATTTAAGGCATATTTTTTCACGAACGATTTTACGGTCTGCCATGATGCAGAATTTGCAAAATCCGGGGAAAACTATTGTATCGAGCCGATAGCCCAGAACCATTTGCCGTTTTGGTGGCTCAGCGGGGCACAGTTAATATCAACTAATCTTGTGATGAGTTATTAACTCTTTGGAAGGAATCAGGAAATGGCTAAGAAATTTATTACCGGACTGCTGGTTGGGGTGACACTTTTATCGCTGTCGGGTTGCGATACTTCGGGCGGGACCAAAGAGGTCCGGGAGGCCAGGGAAGCCGAAGTGGCCAAAGAAGCCAAAGGCCCCGAATTCGTCCTGCGTGTGAACTGCGCCGCCTCTGAGCCGTACACCGACAAAGCGGGCAACGAATGGCTGCCCGACCAGTATATGGAGCAGGGCAGCAAGTGGGGCGCTGTCGGCGGCTCGACCGTTGAACGTGGTGACTTAGGTATTGCCGGTACTGATGCGCCAAAGATTTACGAGACCGAACGCTATAGCATGGAAGCGTACAAGTTTATGGTGCCCAATGGCAAATATGAGGTACGGCTCCACTTTGCTGAAACGTACAGCGGTATAACGGGTGAAGCCGAACGCGTTTTCTCGGTGACCATCAACGGACAGACCGCCCTGAAGGACTTCGACCCATTTAAAGAAGGCGGCGGATTCCAAAAACCTGTGGTTAAGAAAATCGAAGGCTTGGCCGTAACCAACGGAGAGCTGGTTATCGAATTCACCCCGAATATACAGAACCCCGAGATCAACGGTATCGAGATAATATCCGAGTAGTTGAACTAAACCGGCAGTGTCCTGCTGCCGCCCGATACAAAGATATTCGCTTTCGGAAATCGGCTCCCTGCCGATGTTGCTTTGGAGGCTTTGCGCATCAGGTGGATTCTGCTATACTACAACTCGGTACTGGTAATGCACAGGATAACGTTTTGGCAGGGGCCAACTTGTGAAAGGTAAAAAAGCTGTAGTCTTATTGAGCGGAGGCCTGGATTCAGCAACCACTTTAGCCATAGCTCACAGCGAAGGTTTCCAGTGCAATGCCCTGACTTTTAGTTACGGCCAGCGGCATAAGCGGGAAATTCTGGCCGCCGGGAAAGTGGCTGAATCTCTCGGTGCGGCTGAACACCGCATAGTCGATATTGACCTGGCCGCGTTTGGCGGCTCAGCCCTCACGGATTCGAAGATTGAAGTGCCCAAGGACGGAGCCGATTTAGCAGACGCGAACCGGATTCCACCGACCTATGTGCCCGCTCGCAACACGATATTCCTGAGTTACGCACTTGCCTGGGCTGAGGTGCTGGGGGCGTTCGATATCTTTATCGGCGTTAATTCAACAGACTACAGCGGCTATCCCGACTGCCGGGCTGAGTTCATAGCCGCCTTTGAGAATACCGCCAACCTCGCCACCGCCGCCGCCGTCCAGGGCAAAGGCCGATACCGCATCCGCACGCCGATTATAGATATGACAAAAGCCGAAATTATCCTGACCGGCACGAAGCTCGGCGTCGATTTCTCTCTGACGCACAGTTGTTATGACCCGGATGAACAGGGAAGAAGCTGCGGCCGATGCGACTCCTGTAGGTTAAGACTAAAAGGCTTCGCCGAGGCCGGCCTCGAAGACCCGATTGAATATCAAAAAGAGAATATCGAATAACCGAATCCGACATACGAGAAGAATGAAGATAATTGAGATATTCTATTCCCTGCAGGGCGAAGGATTCCTGGCCGGCGTCCCGAGCGTCTTTGTACGTTTGGCAGGCTGCCCATTACGCTGTCGATGGTGCGATACGAAATACGCCTGGGATGAAGAAGCGGGGCGGCAGTACGGCATATCCGACATCGTACGGAAAGTGCAGCAGTGGCCATGTAAATTCGTCGTAATTACCGGCGGCGAGCCGATGATAAGTTCGGATTTGCCGAAGCTGGCACGAGAGCTGAAAACCAACGGCAAACACATAACAATCGAGACCGCGGGCATCGCGTATATCCCGGAGATGCCCTGCGATCTGATGAGCATCAGCCCGAAATTGAGCAATTCCGAGCCGGATGAGCCGAAATTGGCGGCGATTCACAGGAATTCGAAACTCGACCTCGCCGTTCTTGAAGAACTGATTGACCATTACAACTATCAGCTCAAGTTCGTTGTTGATTCCGAGGCTGACCTGCCGGAGATAGAAGAAACCATAGAAAAACTCACAAACGCCGAGAGGGAAAAGATTATGCTGATGCCGCAGGCCGCCACACGGCAAGAGCTTTTAGCCAAATCACCGATGGTCGCCGATATGTGCAAACGTACCGGCTGCGCATTCGGCCAGCGACTCCAGGTCCTGCTCTGGAACAACCGGAAAGGCACGTAGCACAAACCCAATTTTTTGAATCTCTGAAAATTCGTATTTGACAATCGCCTCTCAATAATCAATAATCAATTGTTTAGCCCGGGTGGCGGAATAGGCAGACGCGCTAGCTTGAGGGGCTAGTGACCTTAGGGTCGTGCTGGTTCGACTCCAGTCTCGGGCAGTAGTGGTTCATGCACTGAGCCGCATACTCCAGCATTTTGTAGCAAAAACGCGTTTTCTTGGTATTCACTTGGTACAGCTTGCGGCTCGTTGCGGCCACTTGCGGCGTGATACTGCGCCGCATTTTGCGCCGCTTTTTGCGTTCGGTTTTCAGCATCATTAAGAAGAGACATTTTAGCCGCTTCCTGCAAATCCGCTTCAGTAATTTGTGCATAATGATCCAAGGCAACCTTCGGGCTATTTCCTATCCAATTGCATACGGCCTTAACATTACCGTTGGTCATCTTGAATAACTCGGTTTCGCGGGTGCTTCTAAGATTCTGGAATAACTTTGGCCACGGCTCAAGCCCGGCCCGCTTTATAATCTTAGATAGCTGGGTTCTCAGATTAACGGATTTGTCTCTATATCGAGTAATGCAGTAAACATCGCCCTCTTTTGCCTTATCAAAGGCATCCTGAAATATGGGCCTTAGCTCTGGAAACATCGGCACGGTTCTGATTCCGCCGTCTTCATGGTGTTCTGTTTTACTGGCATGAACGGTAAAGCGGCTATGCTCAAAGTCCACATCCTGCCAGGAAAGCCGCAGGACTTCGCTGGGACAGCGTAACCCGCCCCAGCGGGCCAGGCCAAAGATCAACCGCCATTGGGCATCAGGGCATTCCTCTAATACTGTTAAGGCCATTTCCTGCGTTACATAAAAGAAGCGGTTCTTATTCGGCCTTATCGTCACCGGCTGGCCTTTACTTTTGAATGGATTTTTAGTAATAATCTCTGCATCAATGCCGGCGTTGAGAAATTGCCTTGATAAACCTGTCAGCCGCCTGACTGTATTTTCTGTAAGCCCTATAGTTGATTTCAAATATACACGAAAATCCTTCGCCTGCTGGACGGTAATCTCATCAATGAGCTGTTCTTTGAAAAATGCCGATAGTTTATTGGCGGCGTTCTGCCATTTGCCTTTAGTTATTGCTTTAACGTCTGGACGGCTTTCGATATATTTATTAACCCATTGGCCAACTGTAAAGCTCTGCTGTGCAGGCGTAGCAGTCCTCTCCATTAGCAGCCCGGTCGCCGCCAGCTTCGCATGAATATCGTCTCGCATGTCGGCAATCCATCGCGCCGTTTCAGCGTCCATGCTTCCAGTAAACTGGGCGGCAATCAAATCCTCCAGCTTTGCCTTGAACGCTCTGGCTTGCTTGAGGCTGGTTTTGCCCAGACGAATTGTCTTACGGCTGCCGTCCCCGGCCATAAAGAGAATTCGCTTGCGCCCATTTGAATCTTTGCACAGTGAGGCCATGTCACACCTTCTTTCGTTTTTTTGTTCTCTTTTGCATAACCAGTTCAAAGCCCAGTGCCTTTGCAAGTTTCTCGATGTGATCAATGCTTAAGCCAGTCTTGCCGGCCATGAATCGGCTGAGCTGCGACTGCTCAATTCTGGTCTCTTGCCATAGACGGTAACGGCTCTTGGAACCCGTCTCAATGGCTTGCCGAAGTTTGTCGCAAATCTTGCTCATACTGGTTATTTTACATTCTGCTTGCAGTTTGTCAAGCACATTCTGAAGATTTTTTTATCCACGTTTTCAAGTCCTCAACGCTGTAACGTACAAGGCGGCCGGCCCGGACGACCGGAATCTCACCTCTCTTTGTTAAGGTATACAGCGTGCGCTCACAAATTCCCAGCGCCGCTGCTGCCTCCCTTGGCGTTAGCAAAAGGCGCTCGACCTGACGTTCCCGCCTCGTTAGGCCGTCCGTGCCGACAAATATCGGCTCAATCCTCGCTAACGCATGATGGGCATTCTCACTCATTTAAGGCTCCGGGCTGTACCGCCCTTTTTTTGACATTTGCTGATCTTCCTACAACCTATATGTAACGTTACCCTATAGAATCCTTCTTCTGATAGTTAACCTGTTCTGTAGTGTAATGTCCTGTCCTGTCCTGTCCTGTCCTGTCCTGTGGGTATACCATGCTCCTACTGCACTCCGAGCGCGCTCCGAGTTGCCTCCGAGCCAGGCACAATCTCATCGCCATCAACTCGTTCTATCCACCCAATTTTCGGCTCGGCAAGCACCTCAAATGCCAAATTAAATATCTCTGATGGAAAACCTGTTTTGTCGGCCAAGTCTTCTGCATCCAAAGGCCCGTCATCATCGACCAATAGGCCACGTTTAGGCATTTTACTTGCCACTTGAATAATCAATATCCATGCGGTGTACAATTCTACGTTTCGCTTATGCTTGGCTACTCGCCGAAAGCCTTTCCCATCGTGCTTGTTGGGTATTGCAACCCAAGACGCTTTGTCACACCTTCTGGTCTGGGCCTTTTCGTAGTATTTATCCCAATTCTTAATTTTGTAGGTCATGCCACGTACCTCGTATTATTAATAACGGCTACAACGGCTTCTTTTGTTGCCCCAGCCTTATGCCATTCCCTAATATCCTTGAAGAACGGCGGTTTGATGATTCTAAGGCTTCGTACAAAGGGCAGGATAGATTCGCCGAGTCTCGCAGCTCCTTCCTGTCCCGGATACCAGACAGAACCGTCCGGGCGAACTTTCGGCGGGTCTTTGTCCGCCATTATCACAATATCCCGCCGGCGGCCTCTGAGAAACTCGACAACGTAGTCCGTTCCGCCCATGCAGGCCGGCCGGCCGATAACATCGAAGCCCATTGTCAGCAGGGCGGCACAGTCCGTAGAACCCTCGCAAATCACTAATGGATAATCACTGCCGGAGTAAACGCCTTCCGGCCAGAATAAGCCTTGCCTACTGCCCTCGACGCACCATTTACCCTTAGAGCCTCGAATCCGTATCCCGATGATTCGTTCCCTGCCGTCGCGCATCGGGAATGTGACATTGCCATTCCAGCCAACTTCGAGCCGTTCAAGCGAGCGGATCGAAACGCCGAGTTCTTCGGCCAGCTTGTCGATGTTTCTGATGTTTTCGATGTACTGGTCTGCCAATGCCGCAAAATCCCGGACAGGTACTGACTTGGTCTTCTTCGGCGTCGGCTTGTAGCGGATAGGCTCTTTGAGATTATGGAACCAACCGCCCGACTTGCACGGTTTCGATGATTCAACTCTCATACAGCATACTACCGCGACGTCCTCCGATACGGAACACCAATCTGGCCTTTCGCATATTGGGCAAGGTTTATTTCGTTTTACTCGAATCCAGTTCATGCCGGTCGCCTCCATCCATTGGTAGCAATTGCCGTTATCAACTCGCTTGCCTCAGTGAACTTGATTTCTTGCGGATCGTAACCAAAGCGACGCAAAACTTTCGCCTGTTTGTAGGTGCATAACTTCCGTTCCTGATTCTCGATGATTTTCTTGATTAGCTGGTTGGCATGTGTGAATGACAGGCCTGACGTGTCAAGGCCGTTGCGTTCGAGCATTACGACTTGCTTCTCGGTCGGCGGCCGATCCTTGTGCCATGCTCGCTCTCGCCAAGGTTGGATATTATATATGTTGAACGGATTGACCTTGGCGGTAGAGAATTGAGCCCTCACCTTCAAATTCTGCCGACGCCCAGCCTCGATTTCTTCGCATCTCTCTCGCTCCAACTGCTGCTCGGCAAGCTCCAGCTCGTCGATAACATCGACAGGCATGTTGTTCTCGGTGGATTTTTTCTCGGCATTCATTTTGGCCCGGTCAACAATGTCATCATCGTAATTGCCGCCGAGAATATCCGACGACGTCACCAGTCTATGCTTGCCGCAGTTGCCGACAAAGTCAATGATTTCAAGAGAAGGTTTGGCGCTAGCCCGAATGGCTGCTTTTCGCTCCTCCGGCCCGTCCAGATCCTCGACCAGGTCCGGAAGTACCCTTGTACCCCTGCCTGCCATCTGGGCGTATAAACTCCGGCTCTTCGTAGGTCGAGCCATGACGACTATTTCAATACCGGGATCGTCAAAGCCTTCGGTCGCCACACCGACGTTGACGAGGTATTGAAATTCCTTACTGGCATAGGCACTGAACAATCCCCGCCGCGTCTCTTTAGGCGTTCCCCCATGTACCCATTTTGCAGAACCGGGTTTATGCCGGTTGATGATTTCGGTTAGTCGGTCAGCCTGCGCCAATGACGCAGCGAAGACCAGCGTTTTTCGGTCTTCGCACAGCTCGATCGTCGGGCTGGCAATACCGTGCAGAGCCTCCTCAAATTCCAGCACTGCCGCCAGGTCCTTACCGTTGAGGTCGCCAGCAGTAGTCCTGACGCTGGAATAATCAAGGCCGTTGACGTAGACTGACTGTTGCTCGATAGGTACCAACCATCCATCATCAATACCCTCGCGGATCCCGTACTCGTAAGCCACGGTCTCGAATATCTTGCCGAGAGCCTTCTCATCGGCACGGTCCGGTGTTGCCGTAACACCCAAGACTTTGAGGCACGAATTCCTGCAGTAATAGTCGATCACCCGCCTGTAGCTTTTTGCCGCTGAATGATGGGCCTCGTCGATGATTAGCAGACTGAACTCATCGGGATCAAATTTGCTCATTCTGCCCAGGCCATCCATGCCCGCAATCTGGGACTGGATAGTGGACGTTACAATGGCCGAACGATGTAGGGCTCGCGAGTTGGTGTGATATTCGCCCATCTCTATGTCGGGCTCGCAACCGGTGATGTCCTTGAGCTTGCGCCACGCCTGAAATATTAGTTCCTCCCGGTGCGCCAACACCATCACCCGGCCCCGCGACATTAATTCACAGGCGAGCTGCGCAAATGTGATCGTCTTTCCCAATCCAGTGGCCATTACGAGAAGCGTGGAGCTGTTGCCCTGAAGCTGGCCTCGTATCCCGTCCAGCGCCTCGGTTTGATATGGTCGCGGTTTTATCTCGGTTTGCGTCTTAGTGGCTATCATGTTTAAGCTCCTTCGGGGCAGCCTCGTAAGTATCCTTGTTCAAAAATCCGAAGCCCTTACATGCCTTACAATCTTTCGCATCGCCGCCGCAATACGGACAGACCGCGTAGGGCATGGCAGATCTCAAAGTCCGGCGCAGATTCTCGTAATTAGCCTGAAAAGCTGTGGTGTTCAGGAGACTCATTATCGGTTCTCTCCATTTAACGCGATTCATCACGGTCTTCTTGAACCCGGCCAGTTTCTTTAGGTCTCCATTTATATTAGACCGCCTCTCAAAGACCTTACGCAGATGCTCCGGTATGATCTGACCGACAGAATCCTTGAGCAGTTCTTTGGGTAGATGCTGTTTCTCCTGGGATTTCTGTGTGAAGGTGGTGCCTGCTCGCTCAACTTCTATACTCTCATCCCGTTCTATGGGTAAAGTACTTGACCGATGCGCCTTCAATTTTAACTCAGAATCGACGTTTTTCTCCGAAGTCGGTGCGTTGGTTGACGGGCTCTGGACAATGCTGTCCTTGACCTGAGACACATATTGCTTGGTGACGCCAACATGCCGCGCGATAGCCGTCTGCGATTTCTCCGCCCACGCCTTGTCGGTAAGAATCTGCTCGATAATCTGCTTAGCGACACCCTTTTGTCGCGGGAAACCATGATCCCTATTGGCCGAGAATGAAAGCCAAATTGCATCACGCTGGGTGCCCTTGACCACATTGGCGTCTATCGCCTCATGGCCTTGTGCGGCTGCGCAGCGATAACGGTGAAATCCATCCCAAAGCCAATGGTCCTTGCCGTCGAAAACAACTTCCACCGGGGGGAACTTGACGCCATCTTGCATGAGCTTCATGTATCGTTGCTTTACATCCTCGTCGATGTCACGCTGCTGCGTACCACCATCAATCCGGATTAGATCAAGTTTGAGTTCTTTATTGAGATTAATGTCCATATCTAACAACCTCCATTAATTTTATAGCGATTTGACGGTTTCGCACCAACACGACGATATCGTGGCAGGAAATTCTTAGAATTCAGAGTTGACGAACGGCGGCGGGAATGATATCGTTGTGTTTGTAATCCAATGTTCCGAGCCGCTTGCCCGCCAGCAGCGGCTTTTTTTGTGGGTGAATTCACGTCGTGCATTTTGTTCTTCCTTTATGAGTTTGAACTTTCTCTTGTCGCAAGGTTCGCTCAAGCTCATCTTCGGCCTGCACGTACTTTCTTGCGGCGTCTATGATTTCTCGTAGAGCCATTGTTGCTTTACGTTTTGCGGACTTTGTAGTCATGCCCGCGATTTTATTGGATTCCGCTGAGAGTTTTGTGAGTCAGGCCAGTAAAGCCAGTAAAATAGCCAGTAAAAAAAGGCCTTATTGCTGAATAATGAGGAAAGTTTTTGGAAAAATTTTTACTGGCTGGTCAGTAAAAGGTGTGGTTTAGGTGGCGGGGAACTACTCTAATTGCTCTGAGATTTCCTTGGCCCTGTTATCAACACTTTTATCAAAGTTTTCAGCTTTGGCCACTTCGTTTCTTAGATATTTAGCCCACTCTTCTTTGTTGACTTTGCCGTGTGGCCTCGGCTTTTCACATGACATGAATTTTATGGTACAATCTGAACGACGAAGTAATTTTCTAATCTTGTCCCAATCCATTTTTTTCAAGTCGGGGATATCATGGTCTCGCCCAATCTTCTTGGCTTTCTTAATCGCTTCTGTATTGAATTCATAGGCAGGATCGTTTTCGTCCCAGGGTACTTGGTTTATATATTTCTCGTTCACTGGAAGTGGACCGAGGCCTGAATCGCCTGAATCAGCTTTTGCAGCCTCAATTTGCTCTAAGAGCTTGACTTGCGCCAAAGCCGACCTTATCAATACTTTCCACTTGCCCCAGTATTCACCCAACCGCAGCGGCATTCCTGCCCAGGCCCGGCTGTCGATCTCGTCGTCTGTCATCCAAGGCCGCCCCGTGAATTGCGTGAGTGTGCCGGCAACCTTTTTGCTGTCGGGCTCCAGCAGCAGCAACGAAATTAGGAGGATATTTCTTCCATCCTCCGCGTCTACGGATTCATAGCCCTCGTACCTCTTGAGCCAGTAGTGCAAGGCGTCGGATAGACACATCTGAAGAGATATTCTCTGCCTGCGCTTGACTCTCTCCTTGAGGTCGCTTATGCAGCTTGCCCGCCCATCAGTAGGTTCCTCAGCATATAGGGCTTGAGCCGCTTTCAGGGCTGCTTTCTGTCGCTTTCGCCATTCCTTCTCGCTGCAAAACTCGTCCAGCCACATACCAGCGTCCTTGTACTCATCTGGATGCGCACCGACTTCAGCCGATACCTTTTTTTTCAATTTCCTCAAATCGTTACTTTCCATCCTGTAATTCTACTATTTTTGGCAGGAAAATGCACCGTCTATCCGTGTTTTTTCTTACCTTTCTCCTTTACCTTTCATATCAGCAGTTGCCAAATTATCTGCTTGCCTTGCTCGTGGATATGTTTAGTTCTCAAGCCATTTCTCTGCCAATCCGATTAGGCTGTGGGAATCCGCTTTGTTGATATCGTTGGCAGCTTTCGGATGTTCGACTATCGGCTTTACATTTTCAACCTTTGTCACCACGCGGTCAGTTTCATTCGGTGTTTGTAATTCAGAACTCGTAAGATTCAAACCACACAGCAGAGCATTGCAATCGTATCGATACTCATCAAACAAGCTCTTGCTCGTAAATGTAACAAATTGGAGCGTACCTTGTTCACTGGAACTCAGATAAGCATGATACATAACTGGAACTGTCATTATAGTGGCTTCATATTGCATAGAAAGGATTGGCTTATCACCTAACTGAATAGTCTCTCTTGATAGCACCTTAACATCAGAAGCCACACTCTTCAAATTCTCAATAGCAGCCGCTTCAAGAACATTAAGAGAAATTGGTGTTCTCTCATATATCAGCACTGCGTAGGCGTCACCGTTATCATGGCTAAACTCGTACTCTGCATCCGCGTTGCTCATTTTGCTTTTCAATACCCATGTTGAAGGATCATATTCTATGCTGTAAGTGCCGTGTCTGCCGGTCACGATACTCTTTGCAGGTTGTACAAACGGCTCCTGGCTCTCCACTGAATTACTGGCAAATTCAAAGTCTTCTCTTTCCTCTAAGATGCTGCCTACGGTCCCCAAAGAGTAGAAGCCTAATAAGAGTACAGTGACTACTGCCGATCTTAGTACACCGACCTTCCCGTGTGTAACGACAAATCCACCATCTTCGTCCCAAGTGGTAATGCCATCGCGTTTGAGCTTGCTCCTTGAACTAAGAAGAGCAATCAGCGAAATAAGCGGAACGCCCGCTGCCATACCCTTGGACCAAACGCCAAAGCTTCGATTGAGTGCTTCTGAAAATGTCAGTTTTTGTCCTCTGCTATTACGCACTTTGATTTTGAAGAACCATTTGCCCGGTGTCGTGCCACAGTTGGCCAAGAGAACAGACTCTTGAAAAATCCAGACAAACAGTATTATCATAGTGAGAAAGGCGCTGGGCAGATCCAAAACTGATGGGGCAAACATCCCCAGCAAGAAACCGACCGACAATGAAAACAAGAAGATGTCTGTGATTCGAGCAAAATAGCGGACCCACGGTCTTACCTGGCGGGCTGGTTGCACTACCTCGGCTGCTTGCTCGGTTTCAATCCTTGAAGCATCAAGACCGCATTCTGTGTATTTATCCTCTTGGCTTTTAGACTCTTCGCTGATGTCAAATTCTGACATACGTTGCTTAAGCAGAGTATCCAGTGCGAGAACTGGCATTGATGGAATTGTGGTTGAAGTATTCATTTTTGTTCTCCTTATGATTCTTTTGCCTTTTTTACTTTTCAAATTCGTTTGCTCTACTCTGATAAGCGGGAAAAAAAGGGCAAAGTCACAAAGGGGAGTGAAAAATTTCTTAGAATTGACAGCGATGTACCCCCTAAAGCCTTGTTTTGTTGGAAGTTACGTAATATTGATTCTGGGGGGCTGTGGCCTGTCCGGAGGTTTTGAAACTACTCCCGCCAGGGCTTGTTGGCTTTATATGCCTCAAGGCGTTTTTCGCATTCAGCCCTAATACTATCATCAGCAAGCTCAAAGGCCTTCTCTTGGTATTCAATGGCTTTATCAAAATCACCGCATTCTGCATATGCAGCGGCAAGAGTATCGAGAGAATAGGGATCATCATATCCAGTCAGTTCAATCATTCTCAATGCTAATTCAACGGCCTTCTTCCCATCACGATGATTGTCTTTGGGGCAAGTAGAATACAACCATGCTAAACCGTTCAATGAACCTACATCGTTGGAATCAATCTTTAGGGCGTGATTAAATGCCTTGATTGCCTCCTGCTTGCGACCTGCCTTAACATAGATATCGCCAAAACTACTGTAAATGGCAGCCTTGTTTGGGTCTATCTCGACAGCTTTTGAATATGCTGCTATGGCATCATCGAAAGAATTCAATGAAGAATAAATAGATCCAAGGCAGCCATAAAAAGCTGTGTTATAAGGTTCAATTGTAACAGCTTGCTTAAGAAGTTTAATTGCTTCTTTGTGCCGCCCGGATTTATGAAGAGAAGCTCCGAAATAAAAATAAGCACTGGCGTTATCAGGCTTGATATTGATCGCTTGTTGGTAAGCGCTTACCGCTTCTTCGTAACGAGCTAAGTCACTATATGCGTTTCCAAGCCAAATGTGAGCATCTACATAATCGGGTTTGATTCTAATAGCTTGTTTATATGCTTCTATAGCCTCTTCATGGCGGCCCAAATCTTTATATCTTAAACCAAGAACAAGGTGATCTATCGCATAATCAGGTACGATTTCATCCCGCCAGGGCTTTTTGGCTTTATATGCCTCAAGACGGGCCAATGCTGGCCTTATCATCTTGCGAATAATTTTAACCTTTTCTCTGGTATTTTTGCCGGGATGCCGCACCGTCAGTGTAACCTCTGTCCCCTCTTGGCCGGAAAGCCTGTTGACAATATCATTTATCGGCATATCTGTAGTGCTCAAATCATCCACCGCTTCGATTATATCACCAGCGATAAGACCGGATGTTGATGCTGGTGTGCCGGGGATCACGCTTGTTACGGTGGGCGAACCATTGGCCATCAAGATTTTTGTACCTACTCCTACAAACGAGTCATCACCGCCCAATTTAATAGCTTTTTGCTGGTATTCGACAGCTTTATCAAAATCACCGCACTCTGCGTATGCAGCGGCAAGAGTACCGAGAGAAAGGGGATTATCATATCCAGTCAGTTCAATCAACTTCAGCGCTAACTCAACGGCCCTCTTTCCATTACGATATTTGTCTTTGGGACAAGTAGAATATAAATATGCCAAACCGTTTAATGAACCAATATCGTTGGAATCAGTAGCAATAACCCGCTCAAAAATCTGAACCGCTTTCTCATAATCGCCTTGTAATTTGTACACGGTGCCCAACGTAACCCACGCATGGACGAGTTCTGGTTGCATTTCTATCACTTTATATAGCTCATTGAAACCTTGGATGAAGTTGCGTTTTGCTAAGTAAATCTGTGCCTGTGCCAAAGACAGGGCTGTCTCATAACGGGGGTATTTGTTAAGAGAACGCTCAAGGTTAGGGTCAGACAATGGCGATAATTGCCTCTTTAAATTTTGCTCTCGAATTATGAAATCCTGCGCCTCATCTACTCGACCTTCCCCAAGAAAGAGTAACGTCAGGCTGTTAACTGCATCCACCATATTCCAAAAATCAAAATGACTCCAGATCAGTTTTACAGTTGACTCTTTTGTCAAAGTCGTCGGCAGGTGGTCAAAGTATTGAATAAATGCCTCAATAGCTTTCTCTTTCTCTCCATTAATATCTCGCATTAACGCTATTTTCCCATAGAGCTTATAACTCTCAGGTAAACGCTTTAATCCTTTTTCAAGTGCAGCTAAAGCATCAGCCGTCTTCCCTTGATTGTAGCAAGCGTCGGATAGTCTAATATATATTGATTCTGCGGTGTCTTCTGTTGTGAAATCTATGCCGTAACGACTTTCCCCGATCTCCTTGGTTTCTCGATGCAATTCCATCCCGTCCAATTTATGATCCAGCGCTCTTAGCTCCTTTTCTGCTTCTTCATATTTGCCACATAAGGGCAATACCATCGCCAAACTGTCCTGCATACGGAAACTTTGTTCCTCGTTTGCATTTCGACATGCCTGGCGATGTGCTTCTATGGAGCCTTCAAAATCTTCAACTCCCATCAGGTAGTCCCCATAGGCACTCCAGAGTTCAGCCACATTGGGATATATTGCGAGCAGGTCAGTCCATATCGCATCCACTTCGTCTTTTGATGCTCCAGAAGAAAGCTTCTGGTATGCTAATGTTCTAACAATATCAACTCTATCATATACATCCTTTGTGTAAAAACCACTGTTTTTTATTTCTTCGTACAGTAATTGACACAGGGCTAAAAGGTCTTTGGTATTCCCATCAGATTCATAAAAAGAGACAATTTTCCCTCCCAAGAAGATCTTCAGTTCCGGCTTTGTCTTAGTAATCTCTTCATAAAATTCCCTTGCCTCAGTTTTGCGACCGTTACTGTATAGGAAATCCAGTAAATCATCTTCCGGACAAACATGCCCTCCTGTGTATTGCGCTCGGGGAATTTCATCAGTTATGAATTTCCTAAGATAGTTCTCCTTTAGCTCAAGACTTTCTTGCAGTTCTTGTGTGGTTCCTATTTTTTCAAGACACTCAATCTTAATGTTAAGAAGGTGCTGCTGTATAAAGAAATTATATCTTTTCTCAAATGCCTTCTCACAGGCATCGAGCGCTTTATGATAATCTTTCTCACTGTACAAATAGAATCTTGCTAAGCTGAGATAGGACCAAGAGCTTTTGTCGATCTCACAAGCTCGCAGCAAATGTTTCTTGGCCTCTTCCTTAAGTCCAAGCATCTCATAAAGTGGTCCTATCGAACCGTGGCTTTGTGGATTCCACGGCTGAAGCTCGACTACTTTCTGATACTCTAAAAGGGCTTTTTCTGGTTCACCTTGATATGAGAGCGAAGGCGTAGGACTGTTAAGAGTAATGCCAGCTAAGATATAGCAAATCGCAGCATTCGGCTTAATAGATGCTAAGGTCCGGCACTCTTCGATGTTGTGTTTACCCCTACCCTTATTGGCGAAAGCTTTGGCGACCAGACCAGGGAAGAAATCCGGTTCTTTCTCTACACTGATGTTGAATAGTGCCAGTGCGTTTTGTTCGTTCTTCGGTTTTTTTATTTCTTGGCCTGCTTGCTCCGTATACCATCCAAGCATATCCCAATCAGTTCTATCATGCATTGAAAGCATTCCAAGTATATAGGCTTCCCTGCTGTTTAGACTTGACAAGTTGTCCATGTCAACTTGTTTGGGCGTTCCTTTTCCGAGCTGCCCTAACGCCTTGGATTTTAGATACTCCAGGGCAGCGAAATCCGGCTTTATCGTCTCAGCTTTTTCAAAATTCGCGAGAGCTTCTTCTGCACGTTCACCATTTACAAGTAGGGCGATGCCGTTCTGGATCAAAGCCCACCAATTGTCCTCGTCAATTTGCAGAACTTGATCATATCTTTCACACGCACGCTCAATAATAGCTTCAACACCTAACCTTGGCCAACCACCGTAATCCAAAGCGGCTTGACATAGAAGCACATCTGCATCTTCAAGTAGCTGTTGTACCTTGGCGGTTCTCTGCACTTCCATTCTTTGCTCGTATGCTGAATAGACAAAGAAAGACAGCGTAACCACAACCACAATCACAAGGGCCAAGGTTACTTTAAGTGGGTTTCTTCGCAATGTTCTGAATGTTCGTCGGGTAATGCTCGGCCTTTTTGCTGTGATAGGTTTGAAGTCCAGTACGTTTTGAATATCATCAGAAAAATCTGATGCACTTTGATATCTATCTTCAGGTGCCTTCTCCAGTGCATGAAGCAGGACGACATTGAGATCAGTTGACAGTCGAGGACAATATTTCTTGGGTGGTATCGCATCCTTTGAGATTACTCTTGTTAACGTCTCGTTAACGGTATCACCTTCAAACGGCACGTGCAGAGTCAGACATTCGTAGTAAGTGGCTGCCAAAGAATATACGTCACTGCGGCAGTCAACTGCTTCAGGCTTGCGTATCTGCTCAGGTGATACGTAGCTGGGCGTACCGAAGAATTCACCTGTCATGGTGATAGTCTGTTGGGTCTCAGCTTTCGCCAGGCCGAAGTCCACAAGCTTGGCTGTCCCATCAGAACCAATTAGGATGTTAGAAGGTTTGACGTCACGGTGCAGGATGCTTTTGCTGTGCGCATACTCCAAGGCGGATGCAATGCTGACAATCATCTTACTTATTTTGATAATATAAACCGTGTCGATCTCCGCTCCACGTTGACCTTCCACGTCACCTGATCTTTCATCATATATGCCAGTCTGGGCCTTCAGGCACTTTCCCATAATGTTACTTGCCTTCTCACCGGGTGGTGCGTTCCGGATGCTGGCCAAAATCTTGTCTAAGGAAATTCCTTGAACATGCTCCATTACGAAATATGAATACGGCCCTTGCTCGCCTACTTCGTAAACCGGAACGATATTAGGATGCGAAATCTTTGCCAGCACCTTGGCTTCGCGTTTGAACCTCTCCAGGCTCTTGCCACGTGCGCCGGTGATATCGCTGATGACTTTCAGTGCCACTTCTCTATCGAGCGAAATCTGCCGGGCAAGAAAAACCGCCCCCATTCCACCTGCCCCTATCAGGCTCACTATCTCAAAATCTCCGAGCGTCTGGCCAATAAGGTCGTGGCCATCTACCGGTTCGCCGTAGTCGCTGTCGTCTGCCTGCATAAGACCGGAAAACAGTCCGTCAATTCGCTGTATCTTTTCTATTTTCTGCCTGATCTGATCTTCGTAGCCAGGGTATTTTTTTACAAACTCATCCAAGTTAGGTTCTTGATCCTGCAATCGAGCATTAACAAACTGCTGGACAGCTTCGTCAATAATGTTCTCGTGTTTGTTCTTTGATGAGTCTGCCATTAAATATCCTCAAAAACATCAGCCAGTGCCGTCATCGCACGGGAAAGCAGCATACATACTGCATGAGGCTTTTTTCCCAGTTTTTTGCCAATGTCTATATTGGAAAGACCTTCGATCTTCGACAACACAATCACTTCTTTATATTCAGGCTTTAACTTGTCAATAGCCTTCTCAAGCTCGTCCAACTCTTCCTGCCTGGACATTATCATGCTCGGCGTCGTTAACGCAACCGGCCCGGGAGCCCTGACAAAACTGTCTTGACTCTGCCTATTATTATTAAGCGGGATTTCTTTACGAATATCACGTTTATTTGTGTGTAATTTATCCACATGGTCCCGAAGCCTGTTCTCAGCTATCTGTGACAGCCAGCGAAGAAAATCACCTTCGTTCTTATATGTGAAGTTCTCCAAGCTTCTCAAAGCGGAAATGAAGGCATCCTGGACCAAGTCCATCGATTCCATCTTAGAGCGCAACTCTTTACCCATACGAAGCCGTATTATCCGGCGCACTCTCTCGCCGTAGACGTTGCACAATCGGTCCAAAGCAGATTCATCCCCGGCCTGGGCCAGTGTAACCAGACGCTGTGTCTTGTAATTGAAAGTCTCTCGCAACATTCGTTAACCTCCACGATCACAAGATGTTATCTCAACACAATATCATTTTTTGAGAGGAATTTCAAACAAAATCGTGACCTTGGATTCTTTTTCCCGCTTGTAAGAGTAGAACGGACGAGCCCAAAAAGTGAAGTAAAAGAAAAGTAAATAGAAACCAGAGAATTTAAGGAGACAAGAAATGAAACGGTCAATTACAATTCTAATAGTTTTGGCAATCGTTTGTGCAATTGCCCATCCAGCTCAGGCCGATGTATATGTCCGGGGCTATGTTCGAAGCAACGGAACTTATGTAAGCCCTCACTATAGGTCCAATCCTGATGGCAATTTCAGGAACAACTGGAGCACATATCCCAACATTAACCCTTATACTGGTGCCAGAGGTACAAGTCGCACACCGAGCTATTCAAGAAGCTATCGGTCGCTTACGCCAAGTTACTTCAAGAGCTACTCAAGGTCATATCCGAGTTACAGCACCTACAGAAGCTCGCTTCGGAGCCGGTAGTCGGTCAATGGAGTTAGCCGTAAGAAAGGGCTGGCAATTTATGTCAGCCCTTTGTTTACGAACCTGTTAGCGAAAAACAGCGATCATAATAGTTTGTGGAGGAATAAAGATGTTTTGGTACGCAGTAAAAGATGGACTTAGTGTTTTGTTATACTGGGAAACGTATCTTGCTGGCTTGGAATACTGTGCAATAGCTTATGTCCCACTGATCGTATTTGGTATCCTCATGGATAGAGAAGATAGTACAGCAGCAATGGCCGTTGGTTTTGGGAGTATGTTCGCCATGCCTGTTTTTCAGGTTATCGCAACAGCCGTCTTTATTCTCACTCTCTCACCAATCATACTTAACATTTCTGATGATGCGGCTTGGAGCTTCCCGTGGCGTCTGGTTATCATTGCGCCGGGTGCATTCATAAGACTGATTCTGATCCTTGTTGTTGCTTCTGTATTTATTGTGTTTCTTCCATTGCTTGGCGGCCTTAGATCACTTTATGTCTTGGTCCTTGGCGCTATCACGCTTATGTGTGTGGTTGCAATGCTCGAACAGATCGATCCCGACTTGATTAACGACCAAGTAGCATTAGTGCCAAGTTTCTGGTTTATTGTTGGTCTTCTGTGTGTAGGTGGCCTAATGTCGTGGATCGGATTAATTGTAGCCGCAACTCTCGCAACATTGATAGGTTTGGTAAATGAAAGCATTGCTGAATATTTTATATTTCCGACCGCTGCGATTTTCGGCTTTATCCCAGTTTTTATTTACGGAGCCTGGTTGGGTGCTCAACTTTCACTATGAAGTGTCTCCTCAAAACGATGATCTGCCTTTGACGGGCACCATAGGGCTTATTGCAGAAATAAAACGCCAGAGTAGCTAAATCCACTTCACACAATGCCCACAGAATCTCACAGGTTAGCGATTATGGGCATCTTACGCTCGTAGAATTTACAATCTGCCCTTGACCCTACCTCAGACATCTTTCAACTTGAGTTTGGCCATTTTAGAACGCTTAAACACCTCTCAGAGCAGTTCTACAGAGGCCCTGAAAATATCTCAAGCCTTGCAAAAAACCTAAAAAAATGGTAAACAGAACATAGCTAAACGGTGTCTACCAGTCTGGCCGGTGAGGCAGCAGAATCCATGCAGAGAACAGTGTATGAGAGCAAATCCCAAAATGATTGTTTTTATTAGCTCAGGTCAGGACGAATTGCAGAATGAAAGAGACCAGTTGAGAGAGTTCATCAACACGGATGAGAAGCTGTCCGAATCGTTCGTTGCAAAAACCTTTGAGAGAGATCTCTCAGGTAGAAAAGACAGTGTGAGGAATATTACTGAGGATTGGGTATTGAAAAGTGACGTCTATATTGGACTATTTGCGAAAAAATATTCCGAGCCTACAAAAACCGAATATGATATTGCCTTCAAAGACAAACTGGTGAGAAAAGAGATAGTCATTTGTGTGAAGAAACTGAAGAAGCGTAACAGGAAGTTGAAGGCTTTTCTCAAGGAGGCAATGGACCCAGAAAGAGGACACTCCTGTATTATTTTCGAGAACATTCAGGATCTGTTAGACCGAGTCGGGAACGCTCTGTTAGGTTATCGGAGAAGAATGATGGAAGGAACGATTATTTCTGAGGATATGCTCGGTCCGAAGTTAGATGGTGCAAGACAGTATGATGGTTTCTCTGAGAAACTAAGACGAGCACTATTAAGACCACCTCTAAGGCACTTGGTCCCCAAAGGAAGCAAAGGCATACCGGAATGGTACAGGTATGACGAGAATGGTGATAGGATCGATGTTACATGGCAAGAAATAAAGGACAACCCAAAAATACCTGCCAAGATAAAGGCTTTCTACAGGGACAGATACCAGAAAACGTTCACATGATACTCTCCCTCGTAGGCAATGGGTTTGGCTGCGGTGATGATGAGAACAAAACGCTGAATCCTTTTTTATGGTGTCGGAAAAGTAATATGGCTTTAGTTTTCCCTCGAACACACATGTGTAACCGTGTCTAAAAACTCCGGAGAGACTTTTATTGGAATATAAATTCCAGTTGTATTGTTAAGTCGAAAATCAGAAATCTGAAACAATTGTCGTTTTATCTTTTCAAATGTATTGGAACAAGTAGATTGTTTTTTATTATTGCATAGCCGAGAAAACTGAATTGTACTGAATAGGAGAAGTATTATGGATACTGATAATTATGAACAATTCCGCAGAACAATATATGAACAATTATGGGCAAACCATAGGGCGGGAGTAACCGAGAGGCTATGGATCACGAATATATTTATCGTCATTTCTATGGGTGTTTTAGCAGCGATCAAGGATGATTTGTTTTGCCGAAATGCTCTACCTCTGATTATTTTTCTTATGCTGCTTTCGGTCTGGGCTATTTTTTATACCTTCAAGGTTAACAAGGTCCTCGGCGTAAGGGAGACAGCAACGAGAAAGATCGAATCTGAGAGTCGCTGTGAGGCTTGTAGCCCCAACCACAAATACAAGTGGATTAAGATCGGAAGGCTATTTCCCATTTTGTTTGCAATGTGGTTTTGCTTCCTACTGTTTATTGTGTTGACGATTGTCTTTGAGTCCATACTTGTGGCGTGTTCTTCCCCAGTTGGCTTACTTGCAGCAGTCATGGCGTGTTATCTTTCAGTTGTCATATTTGCATTTCTCTTCTGTTTTTTATATCTACGAGAGACTAAAGAACCGAATATCCACCGTTGGTGACGATTCTGTAGTTTTTTTGGTCAAAAGTGCTTGAATATAGGCAACCGCCAGTCAGAGCCGCTTCGTCAAACGAAATCACAAACCCGACTTAGAGGGATACCCTCGGCTCTGAGTTTTTTCACTACGACTGCTCTCAGAGGCCCTGTATGAAATTCCTGGGGTAATCTCACATACAGTGACATTCGAAAAAAAACCTCGTCGCCTAAAGAGGTATCTATGGTACCAGAAGCACGAGGGGCTGGGGGGTCCGGTTCGATAATGGAGCGGATCGATCAATCATCCAGGCTGGCAAATCATCGCAAATCTATCAAATAATCAGTAGCAATACCTTGCATTTATCTGCTGTTTCACCATTGTTTTACGCGCCATTGCCGGGCCTTTGTGCCCGTCTTGATATGCCCCGGCAGTTCCGGGTGTGTCAATTTCACCCTGCTTTCGGCTATGTTTTCACCGGCTTTTCCGCAAGATTTGATGGGCCTTGTCTATCGGTATGCTGTATCTTTCGTCCAGCTTTACCTCATCTTTTCGGGGCTTCTTTCATAAGATTCAGCAAGTCAGGTTGTCTGTTCTCAAAGCCCTTATAAAGTCCGAGCAAAGCACGGGCAAATCACCTGAGCAACTTGCTCCGCATCGCTTGAAACTTAACAGGCAAAAGTGAGAAGAAAGAAGAAAATAAAATAAATTTTGCTTTGTAACAACTCTATTATACAACAACTTATAAATATATACGTTTTTATTCTCAAGAATTTATTTGACTTTTGGCCAATTTTGTTTTATGCTTTCAGTTGAAGTGGCTTGAGCGTCAAGTCACAAAGAAAAGTGGCCGGGCGATGCGCTAACATCCCCGACCGTGGTCCTAAACTTCTAAGGAGTCTAAGACATGGAAAACCTACCAAAACACCCCACAAGAAGCAAGTCAAATCAACATTCAATTATTGAGGTTCTGGAGTTCTGCAAGGCTCAGAGCCTGCCCGCTCGTGTTGTTGGCAGGTGGGTATGGGTCGAGTTTCAATCCAAGCCCTGCGCCGAGATCAGGCAAGCCTTGAAAGACTTTGGCTTCCGATGGTCAAGGCGCCGTGGTCAATGGAGCCATAACTGCGGAAATCCGACAAAGCCAGCTCACAGCTACAGACCCTGGGACAAATACCGTACGATTAGCTTAGACGAGGCTTATGTCAATGCCGGACTGGGGGTGGCATAATGACGATCACTGATGAGCTAAAAGACAAGCTGACCGCTCTGGCTTTCGATGTAACGGACAATTTCTGCTATGGCTGTTATAGGGTAGTCAAGGCCGATCATTGCCCTGGCTGTCATTCTGACGATTTTATGAGGCACCTTGATGGTGTCGGTGTCGAATACGGTACAGACTGGGTAATCGAGCATCTTATCAAAGAGCATTGCAGCCCTATTGACGCCGAAGAACAATTCGAGGAGCTATTGTCCGAGACCTGCGAAACGGTCAAAATCGGCAGTCTCGAATATGATCCGGGCTATGTCCTGCGAAACATCGATCCTGTAGCTTTTCGCTGCGGTGTCTCTGATATGCTTGCAGACGATGAGCAATATATCGAGGTCGATGGTCAGTATTATCAGGTCTATGACATCGAGACTATGATCGAAGAACTAAGCTGAGAACCGGGGGGCGGTCTTCGGACTGCCCCCATTATATAAAGGATCTGAACATGAATACTTTCGAGATTATGTTTGACGATTTGAACGATGAAACACAGCGGTTGTTCCTTGAATTTCAGGGCTTAGAAAGTCCCGAAGATGGAAACTTTGATATTTCACCGCTGGCTATTATTGAACTTGAAGATGAAGACCGCTCTTAGAGCAGGAGGAGTAAATATCATGGAACCTACAACACTATTTGAGAAATACCGGCCAGCCTCTTTCGATGAGGTCTTAGGTCAGGACAAAGCCATTAATAAAGTCAAGCTGTTACTGGATCGAGGCTGGGGTGGTCGGGCATGGTGGGTCTCTGGAGCAAGCGGAGCAGGCAAAACCTCTATAGCCAGAATCATAGCTGCGCAAGGAGCCGATGATCTCTATATCAATGAGTTTGACAGCGCCGATCAGCTTTCGGTTTCAGAAGTTGACAGGATGGAGCAGGATATGAGCTATAGGGCTTTCGGTAAAGGCGGCAAGGCTTTTATCATCAATGAAGCGCATGGACTACGCAAGGCCATTATACGGCGTCTGCTGGGCCTTCTGGAGCGCATACCGAACCACGTCTGCATTATCTTCACAACCACCAAACAAGGCGAATCTGCACTGTTTGACGACCAGATAGATGCGAATCCGTTGTTGTCCAGGTGCGCCAAAATCGAGTTGACAAATCAGGGACTGGCCAAGGTATTTGCAGAGCATTGCAGAGAGATTGCCACAAGAGAAAACCTCAACGGAAAGCCTCTGCAAAGCTACATAAAACTTGCCCAAAACTGCAAGAATAACTGCCGTCAAATGCTGATGACAATTGAATCAGGTGAAATGTTAGAGTAAAGTGAGGTCAAACTATGGGAAAACAAGAAAACAAAATTGCCGTTGGCTATTTGCGAGTATCGAGCAAAGGCCAGATACGCGGACACGGATTCGAGAGACAGCGTGATGAGATAAAGCATTACGCAAAAAAGCACGGCTACAAACTCATCGAGTGGTACAAGGAAGCATATACCGGAACCGAACAAGATCGGCCTGAGTTTCTGCGCATGGTCGAGGACCTGCTGAGCAACGGCTGCCGAACGATCATCATCGAGTGCATGGACAGATTCGGCAGACGATCTATGGTGTCCGAGCAATTGCTGGCGCTGTTGATTCGCAAAGATATTACCATGATTTCTGCCATGACCGGGCAGAACATCACTAAGGACATGCAGGACGAAAACGATCCCTGGAAGAAATTCATAGTCCAGATTCAGAACAACATTGCCGAGTTGGACAAA